>Ga0214162_1000062_pt1 | contig 22371 bp, 41 predicted proteins | sample LakMenepilimnion_3_FD_153000 | JGI IMG/M metagenome (GOLD analysis project Ga0214162, IMG submission 153000) | Freshwater microbial communities from Lake Mendota, WI - Practice 20APR2010 epilimnion v5 | ecosystem: Environmental > Aquatic > Freshwater > Lake > Epilimnion/Euphotic zone | place...
ATTACTCTATTCGACATAAAGAAAAACAAAACAGGGTAATACTTATCCTAAACCCCGCGACCAAAGAACACTTCATCTATCAAAAGTTTTTCGAGAGTAGAGGAGTAGATGCGGGAGTCAATACAGTTAAAGGCGATACAACTTACATTCATACAACGTATAAGGATAATATATCAAACCTATCTGAAAGTTTCTTAAATCAAATAAAAACGATAAAAGAAAGACGTCCCGATAAATATAAACATACAATACTCGGTGGATGGTTGGAGAAAGCAGAAGGGGTTATCTTTACAAACTGGAGGATTGGAGAATACAACAAAGATAATGGTTCAGTGTTTGGTCAAGATTACGGATTTAGTAACGACCCATCAACACTTGTTGAAACGTCAATTGATAAAACTAACAAGATTATTTATGTTAGATTACACATTTATCAAACAGGGTTAACCACATCACAATTAGCACAACTAAATAGGCAATTTGCAGGACGTGACTTAATAGTAGCGGATAATGCAGAGCCACGTTTGATTAACGAATTAAAGTCACAAGGGCTTAACATTGTACCTACAATCAAAGGTGCAGATTCTGTTAAATATGGAATAAGTTTATTACAAGACTATGACTTAATTATTGATGAAAATTCCGTAGATTTGATAAAAGAATTAAATAACTATTGTTGGCTAGAAAAAAAGTCTGAGACACCGATAGATAAATATAACCACGCGTTAGATGCGTTAAGGTATGCAGTTAGTTATCAATTAAGTAACCCAAACAAAGGTAAATATGGAATCAGGTAAAAGTTTAAGACAAATGATTAATGAGAGCAGCGCAAAGGTTGTAGATGCTTATAAGGACGAATACGGAGACAATTGGAAATTCCAATGTGTTGAATCAATAGACAATGAAGTAGCGAAAGCTGAAGCGTCATTGAAATATTGGAAGGGTGTAAGGGCTAAAGTAATGATAGCAAAATGAAAGTAGATATAACAATTAAACATTATAACAATTCATGTGGTGATGGATGTTGTCTTGATTACGGTACAATAACAGAAGTAAATGGAGAGCAAGTAGTCGATAGTCAAGACATTGAAACAATACTTAAGCGCATTCTTGAAAAGTTAGGTTATGAAGTAGAAATAGAAAGTATTTATGAAGATTGAAATTGATATTCCTTCCAACCTGTCCGAAATAAGTTTAGATAGGTATCAGAAGTACATGGTTACTTTGAACAACTCAGACGATAAAGAGTTTGTGTTTCAAAAGATGATTGAAATATTTTGTGGTCTTGAATTAAAGGAAGTTGTTAAGATGAAAGCATCGACCGTTATCGAGTTGGTGCAACACTTTGACAAATTGTTTAATGAGAAAACACAGTTTAAACATAGGTTCAAAATGAACGGTGTGGAGTTTGGATTCATTCCAGACTTAGAAGAAATAAGTTGGGGGGAATATATCGACATCGAGGCAAACATAGGTGACTTTCAAAACATACACAAAGCACTTGCTGTAATGTATAGACCAATTGTAAAGGATGTTAAAGGTAAATATGAAATAGAACCTTACCGAGGGGATTTAAGTTACTCAGAGGTTCTTAAATACGCACCCTTAGACGTTGTACTTCCTGCATCTGTTTTTTTTTGGACTTTAGGAATAGAATTAATAAGCAGTACGCTGTCCTCTTTGGAGAAAACGAAGAACAAAACCCATATAGCGAAAATGTTCAATTCTCAAAACAATGGGGATGGTATAGCTCAATCTATCACGTCGCTCAGGGAGACATTAGAAGATTTGACGAAGTTACAGGGCTCGGGCTTCATCAGTGCTTAACATTTTTAACCTTCGAACAACAAAAAAGCAGAATCGAGGTTAAACAATTAAAGCGATCACATGAAAAACTATTATAATCTATCTACATTATTGCATGACTCTATACTTGCAGACCCTTTAGTGAATAGAGTAACGAAGGGCAGCCTTGATAAGATTACCAATGCAAAGCAAGATATGTACCCATTGTGTCATATTATATTTAACGATGTAGCATTTAGAGGGAATACAACGGTGTACAATGTGTCATTGGTTATGATGAGTATAGTTGATATAAGTAAAGACGATGTAACGGATATTTACAAGGGTAACGACAACGAGGACGATGTGTTAAACACTACTTTAAGCATACTAAACAGGATATTTGAGAGAGTTCGACGTGGAGATATTAACGACGCAGGCTATGAAGTGTTAGACGACACTGCAAGTTGCGAGCCTTTTGTTGATAGGTTTACCGATGCTGTTGCAGGTTGGACAATGACCTTTGACATATTAGCACCAAACGAAATGACAATATGTTAGCAGATTTAAGAGAGTCGGGTTTACAAGCTGCTTTAGATAAGTTCAAAACTTCGGTAATTAAACAAGCTCGTACTAATTTAACGAAGGGTGATAGGAATGTATCACGAAAGTTATACAACTCTTTGAAAGGTGAAGCGAAGGTTTACGCTAAAGGTTACTATCTTAACTTTCAAATGGAGGAATACGGTAACTATCAAGACAAAGGGGTTAAGGGTAAACGTTCAAGTTCAAGAGCGCCTAACTCACCTTATAAGTTTGGAAGTGGCAAAGGTAAAAAAGGAGGATTAACGGAGGGAATACAACGATGGGTTAAGGCGCGTAAATTTCAGTTCAAAGATAAGCGAGGCAAGTTCATGAGCTACGATTCAACTGCGTGGTTAATCACACGGTCCATCTATGCGAAAGGTATACGACCAACTTTATTTTTTACCAAACCATTTGAAGCAGCTTATAAACGTTTACCTCAAGAATTAGTAAATGACTTAAAAATAGATTTAGAAAAGATTTTTAACTACTCAATTAAACAACCGAAATGATAAGAGCAAGGTCACCGTATATTATTAGTATTAATGAAACAAGTCAAGTTAGTACACGAATAGAGCTATTTATTAGTGCTACAACGTTTAGTGGTACACCACAATATAACTTAAGCAAGGCAATTCCTGCATCGAATGCTCCAACAACATATTATGACATTGCACCTTACATACGTGAATATTTTGATCACACGGTTTATACTAATATCACAACCTTATCAAATACGTACACGAGTGTTCAGAATTTAAACGTAAGAGTAAAGAGATATAAAACAGTTGTAGCTACTGAGACCTTAATAGATACAACCGACTACATTGCAACGGATGGATACTCAGAGTTTGCGGATAGTGTTAATTATAACGATGGCAATTACTTGTTAGACCAAAAGAATTATTACTATCATAGTGGAGCAAACCCAGGTTTTATAATGGCTTATTTAGATTCTACTCACAAGGTAAAATGGACAGATTCAACTGGGGCTACCTATACAAGTTCATCAACTGGAACTAAATTTCATTGGATACCAAAGGCTTATGATTTATCATTTGTAACAGACTATTGGATTGTTAAGATAACAACAGCAGCAAATGTTGTTTTAGCTACATGGACATTTTACCCTATTGAAGAATGTTTATATACACCTGTTAAGGTTGACTTCATAAATAGACACGGAGCGTTTCAACGGGAGTTCTTTTTCAAAGCGTCAAATGATAATATCGAAGTAACGAATAAAGATTACAACTTAATGCAACCGTACAATTATAGCTTAACAGGGGGTCAAAGAACAACGTATAACCAAAACGGAAAGCAAAGTATAAAGGTCAATAGTGGATGGGTAGAGGAGGATTTTAAGGACAATTTAAAACAATTAATGCTAAGTGAAAAAGTGTTAGTAGATGAAAAGCCTGCTATTCTTAAAACTAAATCAATTGAACTAAACAAGTCTATAAATACAAAACAAATTAATTATAGTTTGGAATTTGAATTTGCGTATGATTTAATTAATAGCATTGTATAATGAGGAAGGTAGACGTATACATAGAAGTGATAGCAGATTCAGGCAACTATGAAAAGTTAGAGTTGTTTAACGATGAAGAAATTCAGATTAATAGTTCGATTCAAAACGTTCAAGACCTTGCGAAGGTTTACACTGACTTTACGCAGTCGTTTACGATTCCTGCATCACCACGGAATAATAGACTATTCGAACACTTTTACCAAACAGATGTAAATGCAAACGACAATCCTAACATTAAGCGCAACGGATTTATAGAGATAGGTACGATACCATTTAGGAGTGGGAAAATATCAATTGAAAGTTCCAACGTAGTTAAAGGCAGAGTTGAAAGCTATTCTATAACGTTTTACGGAGATTTAACGAGCTTAAAGGATAAGTTTGGGGATGACACTCTAAAGGATTTAGATTTGAGTTCGTACGGAATGAATTATAGCGGTTCAAATGTACAAGGTAGAATTATAAACACGGTTTCAAACGATTTAGAATTTCCTTTAATTTCATCAAACAGGATATGGAGTTATGGAGATGCAACAAGTACAGACATTAATACAAGTGCAGGAGCAGTAAGGTACAATGAATTGTTCCCTGCTTTAAAAGTAGCTCGCATTTTTGATGCTATTGAAACAAAATATAATGTAACATTTAATTCTAATTTCTTTAATCAAAAATTATTTACAGATTTATTCTTATGGTTAAAAAATACTAAAACTTTTGAAGCATTAACAGAAACATCTCAATTTACTATTGATGATGTAATTCAAAATGATGATAGCAGAATAAATACAACCACAGACACTGTAAACTTAACAGATACTACAAATGTTAGAATTTTAGCAAGTACAACCACCCCGACTGTAGCAACAGCAAAAATATATTTAGACATTTATTTAAATGGAAATTTATATAAAACTCAAGAACTAAAAACAACAAGCCAACAAATAATGCCAAGGACATTATTAACAGGTTCAAATACTTTAAGTTTAAAAGTTAGAGCATCAGTTCCATGTACTGTTTCATCTATAGGAATGAGAATTGAATTTGAAAAAATAAATGCGGGCAATGTGTTTGGAAGTTTAAAAATAGCACAATTTAGATGTTTAAGTAAAGTATTTGCATCTGCTACAATTGACCCGTCGGTGTATGCGCCTAACATGAAGATTAGTGACTTTGTTAGTGGAATATTTAAAATGTTTAATCTTACTTGTTACGCTACATCAGTGGATAACTTTCAAGTAGAACCTTTAGATGATTGGTATACAAAAGGGGCTGTTGTAGATATTACAGAATATGTTGACACGGATGAAATTACAATTGAAAGACATAAACTTTACAAAGAGATTTCATTTGATTATGAGAAGTCAGAAAGTTATTTAAACAAACAATACTTTAATGAAGCTACAAACGCAACACGTGAATTTGGAAACTACAAAGAGTTAAATTCAAATTATGACGGTGGAGAATATACAATTAATTTACCATTTGAAAATATAAGATTTGTAAAAGAAACAACATCAAATGTTGACGAACCTGCAAGAGCGTTTATATTAAATGAAGAAACATCTGTAGAAAGTTACGACAATAAACCAATTTTGCTTTATTTAAGCACGTATCAAACTACTTCTTTTTATTTCAACAATGATAGTACAACAACATTGTTAACAGCATACAGACCGTTATGTAATCAGATAACATATAACAATGATATATTTTCAAATCATTTTTATCCTGAAGCTAGTGCGTTTAATGGTGTGACAATTAACAACTCTTTATATTCTCAGTATTATGCAGGTTACTTGCAAAACCTATACAACCCTAAAAACAGATTAACCAACGTTAAAGCATTATTTCCAATTTCATTGCTTACAAGTTTAAAGCTAAACGATAGGTTAATTATACGTGACAAACGATATATAATTAATGAGATGAAAGTAAACTTAACAAGCGGTGAAGTTGATTTGTCTTTAATCAATGATTTTAGAGCGGTCGCGAATGTTAATTTACCTATTCAACAAGCCGCAACAACAACAGTTGAAGTGCCTGTATTTATCGAGAATGGTCAAACGTCTACAGAGATATGCGTGGGTGCTACTTGCACAACTTATACAGCAGAACAATTAATATCGGTTACTTTACCAACCAACACGTCTGGTGTACCCGTTGCGACATCGTTAACACGTGACGGTATACCATACACAACAATTTACCAAGATGCTTAATACAATTATACAACTATTGAAGTCAAACGATTTCTATGGACAAAGCGAAATTATCGATATCGCTAAAGGGAAATATAAACTTACTAATTCTATTCGTGAAAGCTACAAACAAGCTAAAAGGGAGTTATACTTAAAACAAGCTACAAATGGCAGAAAAGAAAATAATTGAATTAGAGGTAAAGAATAATTTAGGTTCACTAAAATCACAGCTTAGGGAAGCACAGGCGGAAGTAGCGAAGTTATCGGAGCAGTTCGGTGTGACATCTAAAGAAGCGGCAAATGCAGCGAAAAGAGCAGCGGAACTAAAAGATCAAATTGAAGATGCGAAAGCCTTAACGGATGCCTTTAACCCTGATGCGAAATTCAAAGCATTATCTTCATCTTTGGGAGGTGTTGCGAGTGGGTTCGCTGCTTATCAAGGAGCTTTGGGTTTAATTGGTGTTGAAAGCAAAGAAGTTGAAGCTCAATTATTGAAAGTTCAAAGCGCAATGGCTTTAGCAGAGGGGTTGCAGTCTTTAGGAGGCTTAAAAGATTCAATGATAGCTTTAGCTTCAGTTGTTAAAAATCAAGTTGTAACAGCATTTGCTACTTTAAAAGGAGCGTTAATGGCTACTGGTATTGGTTTAGTTATTGCTGCAATTGGTACTGCTATTTATTTAATGGATAAGTACAACGATGAGATAGAAGATAATATTCAAAAACAAAAACGTTTAAATGAAGAGAATAAAAAATATGCTGAAGAATTAGGTAAAGTTGCTGATGCAAGACAAAAGGAACGTAACGCATCAAAAGGAGGTTTAAATGATAAAGAAAGAGAATTACAATTATTAAGGGCAAGAGGTGCAAGTGAGCAAGAAGTTTACAAAAAAGAGAAGGAAATAATTAATAAACGAATATTTGACCAAAATGTTCTTTTTAATACGTTTACAAGTAATAATTCTGCTGAAAGACAAAAAAGAAAAGAAGCTCAAGAGAATTTAAAAAATTTATATGCTGAGTCTAAGTCTTTAGATGCTTCTTACAATAGACAATTAAGAGAAAACCAACAAGAAAGAATAGAAGACGCAAACGAAAAAAGAAAAAACGCAACCCAAAAACAGTTACAAGCTGAAAAAGATTTCTATGAAAATCAAGCAAAGATGCTTGAAGAAGCCGAAAAAAATACGTTAAAGAAAAAAGAATTAGAAGACCCTACAAAGAAAGCTATTCGAGACGCTCGTAAATTGATGGAAGCGCAAAATGTTATCAATGAAGAAAAAGTAAAACAGATTGAAGCACATAACGAAGCTGAGTTAAAATTAGAAGAAGATAAAAACAGAAAGAAACAAGAATTAACAGCAATGTCTTTTGATGTCATTAGGAGTGTTGCTGACTTATTCGCTCAAGGTAACGAAGCAGACCAACGTAAAGCATTTCAATTAAACAAGGCAGCAAGTTTAGGTCAAGCTATTGTTAACACTGCTCAAGGTGTTACAGCCGCATTAACTCAAGTGCCTTTATTTCCCGGTGCGCAAATTATACAGGCAGGTTTAGTTGGAACATTAGGAGCTTTGAACATAGCAAAGATAGCTAACACACAATTTCAGAGCAGTGGCGGTGGTGGAGATACAGCAACAAGTACACCAACAGCACCACGTACTCCTTCCTTTGATATTATACAAGCGCAACCACAAATGCAGTTAGGAGCGTTGCAACAACAACCTATTAAAGCGTATGTAGTAAGTGGAGAAGTGTCAACAGCGCAAGCCTTAGACCGTAATAGAGTAAGAAATGCAACATTTTAATATAAATTAAGTTATAAAAGTATGCAGAATATAGAGCTAACAATTAAAGATGATGAACAAGGGTGTTTCGCGATTTCACTTGTCGACAAGCCCGCTATTGAGGAAGATTTTATTTTTCTAAGCACATTGGATGTTGAGTTACAAGTTACCAACGATGAGAAACGTGAAGTTGTGGGACTTGCATTGGTACCTAACAAACAGATTTTAAGACGTATTAAAGACAAAGAGTTTACAATTTCGTTTAGTGAGGAAACAATCGCAAAGGTGCAAGAACTTTATCTTAAAAAGAATTACAATAACAACGTAACAGTTGACCACGACCATAATGTTGATGGTGTTAGCTTAATCGAAAGTTGGATAGTTGAAGATGAGAAACACGATAAATCTAACCTTTACAATTTGAATGCTGTTAAAGGCTCGTGGGTTGTTAAGATGAAAGTTTACAATGAAGAGGTTTGGCAACAAATCAAAGATGGTAAATTCAAAGGGTTTAGTATTGAAGGAAAATTTGATGGGTTAGACCAATTGGAAGCTGAAAGCCACGAGGATATAATAAACGAAATTAAGGAACTTTTAAAATCAATATAAAATGGGAGTAACAATAATTGACAACACGCAAACGATTAACAACGCAACATGGAAGGTGCAACCTGACGTACTTGCATCCGAAAGTGGAATCGTAAAAGAAAACGGAACTATCCATTACATTGATGGTAAGTTAAAATACCATGCTGATGGTGTAATTAAAGATGTGGGGGTTGCTACTGACTACGCCTTAACAGTGTTGGGTGTACAAACATTGTTGCCTGCTGAAGGTGGTGGCGCTGCGGTGGGAGACCGTTATTTAGTTTTAGCTTCCGGTGTTGCTGAATGGAATGGTTTCGTTTGGAACTATGTGGTTGCAAATGCAACAGCAGTAACAGGCACGTTAGTAGTGAACACAAGCTCAAACACTACTTACAGATGGAGTGGTTCTGCATGGGTTGTTTACACGGTTCAAAAAGTAATTGATTTAACATTAGCACGCAAAACAGATTCTTACACACTTGTAGCAACTGATAACGGTCAAGTAATTGAAATGAATAAGGCAACTGCTAACACTTTGACGGTGCCTTCAGGAGTTTTTACAATAGGTCAACAAGTTTTGGTTACACAATATGGAGCAGGTCAAACTACAATCGCTGGATCAGGTGTAACGTTAAGAAGTGACGGCGGCAAACTTAAGATTAATAGTCAATATTCAAGTGCGACGATTCTGTTTATTTCAGCAACTGAAGCGTATGTGTTTGGTAATTTAGCTTTATAATGACCGAGTTTAACGGCAATTTAACACCTTCATTCATAAGATTTAAAGAAGTCACTACCGCATTGGATAGTGACTCTTTATTTATACAACCATTCAATAGTGGCATACCTAAAAAAATACTAATTACAAATTTAAGTGATGAGGATAACGGTGTTCTATTTGGGGGCGTTGGTGCAGATGAAGATGTTTACAGTTTAACAGGTGGCGTTGGTGCGAGTATTAATTCAGATATATACAATTTATGAGCGATATAACAAAGAGAATTATAATTAAAAAAGGGGCTGGCATTGCAACTATTCCTGCAACATCAGACCATAGAGATGGTACATGGTTAAGCACTGATTTATACATTGGTGAGTTTTACATGAACACCGTTAACGGTAAGATATACACGCGTACATTAAGTGGGATTTCAGAAATAATTTATGATGTTGCGGCTTTCGAAGTGTTAGCAAACAAGGCTACGAATTTCAGTACAATCAATAACACTAAATACCCAACAACTCAGGCGGTCGAAAATCAAATTGACGCTAAACTTGTTACGACTGGCTATTGGAATGTAGCAAGTTCAGAAATCGCACGTGGCTACAGGGCGCAACACAATTCAACAACGGTTTTATCTGAAAATATCGCGGTTGGTACTCTACAAGGGACAGCAACAGCAGTGGCGGTGACAACAACTTCCATTCAAACTAAAAAGACGCGTTTAAAAATTGGTGTTTCAACTCCTGCAGCTAACGGTGTGTGTGGTTACAGGTCAACAAGTGCATTCAATATTGTTGATATGGGTTGGAGGTTTTGTGTTGCGTTTGGTGTTTCAGATACAGCCTTAAATACAGGGGCGCGCCAATTCTATGGGATGACATCGGCAACAACTTTATTAGGTATTTCGTCAACTGTAACTGTAGAAAGTTTGACTAACATAGTTGGTATTGGATCGGATGCTTCTGATACTAACTTACAGATATTCCATAACGACGCAACTGGTACGGCTACAAAAATAGATTTAGGGGCTAGTTTTCTTGCAAATAGGACAGGAAGTGCAGCAACTGATTTTTTTGTGTTTGAACTTTACAACCCTTTTAACTCAATGACTGTTTATTATAAGGTTACTTCATTGGAAAACAACGTAACAGTTGAGGGGTCAATCACTACGAATTTACCAAGTGATACTACACCGATAACAATGCAAGCGGTTAGAACTTCGGGAGCGTCTTCAAACGCTTGTAGTTTTGATATTTCACAATTAACATTAAACTGTTTATCATGATAGAGGTAATACAAGAAGTAAGGGGAGCTTACACTTATGTAGAAAGTAGCTACTTGAATATAATCAAAGTAGGAAATGAGGTTTTAAATGCTGATGTAACAGCAGAAATAACAGCACAAGAAACTATCATAAACGATTACATCTAATTTACAACAAAGACCTTAAATCAAGGTTATATAATTATGAATGAAATCAAGTACATTTTAGAGCAAATCAGAAAGACGAAAACAATAGTGCTACTCATAATTCTGCTTGCCTTCATTCTTTTTTATTACAAATCATTGGTTACTCAAGTAGTAGTTAAAAAAATTGAAAGTGTTGACGAGGTGAAAAAAGACATTAATAATAATGTTTTGATTCAACAGATGCTTAACGAGTTGATGATAAAATATAATGCTGATAGGGCTTATATATTTCAATTTCACAACACAATTAAGTACTACGATGGAACACACCGTAACCATCAATCAATGACTTTTGAAGTGTGTAATAATGGTATTAGCTCGGAAGCACATAATTTACAGAATATTCCCGTTAGCTTGTACCCGATGTTCTTACAACAGATAATGTTAGAAAGAATGAATTATTGCGACGTGAATAGCATTAAAGAGCAGACTACAAAAGCATCGTTATTAAGGCAAGGGATTCACTCGATATGTATAGCACCATATTTTAAAAAAGGAAATTTTGTTGCTTACATTGGTTTAGACTTTGTAAAAGAAAATAAGTGTACAGAAATTGATTTTAAGGAGTTTAAAGAGTTTACAAACGAAATAGGTAATATATTAATGTTATGAGAAAAGGAGGAAAAAAAGGCTGTCAATGTAAAGATGGCACGTATAGTAAAGAGTGTTGCGATGGTAACTCTCAAGGGGTTGGAAGTACACAACAACAAACAATTAGTAATGTAAACCATACTATTGAAGTAAGGCAAATTACAACAGAAAGAGGTTAATAAAGTTATTAAAGAAAAAAGATATGACTAAAGAAATAAAAGACGCGTTAAAAACTATCAAGACCTTCTTAGGAATGGAGGTGAAGTTAGAGCAGATGAAGTTAGTAGATGGTAACACGGTAATAGAGGCGGATTCATTCGAGCCGGGTGCAAGTGTTATGATTGTAGTTCCTGAAGGTGAACCTGTTCCTTTAGAAGTTGGTAATTATGAACTTGAAGACGGTAGAGTTTTAATCGTTGAAGAGGTTGGAATGATTGCATCAATCGAAGAAATGCCTGCTGAATCAGAAGAGGAAGAGATGCCAGTTGAAGCTGATGTGACTCCAGAGGTTGAAGTGAAACAACCTAAAAAAGTTGTGTCAATTACAGAACAACATTTTGCTGAAATGGAAACAAAGATTGCTGAGCTTGAAACTAAGTTAGCTGCAATGACTCCAGAAGTAATCGAGTTGACTGAAGAGCCAAAACCGATTCAGTATAACCCTGAAAACGCAAAACCAATTGAACATATGGATTTGGCTACAAACACAGGTAAATCAACAAGAGATAAGATTTTAGAAGAAGTATACAATAACAAATAAACAAATAAAAAAATGGCTACAACAATTAACATTTCAACTTCATACGCTGGACAGGATTCTAAGTTATGGGTAAAAGCTGCTTTATTAAGCGGTAACACATTAGCAAATGGAGGTATGACTATCATACCAAACATTGCTTACAAAACTACAATGTTTAAAATCGGAACGGACGACATTTTAAAGAATGCTACGTGTGATTTTGATGCTACATCTACTGTAACACTTTCTGAAAGAAGTTTGACTTTAGAGCAATTTCAAGTTAATTTACAATTGTGTAAAAAAGACTTTTTGGCTACGTGGCAAGCTGAAGAAATGGGATTCAGCGCAAACAAAGTTTTGGCAAAATCATTTGTTGACTACTTGTTAGCTTACATCACTGATAAGGTTGCTTCATCTGTTGAGGTTTCTATTTGGAGAGGTGCAAACGCAACTGCTGGGCAAATTGACGGTATCGCTACATTATTGGCTGCGGATGCTGCTTTACCAACTGCTAACGAGGTTGCAGGTTCTTCTGCTATTTCTGCATCTGCTACAGTAATTGCTGAATTAGGAAAAATTGTCGATGCAATCCCTGCTGCTTTGTACGGTTCACCTGACTTGAAAATCTACGTGCCACAAGGTGTTATGAAGGCTTACATTAGAGCTTTGGGTGGTTTCTCAGTAGCTGCTACTTCTAACTCTGGTACAGATGCTAAGGGAACACAATGGTACAATGGTGGTGCTTTAACTTTCGATGGTATTCCAATTTTCGTTGCTAACGGATTGGCTGCTAACACTGCTATCGCTGCTGAAACTTCTAACTTATTTTTTGGTTGCGGTTTATTAAATGACACAAATGAAATCGCGCTTTTAGACATGTCCCCATTGGACGGTTCACAAAATGTAAGATTTGTATTACGTGCGGGTATGGCTGTTAATTACCATTCTGTATCAGACATCGTAACTTATAACATTCCTAACTCAGCTAACTAATTAACTAATCAATTAACCAATTAAAGGGAGGGTATATTCCCTCCTTTTTTTTTAAACTTTAAATTTATGGCTTGTAATTTAAGTATAGGACGCGCTGAGGCGTGCAAAGAAGCAATCGGAGGACTCAAAGCGGTTTACTTCATTAACTATCAGATACTACCTTCTGATGTAACATTTTCAAATGACCTTATTACAGCGGTAATAAATGTAGACAACTTGTATAAATATGAGTTAAAGTCAAACGAAAATGTATTTGACCAAGAAATTGTATCAAGCCGTGAAGCAGGGACAACGTTCTTTCGTCAAACGTTAACAATTAAACTGAAAAAACAAGATGCTACGACGCACAAAGAAATTAAACTTTTGGCCTATAGTCGACCTCACGTCCTTGTGGAAAACAACAACGGTCAATTCTTTTTGATGGGCTTGTTTAGAGGTGCTGATTTAACAGCAGGAAGTATAAATAATGGTGGGGGGCTTGCAGATTTTTCGGGTTACAGTTTGACTTTTACGGCGGAAGAGGCTTTACCGGCACCATTTACGGATATTACAAGTGCTGCTACTATCGTTTCTGATTGTTTCACAGGTGCAACAGTAACAACCGCTTAACCATGCCTTGTTTAATAACACTTGGACGTTCAGAGCCTTGTAAGGATAGCCTTGGAGGGCTTAAAAACGTTTACTTTATAAATCAAGATTTAACAGCAAATTTTATTTATAAAGAAACTACTCCTGGAAGTGGTATTTATATAGCCGATACTGACTTTAGTCAATCTATTGAATATGTAAACTTTGTACAGTATCTTTATAAATTTGAGTTGAAATCTAACGAGAATGTTTACGACCAAGAGATTGTTACTTCACGTGAAAACGGAACGACATTCTTTAGACAAACATTGACTATAAAACTAAAAAAACAGGACATTGCAACACACAACGCTGTAAAAACTTTAGCGTATGCAAAGCCGAGAATTTTAGTTGAAAACAACGAGGGGCAATTTTTCTTAGTTGGACTTTTAAGAGGTTGTGATTTAACAGCAGGAAGCATCAATAATGGAGCCGCGCTTGGTGATTTTAGCGGTTATTCCTTGACGTTTCAAGGCGAGGAGCTACTACCATCGCAATTTGTTGAAAACGGCACAAGTTCATTCTATTACGACATTGACCCAGCAGGAGGGCAAACAGCATCCACAATAGTTACAAGTTAATACACGGAGGGGCTTAAAACACCCCTCTTTTTTTTTGCAACAAAAACACTCTTTTTTAGTTATACTATTACATGATAGTATTAACGACATCCACAAGCCCTCAAATAGTTTACTTCGTGCCACGTGAAGGCTCGGGAAACTCCGATAAGATATTTCTTACAGACGAACAGACAAACGTCACTGCAACGATTAATATAACGACCTACGCAACAGGTGATTATTACCATACTGCGACCGCTACCTTTGGTCTAAAAGAAGGACATACGTATGTTTGTAAAATTGGCAAAACAAACGACATTAGATTTTACGGACGTGTATTCTGTACGAATAACCCAAGCTCAAACTTCACACAAACGGTAACAACAAACGAATTTATAATCTATGAATAATAACATTATACAACTATCTTCCTATACAGCTCCCGTAATTGTCGAAAATAATCGCAACGAATGGGTTGAATATGGTGAAGATAATAACTACTATCAATTCTTAATCGACAGATATAGTAATTCAGCAACGAACAACGCTGTAATTAATAACATTTGTAGACTAATATACGGTCAAGGCTTAACAGCTACGGATAGCGCGATGAAGCCCAACGAATGGGCGCAACTATTATCTATATTAAAGGAAGACGATTTAAGACGTATTATATTTGACTTGTACGCACTTGGGCAGTGTGCCTTACAGATTCACTACGATAAGGGACATAAAGCGATTACAAGGGCTTTTCACACGCCTATACAATTATTAAGACCAGAGAAGTGCAACCAAGATGGGGATATAGTAGGATATTTCTATTCTGACAATTGGAGCGACCCAAAGAAGTATGTACCTAAGAGATTCGATGCTTTTGGAAGTTCAAAAAAAGAAGTTGAAATTTTATATCTAGCTCCTTATAGCGCTGGGATGAAGTACTTTTCAAATGTAGACTATCAAGGTGGTATTGATTATGCGTTATTGGAAGAGAAAATTGCTGAATATCTTATAAATGAGGTTAGTAACTCTTTTGCTCCCACGACTATCGTAAACTTTAACAATGGTACCCCAACGGACGAACAGAAAGACGAGATTTCATCTCAAGTAATTGGTAAGTTAACTGGGTCAAAAGGTAAGAAAACTTTAATATCATTTAACGAAAACGAAAATACAAAGACAACGGTCGATACTATACCTTTGAACGATGCTCCAGACCATTATTCTTATTTATCAGATGAGTCTACAGCTAAGATATTACGTAGTCACAATGTAACTACACCATTGTTATTCGGTGTGACGTCAGCAAGTGGCTTTAGTAGTAATGCAGATGAAATGAAAACAGGAGCGTTGTTATTTGAAAACATGGTTATCAAACCAAAACAACAAATGATCGTTGAAATGATTAAAAAAGTGTTGTCATTTAACGGTGTGTCTTTAAATCTTAAATTTAAAACGTTGAATCCTTTACAAGGTGACGAGCCACAACCCGTACAAGAGGTTAAAATGAGCGCACAAGACGAATTAGATGTTGCGAAGTATGGTGAAGATGTTGATTTAGATGAATGGGTGTTAGTTGACAGCAGAGAGGTCGATTATGATTTAGAAGATGAGTTGGATGCAGAGCTTGAAAAACTAAACGAACCTACAAATCTTTCTAAGTTTTTAAACCTTGTTAAAACAGGTACAGCAAGACCAAACGCAAGCAGTATTCAAGATGGTAAACTTTTCAAACATCGTTACAGATACGTTGGTGAAATAACTGAAAAGTCACGTTTGTTTTGTAAGAAAATGATTCAAGCTAATAAGGTTTATAGAAAGGAAGATATTATTAGAATGAGCAATGAAATTGTAAACCAAACACGTACACGGTCAGATGGTACAGTTGGTGGTTTAGGGCCGCGTGGAGCGACTACATACGATATATGGTTATATAAGGGCGGAGGAGCTTGCCACCATAAATGGGTGCGTGAAACTTATTTAAGAAAATCGGATGTTAATTCACCAATTGCAAAAAAATACATGAAGGAGTTTAGACCTTCGGTTGCTCGCAAACTAGGTGAGATTGTACCCGTGAACGACAAAAAAGTTTATACAAGACCGATTGATATGCCTAACAAGGGATTTTTACCTAAATAATTTTAAGACATGGCAGAAGCACTATTAATATCGAAAAAAGACTTACAAGAATATACGTCTTTAAACGCAAACACAGACGTTGACAAAGTGATTCAATTTGTACTTGTAGCCCAAAACATTTGGATACAACAATACACTGGGAGTAAGCTATTGGATAAAATAAAAACGGATATTACCAACAACGCACTTTCGGGCAACTATATAACCCTTGTAAGGTCCTATTTAAAGCCTATGTTGATCCATTTTACTATGGTTGAATATTTACCGTTTTGCGCTTACACAATTTCAAATAAAGGGATTTATAAGCACCAATCTGAGAATAGCGAAATTGTTTCAAAAGAGGAAGTTGATTACTTAATTGAAAAAGAAAAACGTATTGCAGAATCATATTCACAAAGGTTTTTAGACTATATTTGCAAGAACAATAGTTTGTTTCCAGAGTATACAACAAACGAAAACGGCGATGTTTACCCACAACATAATAACTATCTAACAAATTGGTATTTATGAAGAAGAAAAAAGAGTATAAACCAAAGGAAGAGAATATAATTAAACTTAAACAATACTTAAATGATATTAGCAAGTCACGGAATAATAAGTAGCAGTGGTGGGGTGCCACCTTCAACATTATTAACAAATTTATATGCGGTTTATAAAGCTGAAAGTAATGCAAACGATTCATTTAGCACTATAAACGGAACTGCGCAGGGGGGGTTGACATATAGTGCAGGCAAGAGTGGAAATGCTTTTACTTTTAATGGTGTAAATAGTCGCATTGATTTGCCAACTGCTTCTTTTAACTCACTAACAACAGATTTTTCAGTTAGTGCTTGGACTTTATTTCCAATAGGTTATATTAGCGGTTATGCTATTCCTGTTTTTAACAACATGAGTGCAACATCATGGTTAAATGCTGGTGGTGGTTTTTGGGTTACATTGTTTGGTGATGTAATACAGTTTAGAATTGGGGACAAAAGCACAGCGCCTATTCTAACATACTCAACAGCTTATTCTATGGGCTATAACACGTTTTTTCACATTGCTGTAACACGTTCAAGTGGTAGAAGTAGAATATATTTGAATGGCACATTGGTAGCAAGCAATACAGATGCGGTTAATCCAGTGTATTACACAAGTGGAGTGAATACAACTACACCAACAATAGGAGCAATTAAAATGCCTAATGGTGTACAAGATGGTTATTACGCGCCATTAAATACAAAAATAGATGAGTTAAACATTTGGAATAAAGAACTAACAGCTACAGAAGTAACTGAATTATATAACGCAGGTACAGGTAAATTTTATCCTTATTAATTATGAAAGTTAGACAATTAACATTAGAACAAAAAAACATCCTTACAGGTCAAGTATGGGGTTTCCAAGGTCAAGTATTTAACCCTTTGCAAGATGCAAACGGAAATTGGTTTATCTCAAATGAAGAGGTTAACGGATGTACATTGCAACAAGCTGAGTCTATCCCATGTGATGCATGGCTTTTAACATTACCCGAAATAGATTACAATCCAATTGTACATGAAGCGTAAGTTCTACGAAGGGCAAATAATAAATAATAAAGTCGTTAAAACAGTTTGGAGCGACTCAAGTAATTACATGATAAATTTTACAGATGGAAGTTTTGAAGTTATTAAGAAATAGATGGAATGCACCGACGCCAAACTTTTGGAAAAAAGTGCAAAGTGTTGGAATAGTAATCGGAGGTTTAGGAGCGGTATTAATCGCACCGCCTTTCGGTTTAGCAATCGCGCCTTATATGGTGGCTGTTGGTTCAGTAGCAGGAGTATTATCACAATTGACAGTAGATGAGCAACGTTAGAAATTACACAACAGACCAACTACTCGATAGAGTAGAAGAGTTAAAGTCATTCAAAACTATTCCATTAGGTTATTGGATAGTAGGAGTTAGATCAAATGAGGATGCACCAAACAAGTACGATGATAAGTTTTACTTATTCAATGGTGAAGAATTTGTAAAAGTTGTTACAGGCACAACCAATCCCGGCACACCAATATTGGAAGGTGGCTATTTGAAGTATAACAAAGTAGGTGCCGCGGTTGTTAAGTCAAACGAATGGTATTACGATGTTTGGTCTTATGGTTTACACCAAGGTAAGATGCCTGCGCTTAGACAAGTTGGTCCATTCATTGTTTACCGTGACGGAGATAGGGATGGTAAAAGTGAGGAAATCGGAATACCTATAAAGGGAAGTGGTTACGGAATCAACTTCCATAGCATCTCAAATGATTTATCCGTAAAAAAAATAGGTGAAAACATTGGTGGCTATTCAGCAGGTTGTCAAGTATGCAACAATGTAGAGCAATATAGCATGATTATCAATATGATTAAAAATCAAAATAGAATAACATACTGTTTATTAGAAGAATTTTAGTACCTTTATAGAGTGTTTTGGAGCGGTTAAGAAATTAATCGCTTTTTTTTTGCTTAAAAGTTTGCGTATTAATTATTAATGTTTAAATTTGTAACATAATTAAAAACATAAACACAATGGAAGTAGTAGTAAACAACATCGCAAAAGACAAAGCAAAACAAGTTATGGATGCTTTATTTGAGTGTATGAATGATAAAAATTTATCAAAAGAAGAAAGACAACAATACTATAAAGAGTATTTAGAAGTTTCAGCTAATTATTTAATACTTTGCAGATAATGGAAAATTTAGAATTCACAGAATATTGTTACACTGAAGTTAACGGATTCACAGAGATGGTAGGTATGAAAGAAGATAAAAAAAGAAGAAAGTATTATATTTATATTAATACTCACTTACAAGGATGTAAAACTCTTACTTTTTCATCTTACAAGAAGCTTATTGAAAAATATTTTAGTTTGTGTATAGAAATGAATTTAAAAACATTATTAAGATAATGAGAAAATCAGCAGTAGAATTTTTATTAAATGAAATGTTTAATAATGGTGGTTTGAAAAGAGAACAAGGTGTATCTTTTGTAAGTAAAGATTTAGTTAATCAAGCCAAAAAAATAGAAAAAGAAGAAGAATTAAAAAAACAATTATTTATAGGTAAAGTGTCAGATATAATTGGATTTGAAAAAACAGTAGAGTTATTAAAACAAGTAAACGAAGAAATCAAATGAAAACAGCAGATTTAATTGAAAGCCAAATTACCGAAATCAGAGATATTTTAGGTTATGGCAACAAAAGCGAAAAAATTCCTTATTCAAAGGAGCTAGTAACAGAAACGCAAAAGGTTGTCGGAGAAAATTATTTATTTATTATTAAAATTATGGGTCATGAGAAATGCTAGAAAATTATTATACGTATTGGTTTGTATTATTTCAGTAGGATTTGTAAATCACTATTGGAACGCATCCACAGCAATATGGATTGGATTTGGTTTATTAGGTTGTTATTTAATTTTACGGTCGTATATTCTGCACGAACAACCCAAGCTCTAACTTCATACAAACGGTATCGTTGGATATACAATAGCAATAAAATTATTTGGTGAATCTTTAGATAAAACTTACCAAACACAACAATTTTTACAAGACACATTAGAAGAAATTTTAGCTTCAAAATAAGTAAGTCATGGAAACAAAAAAAGCGCATGAGTTAGAGTTTATTGGCGTAATAAAAAGAGACGGTTCAGGAGTATCAAAAGTTAAAGAAAGCTACTTAAAAGCTATGTTAGAAAATCCTTTAATGAAAGATGAAGATTTTGAATTACATCACCTTTCATTGACTGAAAAAACATTCATAGCTTTTAATTTCAATGCATTTATAGTTAAAATTAAAGAGAAAAATTAAATACCGATTAATTTTTTAACAAATTAAAAACATAAACACATGAAAACAGCAGATTTAATTGAAAGTCAAATTTCAGAAATTAGAAAAAAATTTGGTTATGGTAACAAATGCGAAAAAGTACCGTATTCAGAAAAGTTAAAAACCGAAGTACAAAAACTTGTAGGAGAAAACTATGAATTTATTCTTAAAATTATGGGACATGAGAAACGCTAAAACAATAATTTACATTTTAATATGTATAATTTCGGTAGGGTTTGTAAATCACTACTGGAACACATCCACCGCAATATGGATTGCATTTGGTTTATTAGGTTGTTATTTAATAGGTAGAAGTTATGAGGACGTTAATTAGAAAAATATTCAAGGTAGACACGTTAATTATGCCTTCAGACGTGGAATTTGTAAGTCTTGATAGTGATAGTGTATACGCATCATTTGAAGACCTTAGAGAGCGCCTTTACATACAAGAAGGATTAGTGTATGATGAAATAGGAGACCGCATCTGTACAACGATGGAGTTAGAGCAGTTCGACAACTTCAAAGAAATTAACCAATGTACAACGTGTGGCGGTTCGGGTGAGTACATGGTTACGGATTACGACCAAGACGCACCATTTCAAAACATTTTAATAAACTGCTATTGTGAGAAGCCCTTCGAGTTATGAGTACATTTACGAGCGTGTACGTAACATGCTCGAAGCTGGATGGATTCAATTAGACATCGCTAAACATTTAAACGTACCTGTTGCGACAGTTGGTCACGCGATCGCAACATGGGAAGGAAAAAAGTATATAACAAGCCTATATTTTGGGCATAAAAACCAAGCATACAATGAAGAAGATTACATTTATCAAGCCCCTACTTATGACGAGCTTTCTGCTGATGAGCAGTATCTGTGGCGCTCAATTGACTTTACAGCAAATCAAGGACAAGGGGATAAAACATCCTGAGATTGTTTACGCACAATACAGGCTTGAAACAGGTAATGGAGTTAGCAGAGCATTTACCGAATATAACAATGCGTTTGGATTCATTTATAAGGGTCGTTTAATGCGTTTTAAGAGCGTTGAAGCATGTGTAGAGTATTATAAGACGTGGCAAGACAAAAGATACGTTAAAGGCGATTATTATGTATTCTTGCAAAAAATAGGATACGCAGAAGAAGAAGGATATATTCAAATGTTAAAAAAGTTTTAAAATGAAAGCAGAAATTTTTAATGACCATTTTCAGAATTTTAAAAGGTATCAAATACCAAAAGCACAATTAATCATCGCTGATATACCGTATAATTTAGGTGTGAATGCTTATGCTTCAAATCCAAGTTGGTATGAAGGAAAGATACGGTTTAAATAACTATATAAATTTAGTGTTTAGAAAGAACTTCTCAGCACAAGTTTTAAAAGCAAATATGAAAGTTGTTGGTAATTGCGAATATGGTCTATTATTTTATAGAGAAAAGTTGCCAAAATTCAACAACAAAGGTAAAATGATTATGAATTGTATTGATTGGGAAAGAGATACAACAACTCCTAAAATACATCCTACTCAAAAACCAGTTAAGTTATTAGAAAAATTAATTGAAATTTTTACAGATGAAAATGACGTGGTAATAGACCCTTGTTGTGGAAGTGGAAGCACTTTATTAGCAAGTGTAAACAAAGGGCGCAAAGCTTATGGTTTTGAGATTAAAAAGAACTTTTATAACGATGCAAAGAACTTATTAGAAAATCATAAAACTACAAAACAAGAGATTGAAGAGTATGGCTTTGCTAAGACTGAATTAGAAAAAATTAACCCAACACTATTTTAAAATGAAAAAGATAATTATAGCAGCATCTTTGCTAATGGTCGGATGCGCAAAGGAAGAAATAAAACAAGAACCTATTAAAGATTGTAATTGTGATAGGATAGTTAGCGCGCCACGTAGCACTGTTTTAATACCAGTTAAAGGCTCTACTCAAGCAAAAGAAATATATTTTGCAGATATAATAACAGTAAACGACTGTTCTAATTGGCAAAAGAAATGGAGTTATCGAAGTGAGTACAATCGATTCAGTCAAAAAATAGGGGAATGTTACAATGACTAACCAACTAAACCGACCTAACAAGTCGGTTTTTTTGTGTAAAGCGTACTTAAAAGAGTACTATATAATTTTATAATTATCAAAGAGTTAATTTAAAATAGTACGCTTTTTCAAAAAAATATCTATTGTATAATATATTTACCCTATTTTATATTATTTATTTATACAAA
>Ga0214162_1000064_pt1 | contig 22065 bp, 21 predicted proteins | sample LakMenepilimnion_3_FD_153000 | JGI IMG/M metagenome (GOLD analysis project Ga0214162, IMG submission 153000) | Freshwater microbial communities from Lake Mendota, WI - Practice 20APR2010 epilimnion v5 | ecosystem: Environmental > Aquatic > Freshwater > Lake > Epilimnion/Euphotic zone | place...
TTACACCGGTGTTTCCAAAGATAGATTAGGTGAATTAATCACTAAACTAGCCACTTTTGGATACGATCCAGGATCTTTCGATAATAATGTAAGAACATTAGTGAGTGATAAATTAATTGCTAAGTTAGATTGGAACATCAACGACAATCATAAAGTGTCATTAAGACACAGTTTTGTTAAAGCAGAAAACTTTTCACCAAGTCGTTCTTCTGCTACAGCAATCAGCTTCATTAATGGTAGCCAGTTGTTTAATTCTACTACAAACACAACTGCTTTAGAACTGAATTCTAAATTTGGAAATAAATTCTCAAACAATTTAGTAGTTGCTTACACGGATGTTAACGATGATAGAGATCCATCAGGAACTCCATTCCCGACGGTACAAATTTTTGATGGTTCTGCCCCAAGTATATTTTTTGGTGCAGAAGCTTTTTCAACTGCTAACTTGTTAAGGCAAAAAATATTCACCATTACTGATAATTTAGAAATCAATTTTGGGACAAACACTCTTACAATTGGAACGCACAATGAATTTTCATCTTCTAGAAACGTATTTTTTGGAAATAATTTTGGCTCATACCGGTATAGTAGTTTTAATGACTTTATTAATAATGCTAAGCCAAACAGGTTTCAGTTGAATTATTCGTTAATTGGTGGTGAAGGAGATGAGTCTCTTGGAGCAGCCGAATTTGGCACAAAACAATTTGGGGGTTATATGCAAAACGATATGCGTATTACTGATAATTTTAAAATATCATACGGTGTACGAGTAGATTTTCCGGTTTGGGAAGATGGATTGGCAAACAACGATTTTAATACAAGAACTGTTGGTTTGTTAACCGCAGTAGGTAAAGATTTAAAAGGGGCAAGCGTTGGAGCTGGAATTAGAACTCAGGCTCATATCGCGCCGCGTTTTGGTTTTAACTATGATTTAAATGGCAAAAAAACCACTCAGTTTAGAGGTGGTGCCGGAGTATTTACTTCAAGATTACCTTTGGTGTGGCCAGGAGGAACTTACAATAATAATGGAATATCACAGGGAGCGATTCAAATTACCTCTGCTGCGGATATGCCATTATTTAATCCAAATCCAAGTGTTGCAAGTCAAATTGCTCCTTTACCGGCGTCTTATCCAAGACCAGGTTCAGGTAAAACAGGAGGAAATATTGATTTATTTGCTAAAGGTTTCAAATTACCACAGGTGTTTAAAGCTAGTTTTGCTGTTGATCAAAAATTACCATATGGCTTTGTTCTTTCTTCTGAAATCATTTATAATGATAACATAAGCGCAGTGCTTTACGAAGATTTAAACATAAAAGCTGCAAGTTCTAATTTGACAGGTCCTGATACACGTCCACGTTTTAACGGGAACTCTCGAGTTGATCAAACTTACCTGGGAATATATTTAGGGTCAAATACATCTCAAGGGAAATCACATAATCTTTCCTTCACATTAACTAAAAACTTTAGATCTGATTTTATTGATGCTAATGTTTCTGGAACTTACTCTTACGGAGAATCTACTGTTTTAATGGATGCAACTTCATCTCAAAACAGTTCTCAATGGAAAAATGTTGAAAATGTTAATGGAGCTAATAATCTAGTTTTATCTAGATCTGATTTTGATCCAGGAAAAAGAATTATCGCAAACGGTAATGCTACCTTTAAATGGAATGAATTTACCAAGACAACCTTAGGTTTCTTTTATGAAGGTGCTCAAGGAACCCCATTCAGTTATGTTTACAATGATGGCGGAAGAATTTCTCAAGATACTTTTTCTAATTCTGGGTTAATTTATGTTCCAGCAAATAAAGCAGATATTACATTTGTTACTGCTGGTGGACTAACTCCAGATCAACAATGGGATGCATTTAATTCTTTTATTGAAGGTGATAAATATCTTAAAAGCAGAAGAGGACAATATGCTGAACGCAATGGCGATCGTTTAAAAACATCTCATGTTATTGATTTTAAATTTGCTCAAGATTTCACAATCAAAGTTGGTAAGAAGAAGCATACATTATCTTTCAGTGCTGATATTTTCAACTTTACTAATTTGTTGAACAAAGATTGGGGGAATAGATATTTCGTAAATAATGATCAAGTCCCATTATTAACACAGGTTGGATTTGTTGGAACCCGACCAACGTTTAGTTACAATCCGGTTACTGCAGTAAACATTAATCAAGTTGACGATGTTGGTTTGAACTCGTCAAGATGGCAAATACAAACAGGTTTGCGTTATACTTTTAACTAAAAAGCAAAACTAAAATCAGACCCTTATTTCTTTGAAATAAGGGTTTTTTTATTACATTTGATTTTTAAAAATTAAAACATGTACGAGATTATTCAAAAAGCACATTCAGTATGGGCTTATTTAGCCTTTTTAGTATTAGTAATTGCCGTTGTCAATTCATTCATCGGGCTTTTTTCTAAAAAAGATTTTACCGGAAGAGACCGTAAAATTTCACTATTTGCCCTTGTGGCAATACACACCCAATTATTGATTGGCTTCCTTGTTTATTTTGTTTCTCCTAACGGATTTTCCATTATCGGCGATGTGGGAATGGGCGAAGTAATGAAAAATGCCGCGCTTCGACTAACTGTTGTAGAACATCCATTAATCAATATTGTAGGAGTCATTTTGATCACTATTGGCTGGGTAAAACATAAAAAACTAACCACCAGCGAATCAAAATTCAAAACATTTTCTATTTATTATGGTTTGGGATTACTACTTATATTGAGCAGAATTCCATGGGGATTATGGTTTAAAAATTAAAGAAAAAGTCCTGAAAAGGGCTTTTTTTATCACGGTACAGTTTTTGCCAATTGAAGTTCAACTAAAAAGATAAAAATGAAATCGAAGATTTACAAACACCAAAAAAGCAGTCTTAAAATTGGGAGTAAAAAATCAATATTACTTTTTCTTTGTGTTGCCTTTGTTGCTTTAGCAAGTAGCCAAAACTTGATTAATGATAAACAAAAAAAGGTAGTCCCAAAAGACACTATTAAAAATAGCAAAATGCTGCTTCCCCAACAAGAACTGACTATTGATAGTTTATTTGTTGTAAATGGAAATTTTAAATTCTATAAAAAAGGAGCACGTGCCTCCTATTATGCCGACAAGTTTCATGGTCGAAAAACGGCTAGTGGAAAAAAATACAATAAAACCCAATATACAGCTGCACATAAAAAACTGCCCTTTGGAACCATGGTAAAAGTAACCAACGAAGTCAATGGAAAATCTGTAATTGTAGAAATCACAGACAGAGGACCCTTTGTAAGAGCAAGAGAAATTGACCTTTCAAAACGGGCTTTTATGGACATTGCCAGCAATAAATCCTCTGGGTCTATGTTAGTGACAGTCGAAGTGCTTAAAAAATAATTAGCACCAGTTCGAATAAGGATTTTTGCTCAAATATGAATTATAATACCGATTATCATTGGTAACTTCTTTGCCAATCCAATTTGGCTTTTCGAAAATTTCGGTTTCCGATTTTAGTTCTATTTCGGCCATAATTAAGCCTTGATTTTCTCCATAAAATTCGTCAACTTCAAAGACATGATGGCCTATTTTGACCTCAAAACGGGTTTTGTCGATAACTCCTTTTTCGCACAGTTTCAATAATTCCTTTGCTTCATCAACAGGAATTTCTTTTTCCCATTCAAAACGCGATAAGCCCGACTCATTTGAAGCTCCTTTTATGGTCAGGAAACCTTTATCTCCCTTTATGCGCACTCTTACTGTTCGACCCGGAACGGAGCTCAAATAACCCTGCGCAATCCGGTTTTGGGTAAAAGCTTCTTTCTTGAAGGCTTCTGATGTTACTAAAAATTTTCTTTCTATTTCTATCATTTCATTTGTAACTTTTTACAGCTTACTATTTTACTATTTTATCTCACGAAAAAACCGTGAAAAAATGATTTCATTACAGCCGAAGTTCACTGAACTCCAATTGAAATAAAAATTATGTGAACTAAGCTGGACTAATTAAGAACATCAAATGTATAAAAAATCTCTGGGTATCTTGGAGTAATAGTTTTTACATAAATTTGCCTTATGTCTGAAATAATTCCAAATAGAAAAATCATTCACATCGACATGGATGCCTTTTTTGCCTCGGTGGAGCAAATGGACAATCCTGCTTTGCGGGGAAAGCCCATTGCTGTTGGCGGTGCTGAAAATCGTGGCGTAGTCGCGGCGGCAAGTTATGAAGCGAGAAAATTTGGAGTTCGAAGTGCCATAAGTGGGGTTTTGGCCAAAAAGAATTGTCCCGATTTAATTTTTGTACGCCCTAGATTTGAACGCTACGCAGCAATATCGAACCAAATCAGAAAAATATTCCACGAATACACGGATTTGGTCGAGCCACTCTCGCTTGACGAAGCTTACCTTGATGTGACTGTAAACAAAAAAGGAAATCCGAGCGCTACTTTATTGGCACAGGAAATACGGTTGCGCATTCTCAACGAAGTGGGATTGACGGCATCGGCAGGGATTTCGGTTAATAAATTTGTGGCAAAGATAGCCAGTGATTACAACAAACCCAACGGTCAAAAAACGGTAACTCCAGATGAAGTCATTCCTTTTCTCGAAGTATTACCCATCCGTAAATTTTATGGCGTGGGGAAAGTGACGACCGAAAAAATGTACCAATTGGGTATTTTTACGGGATTGGAATTGAAGCGTCAGTCGTTGGAGTTCCTCGAAAAGCACTTCGGAAAATCAGGAAATTTTTATTACAACGTCGTGCGCGGCATTCACCATAGTGAAGTAAAACCCAACCGAATTACTAAATCGGTGGCAGCCGAACACACTTTTGACAGTAACCTTTCTTCCGAAATTTTCATGTTGGAACAACTGGAAAACATTGCCAATACATTGGAGAAAAGATTGAAAAAACACCGCATTGCCGGAAAAACAGTAACGTTGAAAATAAAATACAGCGATTTTACCCAACATACCCGCAGCAAAACCTTGCCTTATTTTATATCTGATAAAGGATTGATTATGGAGACCGTCAAAGAGCTTTTGTTTCAAGAGCGGATGAAAGACTCTGTTAGATTATTGGGAATTTCCTTGAGCAATCTCAACATCGAGGAGAAAAAGACGGTTGTAGTGCAATTGAAATTTGCTTTTTAACGAAAAAACCACGCCGGTAAGCGTGGTTATAATTAGCATTGGATAGTTTTTTTAACTATTCAATTTCTGAAACCCTCAAGGTATTGACCATTCCTTTATCAGTGAGTGGCATGGCAGAAAGGGTTACCAAAAAATCGCCTTTTGCAACATATCCTTTTTGTTTTGCAATATCATTCAAATCTGAAACGGTATCATCCGTACTTCCTGAGCTATCATAATAGAAGGATTTAACTCCCCATAACAAATTAAGGCGTGTCAAGATTCTTTTATTGGAAGTAAATACCAAAATATGTGATTGTGGTCTCCAAGCCGAAATTTGGAAAGCGGTATACCCACTATTGGTCAAGGTACAAATTGCTTTTGCTTTGACAGAGTTGGCAATTTCTGTAGCGTGGTGGCAAATAACCTTGGTTACATAGCGATTTGTTCTTATTTGTGGTGTGTTTTGTGGCACTTGAATTAGAGGGGAATCTTCCACTGCTTCAAGGATTCTTGTCATTTGTTGAATTACCTGAACGGGATAATTCCCGGCGGCTGTTTCTCCAGAAAGCATTACTGCATCAGCACCATCCATTACAGAGTTTGCTACGTCATTTACTTCGGCACGAGTGGGTGTTAAACTGGTAATCATGGTTTCCATCATTTGGGTGGCCACGATAACAGGAATTCGGGCAGTTTTTGCTCTTCTAATTAATTCTTTTTGAACAAGAGGCACTTCATGTGCGGGTAATTCCACCCCCAAATCTCCACGAGCTACCATCAGGCCATCGCAGTAAGCTATTATCTTGTCAATATTTTCTAATGCTTCCGGCATTTCAATTTTCGCGATAATTGGAATTTTAACATCGGAATGTTTTGCAATTAATTCTTGTAAATCTTGTAAATCTCTTGGAGTTTTCACAAACGAAAGTGCAATCCAATCTACATTTTGGCTAATGGCAAAAATGGCGTCAGCTATATCTTTTTCTGTCAATGCTGGTAAGGAAATTTTCGTATTAGGAAGATTAACTCCTTTTTTAGATTTCAATTCGCCTCCTTGAAGTACTCTGGCTACAACTTCGGTTTTTTTGTCGGTTTCAACAATTTCGAAGATTAATTTACCATCGTCAAGCAGGATTTTTTCTCCAGGATTTACATCATTTGGAAAATTTTGATATTTCATGAAAACTTTTTTGGCAGTACCAAGAATGTCTTCGGCTGTTGTAAATGTAATTAAGTCCCCATCATTTACAATTACACCATCTTCCATTACACCTACACGAAGTTTTGGTCCTTGTAAGTCACCAAGAATTGCAGTTGTGTAACCAAATTCGTCATTAAGACCACGGATTATATTGATTTTCTCTTTTACATCTTCATAGTCTGCATGCGAAAAATTAATTCTAAACACATTTACACCCGCGTCAATCATGTCTTTTATGATCTCTCGTTTACTACATGCAGGTCCAAGTGTGGCTACAATTTTTGTTTTTTTGTTTGTAATCATTGGTATTAAAAAATTAAATTGTTTTTTGATCTTATTTTATATGTCTCGACGGCATAGGCCGTCGAAATGTTGTCAATTGTATTTAGAAGGGCTTGAATTTCTGTGCCATTCCTTGTTTCTTCCATATTTTCTATTTTTAGAAAATAATCTACTTTTTTAAATTCGGGAAGCAAATAAACTTTTGTTGAAACTTCCAGATTTATATTCGAAAATAAATTTTGGCTATTGTCATTTTTTTGTTGAATGACTTCATTCTTGTTTTGAATCAAGTTCCAAAAAATTCCCTTTTCAACATCGTGATAATAAAATCTCGAGAATTTTGTCTCTCCTTCTTTTATGTTAATTTGAATTTCGTTCTTGTTTTTGCCCAAATTGATTGGAAGCTTTTGATTGATGAAATAGGCCAATCGATAGTCCTCTAATGAGGTATGTATAGCAATAAGATGATAATCTATTTCGTCAAATTCGCCAAGATCCAATTTATGAATAGCCATTTCAAGAAAAATAAGATGTAAATATAGTATTTCTATCTTTGCATTATTCTCAAAAATTAGATGTTTTTATTATTTTGTAAACGAAAACGTTATAGTTTCCCGTATTTTCGTTATTTTTTATCAATTTTTTTCTGAAACGCAAAATAGGCACGTTGTGATGCTTTTTCCTCTGCTTTCTTTTTTGAAGTTGCTCTTGCTTTTGCGATTACTTTATCATCGATGCTTAGTCTTACACCGAATAATCGTTGTCCGTTTATGTCATTGTCTTCAAATATGTCATAGTGAAATTGTTTCTTTTCTTTTTGACACCATTCAATAAGCAGGCTTTTGTAGCTAATCACTTTTCCTTCTAGTCTGGCAATATCCACATAAGGAATGACAACTCTTTTTTGTATAAATTTTTCGCAGTATTCATAACCTCTATCCAGATAAATTGCACCAATCAAAGATTCAAAAATATTGCCGTGAATATTATCTCCAAAATGCTGTAAAGGAACCTTGCTTTCTATGAATCGAACGAGATTCAAATCCTTTCCCAGTTCGTTTAAATGCTCCCTACTAACAATTTTTGAGCGCATTTTTGTGAGGTAACCTTCATCGCCTGCGGGGGCTTTGTTGAACAAATGAGCAGCAATCACGGAACTTAGCATGGCATCTCCCAAGAATTCAAGGCGTTCAAAGTTAATGGCGTTTCCTTTCTCGTCTTGTTTATTGGAAGAACGATGCGTAAACGCTTTTTTGTAGTATTCGATATTTTTCGGTGTAAAGCCCAAGATTTTGCTTATGGAATCAAAAAAAATCCCGTCTTCAAGAGAACGGGATTTTGAAAATATTTTTCTAATTATACGCATTTGTATTTATAGAATTAGAAACCAAGTTTTTTTACCAATACACAAGCATTATGTCCGCCAAAACCAAAAGTATTGCTCATCAAGACATTTACATCTCTTTTTTGGGCCACATTAAAAGTAAAGTTTAATTTGGAATTAATGTTTTCATCATCGGTAAAATGATTTATGGTAGGAGGAATAATTCCGTGCTTTAAAGAAAGAATAGAGGATATTGTTTCTATGGCTCCTGCGGCACCCAATAAATGTCCCGTCATTGATTTTGTTGAATTCAAATTCATGGTGTAAGCGTGCTCGCCAAAAACATGTTCAATTGCTTTAGATTCTGCCAAGTCGCCAAGCGGTGTTGAAGTTCCATGCATGTTCACGCCATCAACATCGGTAGGTTTTAATCCGGCATCTCTCAAACAGTTTAACATTACGTTTTTTGCACCTAATCCTTCGGGATGTGGAGCCGTAATGTGATAGGCATCCGCAGACATTCCGCCGCCACCAATTTCGCAATAAATGGTTGCTCCACGGGCTATAGCATGTTCATACTCTTCCAGAATTAATGCTCCTGCTCCTTCGCCCAAGACAAAACCGTCACGGTCTTTATCCATAGGTCTGGAAGCGGTTTTTGGATCGTCATTTCTGGTCGAAAGGGCATGCATGGCATTAAATCCACCCATTCCGGCAATCGTTACCGCAGCTTCTGAACCTCCGGTTACCATGGCGTCTGCATGGCCCAATCGTATATAATTGAAAGCGTCAATAATAGCATTTGTTGAGGAAGCACAAGCCGAAACGGTCGTAAAATTTGGACCTCTAAAACCGTATTTGATGGAGATGTGACCACCAGCAATATCGGCAATCATTTTTGGGATAAAGAACGGATTAAATCGAGGCGTTCCGTCCCCTTTGGCAAAGTCAAGCACTTCGTTTTGGAATGTTTCCAATCCTCCAATTCCAGATCCCCAGATAACACCCACTCTGTCTTTGTCTAATTTTTCAAGATTGAAACCGGCATCTTTTACGGCTTCTTCGGCCGCAACTAATGCGTATTGTGCATAACGATCCATTTTTCGGGCTTCTTTTCTGTCTATGAAGTCTTCAACAATGAAGTTTTTTACCTCGCATGCAAAATGGGTTCTAAACTTTGAAGGGTCATAATAGGTTATTGGTGCCGCTCCACTAACACCGTTGATAAGACCGTTCCAATACTCTTGAATAGTATTTCCAATAGGAGTAAGAGCGCCTAAACCTGTTACCACAACTCGCCTTAATTCCATAATTTATTTAGTATATTAGTATTTTAAAACAAATAAAACCCACGCTTTCTTGCTGAATTAATGTCACAAAAGAGGCATGGGTATATATTATAAATATCTTTTTTGATTGAATTTCAATCTGGAATTTAATTTTAAAAAAATAATAAAACCCGCTTGCAATGTTGCGAACGGGTGTTTTTTTATTATTTCTTAGCTTCTTCTATGTAAGAAATCGCTTGACCTACAGTAGCAATGTTTTCTGCTTGATCGTCTGGAATTTGAATGTCAAATTCTTTTTCGAATTCCATAATAAGCTCCACTGTGTCTAATGAGTCAGCTCCTAAATCATTAGTGAAGCTAGCTTCTGTTACAACTTCGTTTTCGTCAACACCTAATTTGTCTACGATAATCGCTTTTACTCTTGATGCAATGTCTGACATAATCTTTAATTTTAAAATTTAATTTGTTGGCAAAAATAAAAAACTTTATTTTAAAACAACTATTTAGTTAATAAATGTGACAGCTAATTTATAAAATATATTTCACAAAGAGGTCGCAATGTTATTTATTATCACTTTTTATTCTTTGTTTTGCAGGATTGAAATTTGTTAGAATATGAAAAAAATTGTAATTTTTGCTTCTGGATCGGGTACTAATGCTGAAAACATTATAAAACATTATAAAAATTCCAGTATTGGAACTATTGTTTCTGTTTTTACAAATAACCCAAGCGCTTATGTGATTGAAAGGGCCAAAAATTTTCTGGTTCCAACAGTAATTTTCACAAAAGAAGATTTAATAGAAAGTAAAGTATTACAAAAATTAAATGCTATTCAACCTGATTTGATAGTTTTAGCCGGATTTTTATTAAAATTCCCAGAATCTATTGTCAAAGCTTACAGTAATAAAATTATTAACATACATCCTGCCTTGTTGCCAAAATACGGTGGAAAAGGGATGTACGGAATGAATGTGCACAAGGCCGTTGTCGAAAACAAGGAAAAGGAAACCGGAATTACCATTCATTTTGTTAATGAAAATTACGACGAAGGAAATATTATTTTTCAAAAAAAAGTGACAGTATTAATTACGGATACACCAGAAGTGGTGGCGGAAAAAATTCACGAACTAGAGCAATCTTATTTTCCAGATGTTATCGACAAACTTCTAACCTCTAGCCTCTAACCTTGAAACACGACGTACATATCTATACTGATGGCGCTGCCAAAGGGAATCCAGGTCCTGGAGGTTATGGCGTTGTGATGGAACTCGTGGGAACGCCGCATAAAAAGGAATTTTATGAAGGTTTTCGTCATACTACCAATAATAGAATGGAATTATTGGCCGTAATCGTGGGTCTTGAAAAACTAAAAAACCCGAACATGAAAGTTCTGGTAGTCTCGGATTCTAAATACGTGGTGGATTCCGTTTTGAAAAAATGGGTTTTTGGCTGGGAGAAAAAAGGTTTCACAGGCAAGAAAAACCCTGATTTATGGAAACGTTTCTTGGCGGTTTACAGAAAACATCAAGTTGATTTCAAATGGATAAAAGGGCATAACAATCATTCTCAAAACGAGCGTTGCGACGAATTGGCGGTTTTTGCATCGAGTCAAAAAGACCTTTCCGTGGATGTTTTTTATGAGAAAGAGGACGAGAAGTTGTTGTAGCGATGAATATCGAACCATTTTTGTATATTTGTATATCAAATAATTAGGTTATGGTAACTATTAAAGTCAAAGAAAACAGTAAACAGGCTAAATTGTTTTTGGAATACATAAAAACATTATCTTTTGTTGAATTTATAGAAACAAGTGTAACGAAAGTTAATTATCCTTCGATGGATGAAATCGTTGATGAATGTAAAAAATCCAGAAAGAAAATAGCTAAAGTTTATAATGAAAAAGACTAGCTTTGTTTTAGATTCAAATATTTGGATTAGTGCTATTATAACTAATTCAGAAACAAAACTAGAGCAATTCATTTTCGAAAACAAACTTACTATTTATATTTGTCCAGAAATGATTTTAGAAATGAAAGATGTATTGAAAAGGTCTAAATTCAAAAAATATTTGAGCAAATCAATTTCCGAATACATACTTTTAATCGAAAAGGTTTGTTTAAATAAAAATTCTCCCAAGCATTACAATATGGCTCCAGATAAAGATGATAATTATTTGTATGATGTTTGCATCGATACAAAAAGTATTTTGGTCACTGGAGATAAGTTGTTGCTAAATTATATTTCAAATCCTCCAGTTGTAACTATTTCTAGGAATGCTTTTTTTGACATGTTTTAATCCTCAAAACGAGCGTTGCGACGAATTGGCTGTTTTTGCATCAAGCCAAAAAGACCTTTCCGTGGATGTTTTTTATGAGAAAGAGGACGAGAAGTTGTTGTAAATTAACGTCAGTTTATTTTTTATGTAATGAATACAATCAAAAATGTATCGAAATTTAGTATCCCCTATTTAATAACTCGCAATATTTCTTCATAAAAATGAGAAAATTTACATTTATTCATTTGAAAAAGTGTTGTATTAAACATTTATTCGTTTGAAAAAGTGTATATTTGTACTATTATTAATGTGATTTATTATGAATAGAGTATTGATTAAAGAAATGGTGGCTTGGAAAAATTCAAAAAACCGAAAACCATTAATCATTCAGGGGGCTAGGCAAGTAGGGAAAACTTGGCTGATGAAAGAATTTGGCAAACGAGAATTTGATCAAGTGGTGTATCTCAATTTCGAAAGTAGCAGTAGATTAAGTCAATTGTTTACTGTTGATTTTGATATAGAAAGAATTATTGCCATTATAGAAATAGAAACCAATCAGAAAATTATTCCTGAAACTACTTTACTCATCTTTGATGAAATTCAAGAAGTTGAAAAAGGATTGACTTCCCTAAAATATTTTTATGAAAATGCACCACAATATTATATTGTTGCGGCTGGCTCATTATTGGGCATTTCGTTGCAAAAAAACAACTCCTTTCCTGTTGGAAAAGTAGATTTCATGAAATTGTATCCAATGAGTTTCATGGAATTTATGGAAAATAATGGAGAAAAACAATTGGTTGCACAACTGCAAAATAAAAATTGGGATGTGATTAACGCTTTTCATGAAAAGTTGACGAATCAATTGCGGTTGTATTATTTTATTGGCGGAATGCCTGAAATTATATCAAATTATCTGGAAAACAAAGACTTAGAAATTATAAGACTACTCCATAAAAAAATAATTATGGGTTATGAAAATGATTTTGCTAAATATGCACCCAACGAAATTGTTCCCAAAATAAAATTGGTTTGGAATGCCTTAATTAGCCAATTAGCCAAAGAAAACAGAAAATTTATTTACGGACAAATCAAAAAAGGAGCAAGAGCAAAAGATTTTGAGATGGCTATTAACTGGTTGATAGATGCAGGGTTGGTTTTAAAAGTAAATCGAATCGAAAAGCCTGAAATACCATTAAATGCATATGCTGATTTTGATGCTTTTAAATTGTTTTTATTGGATATTGGTTTGTTAAATGCCATTGCTAATTTGGACAAAAAAATACTATTGGAGAAAAACGCTATTTTAACAGAATATAAAGGGGCGTTGACGGAACAATTTGTTTGTCAGCAATTAAAAATCAAAACAGATATTTATTATTGGGTTGCTCCAAATGCAACCGCCGAAATAGATTTTGTATTGCAAAATCAAAACGAAGTTATACCCGTAGAAGTCAAAGCGGAAGAAAATTTAAAGTCAAAAAGTTTAAAAGTTTTTGTGGATAAATTTGAAAATAAAAACGCCATTAGAACTTCTATGAGCCCATTCAGAAACGAAGATTGGCTGACCAATATTCCTTTATATGCAATTGATGGAATTGTGTAATCGGGTAGGTATTTTATAAAAATACCTTAAACTACTCGTATGTCTTAATTTTGAAACCTTCTATTTGTCTTGCAATAGATTTCATTATTAAGGATAGTTTAGATTATAATCATAAAAACACCGTATTTTTTAGAGTTAAATCTAAAAAAATATGGTGTTTAAGTTGTGATTTTGTCCTGTTTTTTGGTTTTATTTCTTCATTTTCAATAAATCATCGTATTCTTCTGACAACTTCAAGTGTTTGTTTTCCAAAACTCTGCATCAGAAGCTTCTTTTTAAGAATATAAAGTTGCCTTTTCTATATTCTTTTAAGAGAAGTATTGGTTTTTGCATCAAGCCAAAAAAAACTTTCCGTGGATGTTTTTTATGAGAAGGAAGACGAGAAACTTTTGTAGTAACTTCTAATAACATACATTTTCAAACTTCAAACTTATAAACTATCTTTGCCGCTTAATTCGAGACTCATCAAATGAATAAATTATTGATTGTTGGAACCGTTGCTTTCGACGCTATTGAAACTCCTTTTGGGAAAACAGACAAAATCCTGGGCGGTGCAGGGACATACATAGGACTTTCGGCCTCTAATTTTAATCTTCAATCTGCTATTGTTTCGGTAGTTGGAGATGATTTTCCAAAAGAATACTTAGATTTATTAACCGAAAGAAACATTGACATTTCAGGACTTGAAGTGGTTGAAGGTGGAAAAACATTCTTTTGGAGCGGTCGTTATCATAACGATTTGAATTCAAGAGACACATTGGACACCCAGTTAAATGTTTTGGCTGATTTTCAACCCAAAGTTCCCCAAAATTTCAAAACTGCCGATGTGGTAATGCTAGGCAACTTGCATCCTTTAGTGCAAAGCAGCGTTTTAGACCAAATGGATGTCAAACCAAAATTAGTGGTTCTTGACACCATGAATTTCTGGATGGATTGTGCCTTGCCGGAATTATTGGATGTGATCAAACGCGTAGATGTCATTACCATCAATGATGAAGAAGCCAGACAACTTTCGGGAGAATATTCTTTGGTAAAAGCCGCCCTAAAAATTCACGCTATGGGACCGGAATATGTGGTGATAAAAAAAGGAGAACATGGTGCTTTGTTGTTTCACGACCACCAAATTTTCTTTGCTCCGGCATTGCCATTAGAAGAAGTTTTTGATCCAACAGGTGCTGGAGATACATTTGCGGGAGGATTTGCTGGATATATCACACAAAGTGAAAATGTTTCGTTCGAGAATATGAAAAATGCCATTATTTATGGTTCTAATTTGGCTTCATTTTGTGTTGAAAAATTTGGAACAGAGCGAATGGTAGGCCTTGAAAAAGAAGAAGTGGTGAATAGACTGAAACAATTCAAATCATTGACACAGTTTGATATAGAAATATAATGAAAAACATGGAAGCCTCGAAAACGGGGCTTTTTTTGTTTAATGTTGAAACATAAATTGTTCAATCATTAAGGAATTTTGTAAATTAAAACTTAATTACTGTAGGATTCAACGTCGGACAATTTATTTGTCAAATAATACAACTAACTACAAATCACAACAACAAAACAATGAGCGACGCAATTAAACACGAATGTGGCATTGCCCTTTTACGATTAAAAAAACCTTTAGAATTCTACAAAGAAAAATACGGTTCGGCTTTTTATGGAATACAAAAAATGTATCTCCTTATGGAAAAGCAACACAATCGTGGGCAGGATGGAGCTGGATTTGCAAGCATAAAATTGGATGTTGAACCTGGGGAACGATACATTAGTAGGGTCCGTTCGAATGATGCGCAGCCTATTCAACATGTTTTCGCCCAGATAAACGACAGGATAAACGAGGAGTTGATATCACACCCAGAATATCTGGATGATGTGGCGTTGCAAAAAAATAAAATCCCGTATTTAGGGGAATTATTTTTGGGACACGTTCGTTATGGAACTTTTGGAAAAAACAGTATCGAAAGTGTTCACCCATTTTTACGTCAAAATAACTGGATGCATCGAAATTTGATTTTGGCTGGAAATTTCAACATGACCAATGTGAAAGAACTTTTCCAAAATCTGATTGATTTAGGGCAGCATCCTAAAGAAATGGCTGACACTGTTACGGTGATGGAAAAAATCGGACACTTCTTGGACAATGCCGTTACTGATTTATACCAAGAATGCAAAAACAACGGCTTGTCAAAAAGAGAAGCTTCACCGGTAATTGCAGAAAAATTAGACGTAGCCAGAATTTTGAGAAGGGCCTCCAAAAATTTAGACGGGGGTTATGCTATGGCAGGGCTTTTGGGTCATGGAGACGCTTTTGTTTTTAGAGATCCAGCCGGAATTCGTCCAGCTTATTTTTATGAGGATGACGAAATTGTGGTAGTGGCTTCGGAACGTCCGGTAATCCAAACGGTTTTTAATGTAGATTTCGAAAAAGTGCAAGAGCTTCAACCCGGAAACGCTTTAATTATCAAGAAAAACGGAACGGTAACCGAGCAAGAAATTCTTTCGCCAGCAGTAAAAAAAGCATGTTCTTTCGAAAGAATTTATTTCTCTCGTGGTAGCGATGCCGAGATATATCAAGAAAGAAAAAACTTGGGAAAACTTATTCTTCCTGCAGTTTTAGAGGCAATTAATGAAGATACGGACAACACCGTTTTCTCCTATATTCCAAACACAGCCGAAACTTCTTTCTACGGAATGGTCGAAGCGGCCCAAGATTTTTTGAATCAAAGGAAAAACAATTACATTCTAGAAAACAGAAAAAAATTAACCAAAGAAAAGCTCGAGGAAATTCTTTCGGTAAAAATTAGAACAGAGAAAGTAGCTATCAAAGACGCAAAACTGCGAACTTTCATCACCGAAGACAGCAGTCGCGATGATTTGGTTGCCCATGTTTATGATGTGACGTATGGCGTTATAAAACCGACAGATAATTTGGTAATTATTGATGACAGTATCGTTCGGGGAACAACGCTCAAAATGAGTATTATCAAAATGATGGATCGTTTGAAACCAAAAAGCATTGTCGTGGTTTCATCGGCACCACAAATTCGTTATCCGGATTGTTATGGCATTGATATGGCAAAACTCGAAGGATTGGTGGCTTTTCGGGCGGCATTGGAATTGCTAAAAGAGAGAAACTTATATCATATTGTAGACGAAGTTTATGCCAAATGTAAAGAACAGGAAAATTTTAGTGATCATGAAGTTGTTAATTTTGTGACTGAAATTTATGCGCCATTTCAGCCACAGGAAATTTCAGATAAAATAGCGCAACTTTTAAGCTCTCCAGAAATCAAAGCCGAAGTGAAGATTATTTTTCAAACCGTTGAAAGTTTGCACATCGCCTGCCCAAAGAATTTAGGAGATTGGTATTTCACCGGCGATTATCCAACTCCTGGAGGTAACCGAGTGGTAAATAAGGCATTTATGAATTTTTATGAAGGCAAAAACGCAAGAGCATATTAAAAAACACCATAATTGAGTATTTCGTCGATTATTATTGTCTTTTATCTAATTTATTTGTTACAAGCGTGTTGTGATTATATCTTTGACTCACCATAATATTAGTAGGTTAAGTTTATGGTAGATTTGGGGCAAAAAAGGTGAAAGCAATTTCACCTTTTTTATTGGAATAAAATCCGGCTGCAATTTTCACATATTCCTTGTTTTTCTTTGACGCTATCCCATCCCGGTTTCGATTCTTGAAATGGAATTTTTTCAGGAGTTTTGAAATCAGTAGCGTTTTTTTTCGAATCCGATTCTCAATCCACGCCATTTGTATTCTACGCTTTAGAAATTAGGATTTGATTCAATTTTGTCAAAATCATCCTTATGCCGGTTGTTATTGGACTATTTTAAAAATGTCCTTGGTAAAATTAGTTCCGAGCGGATTTTTTCAAGGATTAGGGTTTGATTATCAATACCGAAGGAACCCCACTCAACCAAACATTTTGAGAATCGACCAGCGATTTCCAACTTTCGATACTGATTATCATTAAATCTTGCTTGGCCAAAAACTCTTTTTTAATGTTTTTGTCATTTACCACGCTAATGTTTTTGTCGTATTTTTGTTCCAATGAATCGATAGCACTCTTCATCACAAAATTAGTTTTAACATGGCCATTTACGTCCAGAACCGTGATTTGGGAATTATTGTTGTAAATCAATTTCTGGGCGTAATCAATCAAAAAGGAGTCTTCCGGATTAAAAACAGGTACGAAAACATGATTGACTTGTTGCAATTCTTTGTCAATCAAAATTCCTAAGGGCGTCTTGGTTTTCGAAATAATTTGTCGGGTTCTTTCGTCAAAAGGAGAGTTTTCGAACAGACCTTCTTTTCCGATAAATTTATCAATCAATCGGTCAGGATTGATGATTCTTGTCGTAAATCCCAACACTTTCCCGAGCAAAGTTCCTTCGAAGATGGATTTACCAAGACCAACAAGAAGCAAGTCATAGTCGCCATTGTTGGCAATTTCGGTAATATTGGTTTCAATGTCAATAGTAGCCTGAAACAAAGTAATGATTTCTTGTTTCAACACTTTGGATTCTTGCAGTAAAGGCATAAACCTGTCTTTTTCATATTCCTCAATATTATACGAATGTACTTCATCACTCAAAGTAAGATGCATTGCGGTTATGGTCGAAGTCTCTTTCTGTTTTTTGATTAAACTATTGGCTAATCGTAAAAGTGATTTCCCTTTTTCTTTGTTTCCAAAAGAAATCAAGATGTTGTATTTATCATCGCTTTGGATTTCATCCAGAACACTGTCGTCTTTTGTCTTGAAAATAAAATTTATGATATTCAACGTTGGCCCAGTCATAAAAGTGGTGACCAATGCCATGATGACCATCATTGTAAACACTTCGGGTGTAAGCACTTTGAGATCCAAACCAATATTCAAGACTATGAGTTCCATCAAACCTCGGGTATTCATCAAAGCGCCAATAGTCAAACTATCGCGCCAACTTTGACCCACAAATTTGGCTGCCAAAGCACTTCCAAAAAACTTCCCTACAACTGCTACAAGAATGATAAAACCGGTAACTTTCCAAAGATAAGGATCGTTTATCAAGCCAATTTCTGTTCGCAAACCCGTGTAAACAAAAAACAACGGCAGCAATAAAATCACCGAAACGTCTTCCACTTTTTCTATGAAAAGATTTCTGAACTTGGTGATGTCAGGCATAATCACACCTGTCATAAATGCCCCGAAAAGAGCGTGTATCCCAATGATTTCAGTACAATAAGAAGAAATAATCAAGGTCAAAAAGAAAATGGCCACAACGGGTTTATTCAAGCTATTTTTCGTTCCGTACAATTCCCCAATTTTTTTCAAAAAGGGCTTGACCACAAAAAGCATGACAAGTACATAAGCTATTGCCAATCCGATAATATAGAGTGAACTCACGAAAGTTCCGGCCTTTACTATGGCTATTACTGCGGCAAGCAAACACCAAGCCGTAATATCATCGGCAGCGGCACAAGTAATTACTATAGCTCCCAATTTAGTTTTATGTATCCCTCTTTCTTGAACGATTCTTGCCAATACCGGAAATGCGGTGATGCTCAAGGCAATTCCCATAAACAAGGCAAAAGGCAGAAAAGCAACGCCTTCCGGGGCAAATTTAAAATACACAAAATAAGCCAATCCAATTCCCAATGCAAAAGGAATCACGATACTGGCATGGCTAATAACAATAGCTTCTTTGGCCCTGTTTTGCAACACTTTCAAATCGAGTTCCATGCCAATAACGAACATAAAAAGAATTAACCCGATTTGGCTTAAAAACTGCAAATTCCCCAAGGATTCAACAGGAAACAAGGAAATGGAAAATTCCGGAAAATACAAGCCCAACAATGAGGGGCCGAGAACAATACCTGCGATAATTTCGCCAATTACCGATGGTTGCCCAATTTTTCTGAAAACCCAGCCAAAAAAACGTGCGACTATTATTATGGTGATAATTTGCGCTAAGAGGATGGCTAAAGGATGGTGCAAATTGAGTGTCAAAGAAGAAACAAAATCATTCCAATGCCCATTTTCAACTACGGGGCGCAAGAATTCTTTATCCATTTCCAAGTTTTTTCCATTACCCAAAATCCAATATATCAAAGCTGAGAAACCGCCTGTAACAATGATGTAAAAGAGAGTATTTCTATGGTTTTTCATAAGAGATATTGCTTCAATAATTTTTGCACAAAGTTGCAAAATCCAAATATATAAATTACATCCCACAAATTATGTTATTGTAAAATAAAAATAGCAGAATTAATACCTAACGCATCAAAAAGACTCCTTTAAAACAAATGTTTTGTTAGCCTTTTGACTACCTTTGCAAAATTTAAAAATCAATATGGTTAAGTGGTTTAGTTTAGGATTTTGGTCATTATTTGCCCGGATAGTCCTCAGAAATAGAATTTTAATGTTGTCGATTATTGTGACGATAACGGTATTATTGGCACTACAATGGAAAAACATCCATTTTACCCAAACAGAAGCGAATATGCTGCCAGACGACAATATCGTCAATGTAGAGTATAAAGCTTTTTTAAACAAGTTTGGCGAAGAAGGAAACTTGGTCGTCATTGGGGTAAAAGACAAAACATTTTTCACGCCAAAGGCTTATGCCGCATGGGCTAGATTGATGAATACTTTAAAAGAAGACAAAGCAATTGATTTAGTCATATCCATTAATGACTTAAAAAAATTACAAAAAAACGATTTGCTGCAAAAATTCGAATTGGTTCCTTTTGTTAATGAAAGTAAAACAACCAACCAAGCCAATCTCAATAAAATAAAAAAGGAATTGTTCAATGATTTGCCTTTCTACGAAGGATTGTTGTTCAACAAAAGATCGGGAACCATCCGTTCTGCGGTTTATTTGGACAAGAAAATCGTAAATACTCCAGCCCGAAAGGAGTTTATTCTAAACAAATTAGTACCCGCAATACAAACATTCGAAGACGAAACCGAAATTGACTTGCATGTTTCCGGAATGCCTTACATCCGAACGCTCAATGCACAGACTATTATTGGCGAAATTAGCATCTTCATCGGAGCCTCATTATTGGTGACCTCCTTGCTTTTCTTTTTCTTTTTTCGAAGTTTTAGAGCGACCTTGATTTCCATAATTATCGTGATTATAGGTGTAATGTGGTCTTTTGGATTTTTAGGATTGTTAAATTACGAAATCACCGTTTTGACGGCTTTGGTTCCTTCCTTGATTATTGTAATTGGGATTCCAAATTGTATTTTCCTCACCAATAAATACCATCAGGAATACAAAATTCACCGAAATAAAGCCAAAGCGCTGCAACGTGTAACCACCAAAGTAGGAATGGCCACTCTTTTGACTAATCTTACCACAGCCATCGGTTTTGCTACTTTCGTGGCTTCAAACAATCAATTGTTATTGGAATTTGGGTTGGTAACTTCCATCAATATCATGGCGCTTTTCTTTTTGTGCATCATTGTGATTCCAATTTTCCACAGTTATGTTCCACCACCAAAAGAACGCCACATTGAGCATCTGGATCGGGGTTACGTTCAAGCATTTATGGGCTGGATTCTACGAAACGTGAAAGAAAACCGCTTTACCATATACACAGTTGCTGTTTCGCTGCTCGTTATCAGTATTATCGGAATTTATAAAATGCGCATTTCGGGCAGTTTAATAGAAGACATGCCTAAAAAACAAGCCTTTTTTCAAGACATCGTTTTCTTCGAAAAAGAATTTGACGGCGTGATGCCTTTGGAAATCATGATCGACACCAAACGCAAAAAAGGGGTCATGAAACTCTCCACGCTCAAGCGAATGGAGGAATTCGAGGAAACTATTGACGAAATTCCTGAATTATCAAAACCCCTTTCGGTGGTCAATTTGGTCAAATATTCCAAACAAGCCTATTACAACGGAAATCCCGACTATTACGAATTGCCGAGCTCGCAGGAGCAATCCTTTATTTTGTCGTATGCCAAAAATGCTACAAAAAATTCGAAAGACAATCTCATGAAAAGCTATGTGGATTCATCGGGACAATATGCCCGAATCACCACTTTTATGCGGGACGAAAATGGAGATGCCATACCGAAAATTGAAGCCGAAATCCGTAAAAAAGCAGACAAATTTTTCCCTCCAAGCCAGTATCACGTAACCATTACCGGAAAAGCATTGGTTTTCCAAAAAGGAACAGGCTATTTACTGGACAATTTACTTTCCTCATTGATTTTTGCCTTTTTGCTGACCGCACTTTTAATCGGATTTATGTTCCGTTCGTTCAAAATGATTATGGTTTCCATTATTCCAAATTTATTGCCGTTGTTGCTAACAGCCGGAATTATGGGCTTTTTTAATATTCCTCTGAAACCATCAACAATATTGGTTTTCGGAATCGCGTTTGGACTTTCGGTCGATGACACCGTACGATTCCTGGCACAATACCGAGTCGAATTAAAGAAAAACAACTGGAAAATTCGCAAATCCGTTTATGCCACTTTTTCCGATGCGGGTTTGAGCATGTTCTATACTTCCATCGTCTTGTTCTTTGGATTTTCGGTGTTCATGTTGTCCAGTTTTGGAGGAACAATAGCACTTGGCGGTCTGATTTCATTGACTTTGTTGTTCGGAATGCTATCGAATTTAATGCTATTGCCGGCTTTGGTTTTAACCCTGAACAAAACATTGGCCAACGAGCAGGAATTCATCGAACCTAAACTGGACATCATCGAACGTAGCGACGAGGAAATTGACAATTTAGAAAATAAATAATCCTTTTTTTAGGAGCTGAATCCCGCTATCCGCTATATCCACGCCCAAAAGCGTGGGATGTCGCTTCTATCGGGGCTAAGAAAATTACAATAAATCAATTATATTTGCAATACAAACGTATTTAATTTTACAATAGCGTAAATTGTATTTCCAAAATCAAACATTCAAAATGAAACATACAAGAGTTAAA
>Ga0214162_1000065_pt1 | contig 22052 bp, 21 predicted proteins | sample LakMenepilimnion_3_FD_153000 | JGI IMG/M metagenome (GOLD analysis project Ga0214162, IMG submission 153000) | Freshwater microbial communities from Lake Mendota, WI - Practice 20APR2010 epilimnion v5 | ecosystem: Environmental > Aquatic > Freshwater > Lake > Epilimnion/Euphotic zone | place...
TGTATCAGCTTCTCAAAGGATACTATTTTGGAATACAAAAAAAGCTTTGATAAGAATATAATAAGCGTACCATTAACTAAAAATCATACAACAGCATCTTATAAAAATTATTTTTATAGTAATTCAATAATAATCGATGAAACTAATAAAGATGTTCTCCCAGATTCATTCAAGGATTGTCCTTTTGGCACATGGTTGTTGGAAATTACATTTTACAGTAAGAAAGAATACGATGAATTAATAAATTCAGATTTGAAAGGGATTAGTATTGACTTAGAATACACAATCCAGGATGATGAAGGAATAAATCATCAGATAATTGATAGTTTCAGAATGATGAATAAATTATCAGATTTAATTTCAATTAATATTTATGTCAGGGGAGGCAGCACTGGCAGTAGCGGTAGAAGCGAACATGGTGAAGCTCATTTTGAAGTTCATAAAAAAAATAGTGGTGAAAATGTAGGTAAAATATTAATGCCAAAATTAAATATTTGGGAAAGAGCAAATTTCAAAGAAAAATCTTCGCTTTTAAAGGTTGTAAATAGTAAAGATATTTCTAAAAGAGATAAAAAAGTACTAATTAAATGGTTAGAAAATAACGATAATGAAAATTTAAAAAAATGCTATGAAGAATGGAATAGAGTTAATGAATATAATAAGCAAGCTATTCTAATATAATTAGTAATAGACAATAAAATAAGAATTATAGAGCAATCTTGATTGGCGAACACCAATAAAAGCAATATAAATTAGTGTATAAATAAAAACTATTGAAAGTTACACCACAAAAAAAATGGATAGCAACAATAAAGCCTATAACAATTCCTCCTTCATCATCTTCAAAACCGAAGAGGAGCAGGTTTCTATTGATGTTCGCTTTGAGGAGGAAACGGTTTGGCTTTCGCAGGAGCAAATGGGTGTTTTGTTTGGCAAGGCAAGAACCACCATTACTGAGCATATAAGAAACATTTTTAAAGAAGGCGAATTACAAGAAGAAGTGGCATGTCGGAATTTCCGACACACCACTCAACATGGTGCCATTGAAGGAAAAACACAGGAAGTGAGCATTAAATTATACAACCTTGATGTGATTATTTCCGTTGGTTATCGGGTAAAGTCCTTGAGGGGAACACAGTTTCGTCAGTGGGCTACCCAGCGACTAAACGAGTACATCCGCAAGGGTTTTGTGATGGATGATGAGCGATTGAAAAATTTGGGAGGTGGAGGCTATTGGAAAGAATTACTGTTACGCATTAGAGACATTCGAGCATCTGAAAAAGTGTTTTATCGTCAGGTGCTCGACATTTATGCTACAAGCATTGATTATGACCCCAAATCAGAAATTTCGATAGCGTTTTTTAAAAAGGTGCAAAATAAAATCCATTTCGCTGTTCATGGGCAAACGGCAGCAGAAGTCATTTTCGATAGAGTAGATGCCGAAAAACAGTTCATGGGATTAGTAACATTTCTAGGAAATCGCCCTTATCTTAAAGATGTAGTGGTAGCCAAGAATTATTTAAACGAAAAAGAGTTGAGAGCATTAGGGCAAATCGTTTCAGGGTATTTAGATTTTGCAGAAAGACAAGCCGAGCGTGAACAAGCTATGACCATGGAGGATTGGTCCAAACATTTAGACCGAATTTTAACCATGAGTGGGGAGAATCTCCTGCTTGGGGCGGGCAAGGTGAGCCATGAAAAAGCATTGGAAAAAGCAACAAAGGAGTATAAAAAATACCAGCAAAAAACATTGAGTGAAGGAGAGAAAAACTATCTGGATAGCTTGAAGGCACTAGAGGAGACTATTAAGAATAAACCCAAATAGACCATATTCACATTTATAAATCTTCTGAAAATCAAATCATTAAAAAAATTATTGAAAATAAAATAGGTTGTCAAAAAATTAACATTTAAAATTTTGTTATAGCGCTTTTGTTATCTACTATTGTACCCTACAAAGTGCCCAACTATTCATCACGCTTTAGGGACTGCACTCTAAAAAAAGGATTATAACCCAGACTTGCTCTAGGTTTTTAGTTTTAATAAAATAAATCTACGCTACTTTTTTGCAATTTCACTTTCACAAACTTCTATTGCAACTAATCTTAGGTCAAATACATTTCATAATCTAAAAGTTATAAAAACACCTTAAAAATAAGTTGTGAACTAAGACAATCAACTTACAAATAAAATAAGTAAGTATTAATTATGCGAAAATATAATTTATTAGTTAGGTTTGTAATCTAAGCAATTACATCAGAAAGCCTTTAAGCCAAAATAGAACATAAAATGAAAATTAACACCGCCGAATTTATTGTCAGCAACTCCGAAGTCGAAAAATGTCCGAAAGACTTTTTGCCTGAATATGCTTTTATAGGACGGTCTAATGTTGGAAAGTCCTCGTTAATTAACATGCTGACCAATCACAAAAATTTGGCAAAAACTTCTGGAAGACCGGGAAAAACGCAGTTGATCAATCACTTTTTAATTAACAGCAATTGGTTTCTAGTCGATTTGCCAGGTTATGGTTATGCCAAAGTTTCGAAAAAAACTAAATCGGTTTTTCAGCAATTTATTACGGATTATTTCGAAACAAGAGAACAACTCGTTTGCGCCTTTGTTTTGATTGACATTCGCCACGAAGCTCAAAACATTGATATTGAATTCATGGCCTATATGGGCGAAAGCGAAATTCCTTTTTGCATCATTTTTACCAAAGCAGACAAAATCAGTAAGACAAAAATAGACTCCCATATTGCAGCTTACAAAAAGAAAATGTTTGCCAACAATTGGGCCGAAATGCCACAGTATTTTGTAACCTCAGCAACGGAATCTACCGGGAAAGAGACTGTTTTGAATTATATTGAGGAAGTGAATCAGGACGTGTTTAAGAATAACAGCGGGTTTTAGATTAAATTCCAAATAACAAATTCCAAAAAAAATTGCAAATCCAAGTTTTTAAAATTGTATTTTCAAATTTATTTCTAGGAATTTATTTTTTCAAGTTCAGTTTCTCTGCAAAATAATCACAAAAATCCTGCATCGTTGCCGACATTTTTTCATCGCCGGTTGCGCGTTGAAATGTTTCGGTCATCGAAGTTAAGGTTTGATGAAAGAAAATTTTCATTTCGTCAACAGGCATATCCTTGGTCCACAATTCGATGCATTTCGTTGATTTTTCGTTGCCATCCCAAACCGAGAGCATAAAGGCTTTCGCTTCTTCTAATGCTACGCCTCCTTCAACGGCTGACCACATTAATTTTTCGGGAACTCTATTTTCGTCTAATTCAATACTTAACTTGATTTCTGATGTATTTGGCATTATTTTTTGGGTTTATATTTAGATTTTTCAAATAGTTCTTTGGCATTCATTTTTAGCAATTCTTCCATTGACACATCATTGTTTTTTACATAAGAACGCACCATTTGCCAGCCTATCCAAGTGCCCACTCTTCCTGGCGATTCGTTGTCAATTTCAAGATAAAATTTTGAAAACGGCGCCGGATTGACGAATCTATTATTCAATTTTGGATCATCACTATACAGCATTTGATTTTCCAAGAAATAGCGCCACATATAACTTTCATTTTCCTCACACCATTTAATTTGCTCGGGAGTATACCCCATTTTGTCGGCATCATTGTATTCTGGCAAAAGCAGGTCTTTCAGATACAGCTGTTTTCCAAAATAAATCATTTGGCTCAACAAATTTTTATCCGTTACAGGAGCAATTTTTTGTACTGAAAAGCTGGAAACCACATCTGGCATCATCTGTTTTTGGACAAAGTTTTGTTTTAAATAACTTGGAAATTGGTAAAACTTATGCTCTTTGCCCAAATACAATTCGACGGAAACAATCAATAAACTGTCTGTATAAATCACTTTATTGTTATAATCCATTTCAGAGATTACCGTAATTACCTTAGGTATTTTGGTTTTCGGGAAATTATATTTTATGTGTTTAAACAAGGTTTCCAATTCTTTTTGCACAGGCTCAAAATTGGCGTATTTCTTTTGAACTTCGGCATATAATTCCCTCCAAAGTGGGTCTTGCATCTTATTTAACCATACACTGTCATCATTTCCTGTTGGGAAGAAGTAAGGAAACTCTTTTTTTAACTTACCCAAATCCTGAGGAGGTGTTTCAAAAAAAAGCTTATCAAACCGTTCTACTTTGATAGATACCGGAATTGACTCAACTGCTTTTTCTTCCTTTGATTTTTTATCACAAGAAGCTAAAACCGCTATTAACATTATTATAAAAATTATTTTTCTCATTGCTATTATTTTTGCTCCAATTATTTCACTTCTTGTAATTCTTATAGAGTTCAGTGAACTTCGTTTGAAATGAAATAGGTTGTCTCTTTAAAATCATTATTTTTGCAAATATACAATTCCTACTTTTTAAAAACTTAAAGAATTATGACTAAAAAAAATACGCTCCAAGTTGAAAAGGTGAATGCCTATATTGTAAATTGGTTAAAAACTTATGCTGAAAACGCAAAAGTTAATGGTTTTGTTGTGGGAATTTCAGGCGGAGTAGATTCCGCAGTCACTTCTACGCTCTGTGCACAAACCGGATTGACCACTTTATGTGTGGAAATGCCCATTCATCAAGCTGCAAGCCACGTCAGTCGCGGAAGAGAGCATATAGAACAGTTGAAAAATCGATTCGCAAACGTGAAAAATGTTGAAGCTGATTTGACTTCGGTATTTGAAGAATTCAGAAAAGTAGTTCCAAATAATGTTGACATCGATAAGGTAAATTTATCTTTAGCCAACACTCGTGCCCGTTTGCGCATGACCACTTTATATTATTTTGCTGGAATTAAGGGCTTATTGGTGGCCGGAACAGGGAACAAAGTAGAGGATTTTGGTGTGGGTTTTTACACCAAATATGGTGACGGCGGAGTAGACATAAGTCCAATTGCCGATTTAATGAAATCGGATGTTTATGCACTAGGTGAATTTCTAAAAATCCCAACATCAATTCTGGCGGCCTCTCCTACAGATGGTTTATTTGGTGATGAAAGAACCGATGAAGACCAACTTGGAGCCAGTTATGACGAACTGGAATGGGCGATGCTTGAGAATGAAAAAGGCAAAAAAGAAGAAAATTTCGTGGGGAGAGAAAAAAAAGTATTTGAAATCTACAAAAGATTGAACACTAGCAATCAACATAAAATGAAAGAAATTCCAGTTTGCTTTGTTCCAAAAAAATTAAAGTAGTATTTTCCTATTGATTTACTGTAATTTAAAGAAATTTTTCACTAACTTTGTCAATTAGAACCCCTAAATAAAAAAAAATGATAAAAGTTTGTTTAGCCGATAATCACCCCGTTGTGCATTTTGGAGTAAAATCTTACTTCAAAGACAATAACGAAATTTCGATTGTTGCCAACGTGGGAAACTTTATGATGGTAAGAGACCTACTACTTACCAAAGAGATTGATGTATTAGTTATAGATCTAGAATTAGAAGGTCTTTCCAGTATTTTTGAAATTAAAAATATTTTGAAAAATTTTCCGAAAACAAAAATCATCATCTTTAGCGACCTCTCCGAGCAGATTTATGCACCAAATGCCATCAAAGCAGGCGTTGCAGGCTTTATTTCCAAAAAAGAAAAACTAGAAACTTTAGGCCAAGCCATTGTCAAAGTACATCAAGGAAAGATAATCCTCAATGAAACTGTGAAGAAGAACCTTGCATTAATAGCAAAACAAAACAAAAGTGAGCGTTTATACAGAAAACTGTCTAATCGTGAAGTGGAAGTTTTACGCTATTTAAGCGATGGGAAGAAAAACAACGAGATTTCTAAAATTCTTGGTCTTAATGAAAAAACAATCAGTACTTATAAACTAAGACTGTTGCAAAAATTAAACGTCACTAATTTAGTAGATTTGGTAAACAAAGCAAAAACACTAGAAATAGTTTAGTTATTGCGAGACATTACTCTTCCTAGTTTTTTTGAAAAAGAATTGATTAGTTTGTAATAATCCATCGCCATTGATAAAGGCTCTATATTATCTGAATCCGGTTCAGAGGATATAGAGCTTTTTATTTCTTCAATAATTCTATCCACTAAGTACCATCTCATTGTTAAGATCGTTTCAGCAACATATTGACTAATGGAATCATTCTTTGTCTTCGGAAAAATATTTTGCCCTTCCCAATTGTGGAGCACAACTCGTTCGTCCTCCATCAAAATATCAGTCACTTCTTGTGCAAATTCAGGTTGCAAATGCATTAAATATTGCTCAATACTGAAACTTTCATTTTGAAGATAATAATTGATCAGATTGTTAAAAATAGCTCTAAATAAAGGATTTGCCAATTCTACTTCGTCTTCTTGCAAACTCAAATAAATTCTTTGAAAAACTTTGTATTCCTTCTTTTCAATCACATTCTCGATTTCGCCTTCTTCATTTGTTTTTAAAAGTACGTCTTCAAAAACCTCTGTTTTGTTTCCATACAACAAAAGGATTTCAATTATTTTTCGTTCCAATCCATATAGAATATCGATTTTTTCAACTTGAACAGGAGTTTCGTTTTTTACAACTTCAAAAGCTTTTTGATCTTGTTTTTGTTTCTTTCCAATGTCGGAAATATCTTTTTGAACCAATTGTGCCAGCGTACTAACTAAAACTTGCTCCGAAATATCCATAATTCGGGAACACTCTTGAATATAAATTTCGCGTTGAATTCTATCCGGGATTTTGGAAATACTCACTACCATGTCCCTGATTAAATCCGCTTTTTTAATGGGGTCGTTTTTGGCATCATTCATTAATAGTGATGCTTTGAACTGTATAAAATCTTTGGAATTTTCTTCTAAATAGTTGACCAATTCTTCGTAAGGTGTTTTCTTGGCAAAACTATCCGGATCTTCGCCGTCAGGAAATGCACAAACTTTCACGTTCATTCCTTCTTCCAGAATCAAGTCGATTCCTCGGATAGAAGCACGCAATCCGGCTGCATCGCCATCAAAAAGTACAGTTATGTTTTTGGTCAATCTATTAATTAATCTGATCTGGTCGGGCGTCAAGGCAGTCCCTGAGGAAGCCACAACATTTTCTATTCCCGCTTGATTGAACTGGATAACATCTGTATACCCTTCAACCAAATAACAATTATTTTGTTTGGCAATGGCCTGCTTGGATTGAAAAATTCCATACAAAACTTTGCTTTTATGGTAAATATCGCTTTCGGGGGAATTAAGGTATTTTGCCGCTTTCTTATCATTGCCCAAAATTCTTCCTCCAAAACCCAAAACTCTTCCCGACATACTTTGGATAGGAAACATCACGCGCCCTTTGAAGCGGTCAAACGGCCTGTCGTCCTTTGGGATTGTTAATCCGGTACTTTCTAAAAATTCTAATTTATAGCCTTTTCCTAATGCTTCTTTGGTAAAAGCATCCCAAGTTTGAGGGGAATATCCAAGAAAAAACTTTTTTATCGTTTCGCTAGTAAACCCTCTTTCCTTAAAATAAGAAAGTCCAATTGCCTTGCCTTCTTCGGAATGTAAAAGTGTGTTGTGAAAATAATCTTTGGCAAATTCAGAAACCAAATACATGCTTTCCCGTACATCCGTATTTGCTTTTTCTTCATCGGTTTGCTCGGTTTCTTCGATTTCGATATTGTATTTTTTAGCCAAAAATCGAATGGCTTCCGGATAAGTAAAATGCGAGTGTTCCATCAAGAAAGCCACGGCATTTCCTCCCTTTCCAGAGCTAAAATCTTTCCAAATCCCTTTGGCAGGCGAAACCATAAAAGAGGGTGAGCGCTCATCAGAGAATGGACTCAATCCTTTGAAGTTGCTTCCGGCGCGTTTTAATTGTACAAAATCGCCAATAACCTCCTCTACTCGAGCGGTTTCGAAAACGGTGTCTATGGTGGCTTTTGAGATCAATTTAAAAGTTTGAATTTAAAAGTCTAGCTGTTTTTGGCGTGAAATACTAAAATAATTATATAATTTGTAAAAATACGTAATTCCATTTTTATATCAATGAATATTAATTGGCTATAAAAATTAAAAGTGTTTAATTCAATTTATGAATGAGTAATTGATTATTCTATAAATTATACAACTATTTATTTTTAATACTCTAAAAATAATCATAAAAATTGACAGTATTTTATTGATAGTACAATATCATTAATTATATTTGTGACTGCATTTCAAACGAAAAAACTATGTCAACTTTTCTTCAAGATGATTTTATGCCGCTTAATGGCACCGACTTTATAGAGATCTATGTCAGTAACTCTAAACAAGCTGCTCATTATTACAAAACGGCATTTGGCTTTCAATCTTTGGCCTATTCTGGGTTAGAAACTGGAAATCGAGACAAAGAATCGTATGTTCTGGTTCAAGATAAAATCAGGATTGTTTTGTCTTCTCCTTTGCAAAGTGGCACTTTAATGGGTCAACATATTGACAAACACGGTGACGGTATTAAATTTGTCGCACTCTGGGTTGATGATGCCACCAAAAATTATGAACAAGCCATTAGTCGAGGGGCAAAATCTTATTTGGAACCCACCAAAACTTCTGATGAATTTGGCTATGTAATTCAATCCGGCATTCACACTTTTGGGGATGTAATTCATTTGTTTGTTGAACGAAGCAATTATAATGGCTGTTTCCTGCCTGGTTACAAAGCGTGGAATCCTACTTTCAAAACCGAATCTATCGGACTCAAATATGTGGATCACATGGTGGGAAATGTGGAATTGGGCAAAATGAATTATTGGGTTAAATTTTATGAAGAAGTGATGGGGTTTCAACAAATTTTATCGTTTGACGACAAAGATATTTCGACGGAATTCACGGCCTTGATGAGCAAAGTAATGAGCAATGGCAACGGAAGGATAAAATTTCCGATAAACGAACCGGCCATTGGCAAAAGAAAATCCCAGATAGACGAATATCTTGATTTTTATGAAAGTCCCGGAATTCAGCACGTTGCTTTGGCGACTGATGACATTGTGAAAACAGTAACCGAAATGCAAAATCGCGGTGTCGAATTTTTAACTGTTCCTACTACTTATTATGAAGATTTGCGAAATAGAATTGGCAAAATCGACGAAAATATTGATGTTTTACAACCTTTGGGAATATTGGCCGACAGGGATGAAGAAGGGTATTTACTTCAAATTTTTACCAAACCCGTTCAAGCAAGACCTACTATGTTCTACGAAATTATTCAAAGAAAAGGAGCCACATCTTTCGGGAAAGGAAATTTTAAAGCGTTGTTTGAATCCATCGAAAGAGAACAAGAGCGCAGGGGAACACTTTAATGTATAATTTTTGATTTTTGATTTAGAATTAATTGCTGATTCGATAACTATGCAAAAAATCATTTCAAATCCAGTTTTAGATAAATTGCCAGCCCATTTGAGACAATATATCAAGCCTCAGAACTACGATTTATATACCGCCCAAGACCAAGCAGTTTGGCGGTATGTGATGCGCAATAATATTGAATTTTTGAAAGTTCACGCTCACGAAACCTACCTTGAAGGATTGGCAAAAACCGGCATTTCTGCCAATGAAATTCCAAGTATGTATGGTATGAATCGGATTTTGCAAGAAATCGGATGGGCCGCAGCAGCAGTTGACGGCTTGATTCCTCCTGCTGCATTCATGGAATTTCAGGCTTATAATGTCTTGGTTATCGCTTCTGATATTAGGTCTCAAAATAATATTGAATACACTCCCGCGCCAGACATCATTCACGAAACGGCCGGTCACGCTCCTATTTTGGCGAATGCCGAATATGCTGAATATTTAAGGCGATTTGGCATGATTGGATCAAAAGCCATCACGTCAAAACACGATGACGCTTTGTTTCAAGCCGTCAGGAAATTGTCGATTTTAAAAGAATCGAAAAATAGTCCACAGCAGGAAATCGATGCTGCCGAAGCAAGAATCGAGCATCTTCAAAATCTAAATGGAGAATTGTCCGAAATGGCGATGGTCAGAAATTTGCATTGGTGGAGCGTTGAATATGGGCTTATTGGCACATTAACCGACTTTAAATTATATGGCGCAGGACTTTTGTCTTCCATTGGCGAAAGCAAATTATGTTTGTCCGATAAAGTCAAAAAATTGGATTATACGATTGAAGCGGCATACCAAAGTTTTGATGTCACCAAACCGCAACCACAACTATTTGTAACACCTAATTTTGCACATTTAAGCAAGGTTTTAGAAGAATTGGCAGACAATTTATCCATTAGAAATGGCGGATTGAAAGGTGTTCAAAAACTGATTTTATCAGAGGAATTAGGCACAATCGAATTGTCTACCGGCATCCAAATTTCAGGAATTTTCAAAAAAGTGAGAATTTCTCAAAAAGACCCTTCACAAGTGGCTTATATCCACACCATTGGCGGAACCGCATTATCCAACAGAGACAAAGAATTGATTGGACACGGAATTCTAAACCACGCGGATGGATTTGGAACGGCTATTGGAAAATTAAAAGGAATCCATCTTGCCATTGAAGATATGTCGCCAAGAGATTTAGAGGCTTATAAAATATCTGAAGGACAATTTACAACTTTAGAATTTGAAAGTGGCATTGTCATAAGAGGGAAGGTGATTTCCGGGACACGCAATTTATTTGGCAAAATTCAATTGATAGCCTTCAACGAATGCACCGTAACTTTTGAAGGAGAACTGCTTTACCAACCCAATTGGGGAATTTATCATTTGGCTATTGGCAAAGAAATTATCTCTGCCTATGCTGGGCCTGCCGATGTAAATTCTTTTGATTTAATAAAACACATGACCAGCACCGAAACTATCAAAACACCCATCTCCAAAGAAGTAAAACTCTTTCAGGAAGTGGCTGATTATTCGGAAGGAAAATTAATAAACTTTGAGAATTTATGGACAAAAATTATCTCTTTATCTCCAAAAAATTGGTTGCTGATTTTGAATTTTTACGAAGCCAATTTCAAAAAGAACAATCAAGAATACGTGTCTAAAAGCCATGAAGAATTGAAAAAGCTGATGCAAACCCAACCTGAAAACAAGCATTTGATTGAAAAAGGTTTGTCTTATTTTGAAACCACTAATCCATTGAATTATGCCAATCTATCATAAATTAGGAAGTATTCCGCCGAAAAGACATACCGTTTTTAATAAACCAAACGGAGACTTGTACTACGAACAATTGTTTGGAACCGTTGGATTTGATGGAATGGCATCGCTTTCCTATCATCATCATCGACCAACGATGATTAAGGAAATTGGAGAGTCAATTGATGTAAAACCAAAAATTGCAGTTGCAGAAAATATTCATTCTCGAAAACTAATTTCGTTTGATGTAGCTCCAAATTCAGATTATTTGCAAAGCAGAACTCCTTTGTTGGCCAATAGCGACGTGATTATAAGTGTAGCCGCACCAAGTCAATCGCTTACAACTTATTTCTATAAAAATGCCGATGCCGATGAAGTGCTTTTCATCCACAAAGGAAGCGGTACTTTGCGAACAATGTTTGGAAATATTTCTTTTGAATACGGTGATTATCTCATCATTCCGCGTGGGATTATTTACCAGATTAACTTTGATTCTTCGGAAAATAAAATGCTTATCACGGAATCTATGAGCCCGATTTACACTCCAAAACGCTATCGAAATTGGTTTGGACAATTATTGGAACATTCCCCTTTTTGCGAGAGAGATTATAAGTTACCCGAAAATCTGGAAACCCACGATGAAATTGGAGATTTTACCCTAAAAATAAAAAAGCAAGGCAAACTCCACGAAGTGATTTATAACTCGCATCCCTTTGACATTGTGGGTTGGGACGGCTACAATTATCCTTACGGTTTTTCGATACATAATTTTGAACCCATAACCGGCCGAGTGCATCAACCACCGCCTGTCCACCAAACCTTTGAAAGCAATGGGTTTGTAATGTGCTCTTTTGTGCCCAGACTTTACGACTATCATCCAAAAGCCATTCCGGCACCTTACAATCATTCGAATATTGATTCTGACGAAGTTTTATATTATGTCGATGGCGATTTTATGAGTAGAACGGACATCGAACAAGGCCACATCAGTTTGCATCCGGGAGGAATTCCTCACGGGCCCCATCCTGGAACTTACGAGAAAAGCATTGGTAAAAAAGAAACCTTGGAATTGGCGGTCATGATTGACACCTTCAAACCCTTGCAAATTACCGAAGACGCCATAAAAATTGAAGACAAAAAATATTACAAATCTTGGTTAGACCATTAATCGGAAATTTGCCAAAACCATCAACAAAAAAATAGTATGTTCCCACTTTTAGAAAAATACAAAAACAAAACACCCGAAATTATTTTCGAATGGAATGATTCCCAAACCGATGCCCAAGGCTGGGTTGTCATCAATTCACTTCGTGGTGGCGCAGCTGGCGGAGGAACCCGAATGCGCAAAGGATTGACAAAGGAAGAGGTGATTTCGTTGGCAAAAGTGATGGAAGTTAAATTTTCGGTTAGTGGACCTGCCATTGGCGGAGCAAAATCGGGAATTAATTTTGACCCGCAAGATTCCCGAAAAAAAGAGGTTTTGGAACGATGGTACAAAGCCATTTTCCCCATTTTGAAGAATTATTACGGAACGGGCGGCGACTTGAATGTGGATGAGCTCAAAGACGTGATTCCAATTACCGAAAGTTTGGGATTGTGGCATCCGCAAGAAGGTGTTGTCAATGGCCACTTGCATTCGCAAGGTGGTGATGCCATCAAGATTTTGGGACAATTGCGTTATGGCTGTTCGAAAATAATTGAGGATTCGAATTACAAACAAGATGGTCCTAAAAAATATGCAGTCGCCGATTTGATAACCGGTTTTGGAGTGGCGCAATCCGTGGTACATTTTTATGATATTTATTTTAAGGAAAATCTAAAAGGCAAAAGAGTCATTATCCAAGGTTGGGGAAATGTAGCCTCTGCTGCGGCTAGTTTTTTGGCTAAAAATGGCGCTTTGATTGTTGGTATCATTGACCGAAATGGCGGATTGATTAACGAAAAAGGTTATAATTTGGACGAAATCAAGCATTTGTTTGACACCAAAGATGGAAATTCTCTCAGCGCTCCAAACCTGATTCCTTTTGAGGAAATTAATGAAAAAATTTGGAAACTCAAAGCCGATATTTTTATTCCAGGGGCAGCTTCTAAAATTGTGAGTCCGAAACAAATTAAATCGTTGATTGCAAATGGTTTAAAATTGGTTTCTTGTGGCGCCAATGTGCCTTTTACCGATGACGAAGTATTTTTTGGCCCAACAGCTAAATGGGCGGATGAGCAAATCAGCATCGTTCCTGATTTTATCGCAAATTGCGGAATGGCAAGGGTTTTTGCTTATTTGATGCAACCCGATTCAGAACTCACCGATGCAAGTATTTTTGAGGATGTTTCTACCACCATTCGGAATGCTATTTTAGAAGTCTATCAAGTTCACGAGTCCCCTACTTCGTTTACCTATAAAGCGTTGGAATTGTCCTTGACCAAATTAAACTCCTAAATTCTTGTATAAAAAAGCAGTTTTAAGGAAAGATATTTAAAAATATGTCACTTTTTTCTTTCGATAACGTAATTTACCATCAAAATCAAGGCGTCTTTAAACTCAGATTGGGGATAATTATCTAAGAGCAAAAGCGCTTCTTGCTGGAATTCTGCCATTTTTTGTTCGGCATACAACAAGCCGTTATGCTCTTTCACAAAGGAAATAACTGCTGCAACGCGTTTCTTGTCCTTGTTGTGGTTTTTTATGGAATTAATGAGCCAGGATTTTTCTTTGGAAGTACAATTATTCAAAACGTGAATAAGTGGCAAAGTCATTTTTTGCTCCTTGATGTCGATTCCGGTAGGTTTTCCAATGGCTTCTTCGGTATAATCAAATAAATCGTCCTTGATTTGGAAAGCCATCCCGATGAGTTCACCAAATTTTCGCATATTTTCTACCTGAATTTCATCTTCAATGACAGACTTTGCGCCTAAAGCACAACAAGCAGCAATTAAAGTCGCCGTTTTTTTTCGGATGATTTCATAGTAAATATCTTCTGTAATATCGAGTCTTCTGGCTTTTTCAATTTGCAATAATTCGCCTTCACTCATTTCACGAACGGCTACAGAAATGATTCTCAATAAATCAAAATCGCCATTGTCAATCGATAGCAACAATCCTTTAGATAATAAATAATCCCCTACGAGAACGGCAATTTTGTTTTTCCAAAGCGCATTGATAGAGAAAAAACCTCTTCGACGATTGCTGTCATCGACCACGTCGTCATGCACCAATGTGGCAGTGTGAATGAGCTCAATGACACAAGCACCACGATATGTTCTTTCGTTAACAATTCCTGCAGAAACCATTTTTGCGGTCAAGAAAACAAACATTGGACGCATTTGTTTGCCTTTTCGATTGACTATATAATAGGTGATTCTATTCAGCAATGCCACTTGTGAAGTCATCGATTCATAGAACTTTTTTTCAAAAAGTTCCATTTCGTTAAAAATAGGCTGCTTTATTTCGGAAGTAACATTCATGAGAGTTCAAATATACTGTTTTCAGATAAAAGAACGGCAACTATTTTTGAGAAGCGAAACAGCTTTTTAAATATTTTACTTTGCATTAATGATATTAATTTCATTTCTGTTGCACTATTCGGCTTAAAGAGACTGCTTAAACTGAAATAAGTTGGATTTTGAACCGTTTTACACTAAAAATTCAATCTAGGAGTTAACTACATTTAGACAAAAGCAGTATTCCGAAAAGTGTATTTCATAGATTATGGGTAACTAAGACGCAGTGTTAATATTTTTTTGCGTAAATTTATTTGCCGTATTAAACCTTTTATTAATTTATCCGTCAAAGAATTAAACCTAAAAATTATTTATCATGAAAACTAAATTTTTCTCATTGGTCACCTTGTTGTCCATCATGCTGTTTGTTGGTTGCTCCACTAATGAACCTGTAAATTTACCTTCCACTTCCAATGAAATTCTAACGGATGATGTTATTACAAATTCGGAAATTGACGCCTCCTTAGATGATGTTACTAGTATTGCCGAAGACCAATTTTCAGTTCAACAAAGTTTAGGCTCCAAAACAAGTGGTCCCGTAAAAAGCATGTTGCCTCCTTGCGCTACAATCACGACTGCTTTAACAAATGACATCTTTACAAAAACAATCGATTTTGGTACTGCTGGATGCACATTGCCAAACGGAAACATTTTGAAAGGAAAAATTATCATCAGCTTTTCTAAGAACTTCATGACTCCATCAAAAACTATTTCTTATAAATTGGAAGGATCTTATCACAATGATAAATTAATTGAAGGAAGTAAAACAATTACACGCGAACTAAAAACTTCTGATTTATTAGCAGCAATACACCCCGTAACTACTCATTCAATTGATGTCAAAATTACTTATCCTGACGGAAAAATTTATTCTAAAATTGGAACAAGAGTCAGAGAAATGGTCGAAGGTTTTGACACCATTGGGAATTGGGAAGACAATGTTTTCTTGGTTTGGGGTTACAATATAACAAATTTTCCAAATGGTAAAAAATACACTTCTACCATAACAACACCTCTGCGAATTACGATGAGCTGCAAAATGCCTTTTCCAGTTAAAGGAGTTGTAACAATCGTAAAAAATGATGCAGAAGCCACTTTAGATTACGGAAATGGTAATTGTGATGATTTGGCAACAATTACCAAAAATGGAGTTGCAAAAGAAATTCATCTCAAAAAATAAAATCTTCACCTCCACCCTCATCAAAGGAGAATGAGTTTGGAAATAAAAACAAAATTTATATTCGATAAAAAAAGGAGTTCAGTGTATTACGTGAACTCCTTTTTTTACGCTTCTTTATTGGCCAATTGACCGCAAGCGGCATCAATGTCTTTTCCGCGGCTTCTTCTCACTTTTACCACGATTCCGGTAGCTTCAAGTGCTTTTATATACGCATTGATTGACTCTTCTGAAGCTTGCTGAAATTCGCCATCGTCAATGGGATTGTATTCTATCAAATTGACTTTGCAGGGAACATATTTACAGAATTTGACCAAGGCATCAACAGATTCTTTGTTGTCGTTGATTCCTTTCCAAACCACATATTCATAAGAAATTTTACTTTTGGTTTTTCGGTACCAATACTCCAATGATTCTCTCAAATCTGCCAAAGGGAAACTGGCGCTGAAAGGCATAATCTTGGAACGAATCTCATCTATCGCAGAATGTAAGGAAACTGCCAGTTTAAATTTTACCTCATCGTCAGCCAATTTTTTAATCATTTTTGGAACACCTGAAGTGGAAACCATGATGCGTTTTGGCGACATTCCCAAACCTTCGTTTGAAGTAATCATTTCGATAGCTTTCAGCACATTGTTGTAATTCATGAGCGGTTCGCCCATTCCCATAAAAACAATATTCGACAAGGGATGATTATAATACAAACGGCTTTCTTTGTCAATGGCAATAACTTGGTCATAAATTTCGGCTGGTTCCAGATTTCGCATTCTTTTCAATCGAGCCGTGGCGCAAAAATTACAATCCAAACTGCAACCCACTTGACTCGAAACACAGGCTGTAGTCCTAGTATTAGTTGGAATCAAAACACTTTCAACGACCAAGCCATCGTGTAAACGAACCGCATTTTTCACCGTTCCGTCCTCACTTCGCTGCATGGTATCTACCTTAATGTGATTGATGACAAAGTTGTTTTCGAGCATCATTCGTGTTGCTTTTGCCACATTGGTCATGTCTTCAAAACTATGTGCGCCTTTGCTCCACAACCATTCGTAAACTTGGTTTCCGCGAAAGGCTTTATCGCCATGGGCAACAAAAAATTCGCGTAATTGCTCTTTTGATAAGGCTCGAATGTCTTTTTTCTCCATCATCGTGCAAAGTTAATTACAATTTTGAATTATATTGAATTTTTCTAGCCTTCAATTATATTTTGTAACTTTGTTTTTGAAAAATGAAAAGGTATGGGACTTCCAGAATTAAAACAGAAAATTCAAATGCAGATCGAAAATGCCGATGAACGTTTATTGCGCATTGTTTCTTCGGTTTTTGATAATTATTTAAATGAAGACTCATCGGACGATACTACCCAAAATTCGATGACATTACCAGAAAAAAAAGCGATAGACGAAGCGCTTATTCAAGTGGCAAACAAGCAAACTATTTCGCACGATTTAGTTATGGAAGAAACTAAAAAAAGATATCCAAAATATTTCAAGAATGAAAATTGAATGGACTTTAGCCTCCAAAAATGATTATTGGCAAAATATTGAATATCTTGAAAATCATTGGTCTGAAAAAGAAGTCTTGAATTTCATCAATGAAATTGATTATTCTATTAATTTATTGACAAAAGGGAACGTAATCTTTACCAAATCCGATTATCCCAATGTTTACAAAATGGTTATTATAAAACAAATTACCATTTATTATTCTATTGAAAACGAAACCATTTACTTGTTACGATTTTGGAATAACTATCAAGATTTGAGTAATTTTAAATTAAAATAATGCACTTCATTTCCCAAGAACTAGAAAATTATATCGAACAACATTCCGAAAAAGAACCGGAACTGTTGTCCGCTTTAAACAAAGAAACCTATCAAAAAGTGTTGTTGCCGCGAATGTTAAGCGGACATTTTCAAGGACGCGTTTTAAGTATGTTGTCCAAGTTGATTCGCCCTGTGAATATTCTTGAAATAGGGACTTACACGGGTTATTCGGCTTTGTGTTTGTGCGAAGGAATGCAAGAAAAAGGAACACTTCACACAATTGACATCAAGGAAGAATTGGTCGATTTTCAGCGCAAACATTTTGATAAATCGCCTTGGGGAAACCAAATTATACAACATCTTGGCGAAGCAATTGACATCATTCCTACTTTGGATATAAAATTTGACTTAGTTTTTATTGATGCCGACAAGGAAAATTACATCAATTATTTTGAATTCATTGTTCCAAAAATGAATAAAGGCGGCATCATTCTTTCGGATAATGTGTTGTGGAGCGGAAAAGTTCTGGAACCTTTGCAAAAGAATGATGTAAGCACAAAAATACTTTTGGAATACAATCAATTATTGAAAAACGACCCGAGAGTGGAAACTGTTTTATTGCCCATTCGTGATGGTTTGACGGTAAGTAGGGTTTTGTAATCTAACCCTGTTAGGGTTTTGAACCCTAACAGGGTTGGTTAAAAATTAAATTAAAAAATTTCTCTTTTGGAAAGTTTGATACAATTTGAACATCAAAAAAGCTAAAATTCCTCCACACAAATACCCACAAACAATATCTAAAGGATAATGCAATCCCAAATAAATTCGACTATAAGCGAAGATTAACGGCCACAAAAATAGCAGCCAAAAATATTTGAAATGGTTTTTTAATATACAATATAAAAAAGTGGCAACTGCCATTGAACTTGTGGCATGACCCGAGAAAAAACTAAATGACGGCCTAGATTGTACAATTCTTATAAAGGAATTTATTTCTGGATTGTTGCAAGGACGTAACCTTTGGACTCCGTTTTTGAATAAATTAGCGATTTGGTCTGTGAGAACAAGTAAAATTGCCACGAATAAAAGCAAATACAAGGTTTGTTTTGCTCCTAATTTGTTATAAATAAGATACAATAATAACAGGAAAAGCGGAATCCAATTGTATTGTTTGGTTATCATTAGCCAAAATCCATCGTAAATTTCTGAACCCAAGCCATTCAAGTAAACGAATAATGCTGTATCAAGAGACAGTATTTTTTCCAACATTATTTTTTACGCTTTATTGGACCAATGCTATCCTCAATTTCTTCATTAAGTCTGTCGTTTTGAAGTTTTGCATCGTCAGATAATTTGTCCTTTACTGTAGTAGCTTCGTTTGAAACATCCGATAATGAAGTTGGAGTCTCTCCCAACAAACCGTCTTTGGCTTTAGTAATTTCGGATGAAAAAGAATCTGAAATCCCTTTTAATGGATTTGTATCGCCAAGCAAATTAGCTTTGGCACTGCTGATTTCGGAAGTAATGTCATTGGTCAAATCACTCAGCATTTTTTGGTCAAAACCATTGTCTGCAGCATTTTTTTGAATTTCGTTTTTTATGTCGTTCGTGGCATTTTTTAATTGCGCCATTGCTTTACCCATTGTACGGGCCATTTCCGGCACTTTGTCAGAACCAAAAAGCATCAGAACAATAAACATTATGAAAATCAATTCACCGCCACCTATTCCAAACATATTCTATTTCTTTAAGTTGCAAAGTTACAAACTTGCCCAGTTACAAGCTGTATCATTTTAAAATTAATTAACATTAATCAAATTTAGATTTTAGGTTTTCTTTTGGCCAACTATTATTTGTAACATCAACATCAGCCGTTTCCAGTTTTGGATCTATTTGAATTTTTTTGATTACTTTCTCTGTTGCAAAAACTCTTTTGGCGGTTTGATTGCTTTTTCTCCAAATTTGCGCCGGAAATTTAAAATTTTCTTTTGTGTCGTCTTCATAAGTGATTTCGACAATAATCGGCATAAGCATTCCTCCTGGCTTGTCAAACTCTACTTCGTAGAAGTATTTTGGATTTTTCATGTTTGCTTTTTCTTCCGCCGAAAATTTTTGAGCTACATAATCGGAAAGCAATTTTACAGAACCCATTTCCATTGGTCGTTTTTTATTTTGATTTAATTCGTCACTTTTATCTGAAATCAGATATAAAAACGGACCTTTTTCTTCACCAAAACGTCTTTTTTTGACCGTGGCATTTTTTAATTCTTTAGTTGGTTCTTCCGAAACATAATATTGAATGACGTCTTTAATTCCTATATCGACATAATCCGTTGTGTAAAACCAACCTCTAAAAAACCAGTCTAGGTCTACTGCCGAAGCATCTTCCATAGTCCTAAAAAAATCCTCGGGAGTAGGATGTTTGAATTTCCATCGATTGGCATACACTTTAAAGGCGTGATCAAACAATTCTCTTCCCATAATGGTTTCCCGGAGAATGTTGAGTCCGGTTGCAGGTTTTCCATAAGCATTGCTACCAAAATTGATGATTCCCTCAGAATTTGACATAATGGGTTCCAATAAATTTTGATCTCCATTCATATAAGGAACAATGTTTTTGGGTGCACCGCGTCTGGAAGGAAAATTAGTTCCTAATTCTTGCTCGGCCATATATTGCATAAAAGTATTGAGACCTTCGTCCATCCAAGACCATTGGCGTTCGTCTGAATTGACTATCATTGGAAAAAAGTTATGTCCAACTTCGTGAATTATCACTCCAATCATACCGTTTTTGATTTGTGTACTTGTCACACCGTTTTCGTCAGGGCGACCATAATTCCAACAAATCATAGGGTATTCCATGCCTTGATCTTCGGCAGAAACAGAAACTGCTTTAGGATAAGGGTAATCAAATGTATGAGACGAATAACTTTTGAGTGTGTGAGCAACAGTAAGAGTTGAAGTTTCGCCCCAAAGCGGGTTGCTTTCTTTCGGATATAGCGATTCTGCCATTACTATTTTTCCGTTCAACTGCACAGCCATTGCATCGTAGATAAACTTTCTAGATGTTGCAATCCCAAAATCTCTAACATTCTTGGCACTAAATCTCCATGTTTTTTTCTTTTCAGAAAATCCCTTTTCAGCATTTTCTGCTTCGGCTTGTGTCACAATAACAACTGGTTTGTCAAATGTTTTTTGAGCTAATTCATACCGTTTTACTTGTTCGGGAGTGAACACTTCGTTTCTATTGGTCAATTCTCCTGTCGCATTCAAAACATGATCCGCAGGAACCGTGATATTTACATCAAAATCTCCAAAAGGCAAGGCAAACTCCCCGCTTCCCCAAAACTGCATATTTTGCCAGCCTTCGACATCGTTGTACACGGCCATTCTTGGGTAAAATTGCGCAATTATGTACAGTTTATTTCCCTCTTTTTCGAACAGTTCATAACCTGATCTACCGCCATCTTGTCGGTAATTGTTGATGTTGTACCACCATTTTACAGAAAAAGATATTTTTTCGCCCGACTTCAGTGGAACGGGCAAATTAATACGCATCATCGTTTGATTTATCGTGTAAGACAACTCATTTCCCTTGGAGTCTTTGACATATTCTATGTTAAAACCGCGTTCCAATTCAGGCTTCAAAAATTTATTGGCAAATTTATCCGTCGTGAATACTTCTTCTGTTTTTTGGTTTTCAGCCAAGGGCGATTGCGAATTTTTTGCGGCTTGGTTTTGGTCTAATTGCAGCCACAAATACTCTAAATTGTCAGGGGAATTATTGTAATAAGTTACCGTTTCAGAACCACTTAATTTCGAATTTTTATCGTCTAACTCAATATCAATTTTATAATCGGCTTGTTGCTGGTAGTAGGCCGGCCCTGGTGCGCCAGAAGCGGTGCGAAACATATTGGGAGTTGCCAGTAAATCATACATCTGCTCAAATTTGTTGGAATCCTTTTTACCAGATTCTTTTGGAGTTGCTTCAGCAGGTTTTTCTTGAGCCAATACAAGCATTGGAAAAATAAATAATAATGCAATTTTTTTCATAAAGGGAATGGGGTGTTTTTCGGTTTGTGAAAATAATACTTTTGTTGAGATGATGACTTAAAAATTAATATTTTAACACTTCGGTGCTTGTTGCGTTTGTGAAAAGAAAACTTTTTTTTATGCCCGATGCACTAATATGGACAAGGTTTTTTTGATCGGGAAAGCAATCTGTTAAAACGGTATTGTAGATTTCAAGAGAATTAATTTTAGAAATCCCTTTTATACTCCAATAACACACCAGCACATCATCGTCCACTTCTTTGCTCAAAAAATTCATCGGTTTAGATTGGTTGTTTACCTTGATCGAAAAATGACTGGCTAGATATTCTTTCACTAAAATCAATTCCGCCGCAGTCTCTTTTTCAGTTCCTAAATAGGGTCTGCTGAAAAACTCAGAGACACGTTTATTTTTAATTTTCATAAAAGACATAGTTCATAGGTGTGATTTTCATTTAAATCGCACCTATTT
>Ga0214162_1000067_pt1 | contig 21798 bp, 22 predicted proteins | sample LakMenepilimnion_3_FD_153000 | JGI IMG/M metagenome (GOLD analysis project Ga0214162, IMG submission 153000) | Freshwater microbial communities from Lake Mendota, WI - Practice 20APR2010 epilimnion v5 | ecosystem: Environmental > Aquatic > Freshwater > Lake > Epilimnion/Euphotic zone | place...
GTTAATCCCTGATAGCTCAACGGCAGAGCAGTCGACTGTTAATCGACAGGTTCTTGGTTCGAATCCAAGTCAGGGAGCATGAAGTTCACGCGTAGATCCGCGCTTCGAATGGCCCTGGTAGGGGCGAGCACTTCTCTGCTTGGAAACCATGCAGTTGCTGCCAATAACCAAATTGTTAAATTGAGCAAGGTCAAAGTTGGCGCGACCTATTCATTTCAACTCAAAAATGGTGCACCTGCCCTGCTATTTCGCACAAAGACGGGTGTGTTTGCCTACCAAACTATCTGCACACACGAAGGTGGATTAGCCAAGTACTTTGCACCTCGAAAGTTACTGGTGTGTGCCGTACATAACGCCAGTTTTGATCCATTTAAGAAGGGCAAAGTTGTTGCAGGCCCTGCAAACAAACCTCTTCCTATCGTCAAAGTTGCGATAAAGGGTGAATGGATCGTTCTCCAATAAGTTACATCAAAAAGTAAGGTGATTCCCAACGACCTCTAAGGTAAAAGTGAAATGTTGCTTTTATCTATGAAAGAGGTTGATATGAAAAGAACATCCACAAAAGTAATCGCCGGATTCTTGCTGGGAGCAACTCTAGTCGGTGGTGCTGCCACAGCAGCTACATCCGATCCGCTCGGAGTAAAAGTCTGTGTTGATAAAAAGAGTCAAGCGATTTATTTAGCAAGCCCATCTGGTTGTTCGGCAAACCGTACCTCAATGACTTTGGGCGCCCCAACTATCGATGTTAAAAGTATTGCATCACTAGTGACCCCATCCGTCGTTTCGATCAAAGTTACCTCCACCAGTGGTAGCGGTACAGGTAGTGGTTCAATTTATAAGTCAGACAAAAGTGTTTCCTACATCATTACCAATAACCATGTCATTGAAGGCGCGGTAAGCAACGGAACAATTCTGGTGGAGCTCTTAAACGGCGATACTTTCTCAGCCCAAATCGTTGGCCGTGATGCTGCTTATGACCTAGCAGTGATCAAGATCAACAAGGGCAACTTACCAACAGTCACTGTCGGAGATTCATCTCGAATTAGCGTTGGCGAATCAGTCGTTGCTATTGGTTCACCACTTGGACTTGCGAGCACTGTTACAAGCGGCATCATTTCAGCATTAAATCGACCAGTGACAACAGGCACCGTCGGCGCTGAGTCATTTGTCAATGCAATTCAAACAGATGCAGCAATTAATCCAGGAAACTCCGGTGGAGCATTGCTGGATTCTCAAGGTCGAATCATCGGAGTCAACTCTGCTATTGCAACACTCTCAGCAGATGGAGCAAGCGGAAGTATCGGGCTTGGGTTTTCCATCCCTATTAATGAAGCAAAACGCGTCATTGATGAATTAATTGCGACGGGTAAATCAACTCGCCCCGTTCTTGGGGTCTTCTTCGACACCACTTACACAGGTACCGGTGCAAAGATTCTTCGACTTAGCCCAGGAGAAGGTGCTGAAAAGGCAGGCATTCCTGCAGGATCGGTAATAACTGCTATTGAGGGAGTCAAGATTGCCGATCAAGTAGGTGCAATCGTCAAGATTCGCTCTTATGCACCTGGAAGCACAGTTACCCTAACTGTTGAACTTCCAACCGGAGGCTCAAAGAGTTTCAAAGTGACCTTAGGTACAGCGCCATCTAATTAATGTTACGCGGTTGAAATAGTGTCAGGGTATTGTTTACCCATGGCACTATTTCAACTTAACGTAGCTCTTCCTGATCGCCCAGGTTCACTTGGGCTGCTTGCATCAGCAATTGGTGCTGCCGGGGGAGATATCCGCGCGCTCGCTGTTGTTAAGTCAGAAGATGGCAAAGGGTATGACGACATCACCGTTGCAATTCCAGGTAGCGATGCAACAGATCTATTGAATGTTTTAGGTGCAATAGGTGGAGTTGAAGTTCTTTCAATAACCCCGCTGTAAACCGTGAGAAATACTTTTAACCTCTAGAAAGTAGCTCTGCTCCTTGGCTTGGCAATGAAGTAAAAAAGCGAGGTGCTTTAAATTTCTTATCTGCAAATGCTTTTTCAATCGCGCTAATTGTTTGCGAAGTCTTTGCTGCTTCAATCAAAGCAATTGCACTTCCTCCAAAGCCACCGCCAACCATGCGTGATCCCAATGCACCAGCAGCCAAGGAAGCCTCAACTGCGGTGTCTAGTTCTGGGCAAGAAACTGTGTAGTCATCTCGCAAAGAACGATGTGAGTCGTTGATCAGTTGCCCAACTTTTACAAAATCACCGCTACCTAGTGCATCTACACAATCTAGAACACGCTTCATTTCGGTGATTGCGTGGCGAGCACGAATGTATTCAGTCTCTGAGAGAGTTGCCCGGGCCGAATCTAACTGCGCCATCGTTAATTCCCGCATGGATTTAACAGATAATTTAGCCGCAACAGCTTCACATGATGCACGGCGCTCGGCATAGCCACCATCAGTTAATGCATGGTGGGCCTGTGTATCAATAATGAGCAGTTCTAGGCCATGGGATGCGACATCAAATGGAATATTGCGTGTTGAAAGATCGCGGCAATCAAGTAAAAGCGCGAATCCTCTTGATGCCATCAGCGAAACAGATTGATCCATAATCCCGCAAGGAACTCCCACATATTGGTTTTCTGCTTTTTGAGTTAAGCGAGCAAGCTCTTCAAGATTAAATCCCATATCGAATAGATGATTCATCGCAGTTGCTACAGAACACTCAAGAGCTGCAGAGGAAGAAAGACCGGCACCCAGTGGAACATGACCATCAATTAGCAGGTCAACCCCGCTTTTTACACCCATCGACCACAGAACACCTAAGGCATAACGTTCCCATTCGCCCTTGAGCCCTGGCCTAACTTCACTGATGTCCACTGTGACAATCTTGCTCCGGCGCTGGGCAGAGGCGATGCGCACCGTTGAATCATCACGCTTTCTTGCCGCAACCAAAGTTCTGTCTTTGATTGCAAATGGAAGAACAAAACCTTCGCTGTAATCAATGTGCTCACCAATTAAATTAACGCGACCAGGGGCAGCAGCGACTAGATCAGGCTCTTCACCGAAAGTTTCAAGAAACTTTTCCTCGATTGAACTCATTGTTATGCCATAGATTTCAAGGTGTCTGAAACCATCGTGTTTATATTCCGAGAAGGTTCCCAACCAAGTTGTGATTTAGCCTTAGAGATATCTGCAATCAAAACGGCAGGGTCTCCTGCTCGACGCGGTGCATCAATAAATGGAATTTGGTGTCCCACGGCCGCACTTGCTGCTGCAACTACTTCCCGCACCGAGTATCCAGAACCACTTCCCAAGTTATAAATCTGATGCCCAGGTGTTCCTAATGACTGCAGTGCCTTGAGGTGAGCATCAATCAAATCAATGACATGGACGTAGTCACGGATACAGGTGCCGTCTTTTGTGGGCCAATCGGTGCCAAAAATCTTTACTGGATTTTCATCTGTACTACGCAAGACATTTGGGATGAGGTGGGTCTCTGGGTCATGTCTTTCTGCAAGCCATCCACGTTCTGCTTTGAGCGCACCTGCAACATTGAAATAGCGCAAAGAGGCTGCAGAAATTCCATGACTGGCTGCCTCAGCTGTGATCATGTGGTCGATCGCTAGTTTTGTTGCGCCATAAGGATTAGTTGGAATTGTCTGGGAAGTTTCAAGAATTGGGACAACCTTTGGCTCACCATAAGTTGCTGCAGAGGATGAGAAAACAATTTTTGAGATATTTTGTTTGCGCATTTCATCTAGCAAAACGCCAGTGCCGTCAACATTTACGGAATGATAAAGATCAGGCTTTTCGACAGATTCTCCAACTAGTGACTTGCCTGCAAAATGCATCACAGCTTCACAACCGGATAATGCTTCGGCTACATCTGCAGAGTTAAGAAGTGAACCTTGAATAAAGCTCACACCAGCTGGGACTGTGTCAGCATGACCCATACTGCAATCATCTAAAATTGAGATTTCAAAGCCTTGATTAATCAAGATTTCAACTGCAGTGGAACCGATGTATCCGGTGCCTCCAGTGACTAAAACACGCATTACAAAACAACTTCGCGCAGCTGTGCAGCAGATTGTTCTGGGCGCATATCCATAATGAATGCTCCCATCGCAGATTCAGAGCCTGCTAGGTACTTCAATTTTCCTGGTGCACGGCGAACACTTGTAATCTGCCAGTGCAGGCGCAAAACATCCCGACCAACTCGAACTGGTGCTTGATGCCAAGCGGCGATGTATGCCATTTCAATACCAAAGACGCCATCTAATCTGCGAGTAACCTCTAGTGCAATCGCTGGGAAGGCCTCCCGATCCTCATCAGTTAATCCATTTAAGTCTGCAACTGGGTTAAGTGGTGCGATGTGAATTTCAAAGGGATACCTAGCCGCATATGGAACAAATGCAATCCAGCGATCATTGCGAGCAACAATGCGTTCATTTTCTCGAATCTCTCGAGAAACGATTTCATCAAACAAGACTTTGCCAGTCTGTTCTTTATAGCGATTGGCCGCAGCCAACATTTTCTCCACACGTGGGGGAAGATAGGAGTAGGCATATATCTGCCCGTGTGGATGAGAGAGAGTCACGCCAATTTCTTCTCCGCGGTTTTCAAATGGTGCGATATGTTCGATGTAACTCTCTTGGGACAATTCGCTCGTGCGATCAATCCAGGCCTCAAGCAGGGTGCGAACACGTTGTGGTGTTAGATCCTTAAATGCGTTGCCATGTTCTGCCGTAAAGCAAATCACTTCACATTTGCCGGCAGCTGTTCCTAAATCAGTATCTGGTCCGACCAAGTCAGGAAGTGCCCAATCACCAACAGGTGTTCGTAATGATGGCGAACGATTATCAAAAACGACGACTTCAAAATCTGATTCAGGAATTTCAGTGAGCAATTCACCTGTTGTGGGACACAAAGGACAAAGCTCTTTCGGAGGCAAGAAGATGCGTCCTTGTCGGTGCGCTGCCATTGCAACCCACTCATTGACTAAAGGATCAAGACGCAGTTCACCAATTCCTGGTTGTTCCTCGGATGGTCGAGCATCCTTGGCATTTCGCGCCTGCCCAGAGGTGTCGTAGTAGCGAATAGTTCGCCCATCGGCCATCTGGCGATCATTTCTAATGACGCCGGCATTTAGTTTTTTACTCTCGACCATAGTGTCGTTACTCTACCCATGTGAGCAAGCAATCTGCACTATTGACCGCGCCATCCTCGTCATTGCTGCTCGAAGTAGTCGATGGGGCCCTTGTTATCCAACACTGGGGCGCACCCATTCATGGTGATCTTTCATCTGCGCAAACGGCTATAACTCCATCGATTGCAAACAGCTCATGGGATCAGCCACAGTTTCCAGGAATCATGCGGGAAAGTTCACGCGGTTTTCTAGGTCGCCCCACTTTATCTGGGCACCGAAATGGAAAAGCATGGTCAACTAAATTTGAAGTTACTGATTTTCATCATCAAGAAAATCATGTGGCAGTCACGCTTCGCGATTTCCATGCACAACTTGAAGTACTCATCACTTTTGATTTAGATACCCATGGCGTTTTGCATCAGCGCGCCACAGTTGAAAACATTGGTGAGAGCGACTATTGCCTCAACGAGTTTATTCATTGGCTACCACTTCCGAAAGAAGCCACACAAACTTTAGATTTTGTTGGTCGTTGGTCTAATGAACGGAACCCTCAACGAAAAGAAATAGCAACCGGAACATGGGTTCGAGAATCTCGTGAAGGTCGAAGCGGTCATAATTTTTCAGTCGCAGACATTGCCTTGACTGCTCAAACATCATTTCAATCTGGAAACGCATGGGCAACAAGCATTGCCTGGAGTGGTAATTCACATTACTTGGTTGAAAAACTCTTTGACGGTTCACAATCCATAGGTGCTGGAGAGTTACTTCTTCCAGGAGAATTGATTGTGGGTGCGGGTGAAGTTTATGAAGCACCTGCACTTATCTCTGTGTTTTCAGCAGATGGTCTAGATGGCGTTAGTGCTGCTTATCATTCCTACCTTCGAGCTCGTGATGTTCATCCAAAGCGTCCCCGTCCTCTTACATTAAATATGTGGGAAGCGTTGTATTTTGATCACAACGAGGAGAAGATCAAAGCATTAATCGATGTGGCAGCAGAGGTAGGGATCGAGCGCGTAGTTCTAGATGATGGTTGGTTCCACTCAAGACGCGATGATCGCGCAGGTCTTGGTGACTGGGTGATTGATCCTGCCGTGTGGCCAAATGGCTTGTCGCCAATTATCAAGTACATCAATGACAAGGGAATTGAGTTTGGCCTGTGGTTTGAAGGCGAGATGGTTAACCCAGACTCTGATTTGTATCGTGCACATCCGGAATGGATTTTGCATGAAGGAGATCGCACACCGCCTCTGTGGCGTCACCAATTAGTGCTAGATATTGGCCATGAAGGTGCCTTTAATCATGTGCTTGAGCAAACTTCTGCAGTTCTAGGTGCTCACAACATTGCCTACATCAAATGGGATCACAATCGAGTTCTAGTTGATGGAGGTCACCTTGGTGCAGCAGGTGTTCATCGCCAAACACAAGCGATCTATCGTTTGTTTGCAGAGCTAAAAAAGCGTCATCCAGGACTTGAAATTGAATCGTGCGCATCAGGTGGTGCGCGAATTGACTTAGGTGTCGTTGATCTTGTGGATCGTTTTTGGACAAGTGACAACAACGATGCGCTGGAGCGTCAAACTATTCAACGGTGGACAGCTCAGGTAATTGCACCTGAACTACTAGGCACACATATCGGCCCAACCCACGGTCACCAAACTGGTCGCACATTAGAACTATCTATGCGAGCAACAACTGCTCTTTTTGGACACGCAGGTATTGAATGGAATATCACTGAAGCTACTGCAATTGAGCGCAAGCACCTTGCAACCTGGGCTCAGTACTACAAGGACAACCGCGCTCTCTTGCACTCTGGAAAAATGGTTCGAGTTGATTATCCAGAACCACATGCCTACTTACATGGCGTGCAGGCCCATGACGCATCACGTGCTATTTATGCCTATGTTCAATTAACTCCAACAGTTTCGATCCACCCATCACCGTTAAAATTTCCTGGTCTAGATAAGAGCGCAAACTATGTGATCAAAGCGGTGTTTCCTGCTGGCAAGCCACGGTTTATGTTGATTACTCCACCTGAATGGATGAGTGGAATAACCCTTTCAGGCTCTGCACTTTCTGCAATTGGTGTGACTGCACCAATTCTGGCACCAGCAAACGCCTGCTTAATTGAAATAACTAAGGCTTAATCAATCCATTTCAAAGTTCGCTCAACAGCTTTCTTCCATCCTGCATAGCCAACTGCTCGTTGTTCAACGGTGCTAGTGGAGTTCCAACGACGAGATTGTTGCCATTGCTTGCGAACCTCATCTGTTGATGACCAATAGCCAACTGCTAAACCAGCAGCATATGCAGCACCAAGGGCAGTAGTTTCTCCAATAAGCGGCCGGGTAATGTCGATTCCCATCACATCAGCCTGCAGTTGCATGCAAAAAGAGTTTGCTGTTATTCCGCCATCAACACGCATTTCTTTCATGGGCACTCCACTATCTGCAACCATCGCATCCATAACATCTCGCGTTTGGTAGCAGATCGCCTCTAGTGCTGCGCGGGCAAGGTGAGCCTTTGTTGCCGCTCTGGTTAGCCCAACAATTACTCCTCGTGCATCGCTGCGCCAATAGGGAGCAAACAAACCTGAAAATGCAGGAACGAAGTAAACACCTGCTGTATCGGCAACTGAAGAGGCTAATCCTTCAGTTTCTGCAGCGTTTGTAATGATGCCCAGTTGATCACGAAGCCATTGAATTGCAGAGCCTGTAACAGCAACAGAACCTTCAAGTGCGTAATGCGCTGGAGCATCTCCTAATTTGAAACAAACGGTAGTCAGCAACCCATTTTTGGAACGGACAATGTCAGTGCCGGTATTGAGAAGTGCAAAGTTTCCTGTCCCGTATGTAGTTTTGGATTCACCGCGATCAAAGCACACCTGTCCCACCATTGCCGCTTGTTGGTCACCCAAGATTCCAGCAATTGGAATTGCGGTGCCAAAAGGGCCATGGGGATCAGTGAGTGCATAGGTTTCTGAGGAAGATTTAATTACTGGTAGCGCTGATCGTGAGACTCCAAAAATTGAGAGAAGTTCCTCATCCCAATCTAGGGTTTCAAGATTCATTAACAATGTGCGACTGGCATTTGTCACATCGGTTGCGTGCACGCCTGCCCGCACTCCACCAGATAAATTCCATAAGAGCCAAGAATCGATAGTTCCAAATCGAGCATTTGCACTTTTCGCAGCTGGAACATTCTTGAGTAACCAGTTCATCTTGCTGCCGGCAAAGTAGGGAGCGATAGTTAAACCAGTTTTATGGCGAATCTGCTGCTGCTGTTCAGCTGAGAGGGTGGCTAAGAAATCAGTAGTTCGTGTGTCTTGCCAGACAATGGCATTGGATAAGGGTTGGCCTGTTTGAACATCCCACACAACAGTTGTTTCACGTTGGTTAGTCAGTCCTATTGCAGCCAAATCTGAGCCCAGAATATTGGCTTGCTTAAGCGCTCCAGTAATAACCTCTTGAGCTCTTTCCCAGATCTCAGCTGCATCATGTTCAACCCAGCCAGCCTGCGGAAGTATTTGGCGATGCTCTAGTTGATGCTGTCCAACTACCTGGCCTGCGTGGTCAAAGATCATGAAACGAGTACTACTAGTGCCCTGATCCAAACTGCCGATAAATGCCACGATGCACAAACCCTTCGCCGTAAGTTAGGCTTAGCGTACTCACTGGTTACGGAGAAGCAACGTATATGTTCTTGTCACAACTTGGCCCCGACCAGCGTGAGACTGCCATTTCACAACTTGGCACCGAACAATTCGACATCCTTGTTATTGGCGGGGGAGTCAACGGGGTTGGTGCGGCGTTAGATGCAGCAGCGCGAGGATTAAAGGTCGCCCTGATCGAGGCTCAAGATATAGCCGCTGGCACATCGAGTAGATCCAGCAAGTTAATTCATGGTGGCCTTAGATATCTTGAACAATATGATTTCAAATTAGTGCGAGAAGCTTTGCACGAGCGCGAGTTAATGGTTTCAACATTGTGCCCTCACCTTGTTAAGCCGGTAGGTTTTTTGTTTCCCTTAACTGAAAAACTCAAAGAGCGCACATATGTTGGAGCAGGTCTTGCTCTCTATGACGCACTTCGTGGATTTCAACGCGCCCTTCCCTGGCACAAGCATTTGAGTCAAAAGCAGATCAATGAAATTGCACCATCTCTGCGCCATGACCTTGTTACTGGTGCGATCAAATATTTTGATGCTCAAGTTGACGATGCTCGCCACACCATGTCAGTTGCCAGAACTGCTGCGCGTCACGGCGCAGTTATCGCAACACGAGTGTCTGCAGAATCACTGATCCGTGAAGGAAAACGAGTTGTCGGAGTTAACGCTCTAGATTTAGAAACGGGCAAGAGAATTAAAATAAAAGCAGGTGCCACAGTTATGTGTGCTGGTGTGTGGAGCGATCAATTGCATGAGCAATTTGAGCTCACTCCTGGATATAACGTGACCATGAGTAAAGGTGCTCACATTGTCGTGCCTGGTTCTGCAATCAAGTCTGATGCTGGAATCATTGTGAAAACTCCGGTCTCAGTATTGTTTTTAATCCCATGGGCAGATAAATGGATAGTTGGCACAACTGATACTCCATACGAGGGTGATCGCGCAGAACCATTTGCCACCAGAGAAGATGTTCAATACATACTTGATCAGGCCAATCGAGTTCTTAAGCCGAAGTTAAAGGCTGAAGAAATCATCGGAGTTTATGCTGGCCTTCGTCCACTAGTTGCAAACAAGAAGAGTGCGACAACTACAAAGCTCTCACGTGAACACACAGTAGATAGACCAGCAGCTGGATTTGTTTCAATTGCTGGTGGTAAGTACACAACCTATCGAGTGATGGCCAAAGATGTTATTGATCGCGCAGTAATTGAACTTCGCAGAATAACCAAAGAATCAGTCACAGAAAAACTTCCACTAGTTGGCGCAGATGGCTACTTTGCATTAGAACAACAAAAGGATCGTATTGCACAAGAATCTGGTCTAGATGTTGCCACTGTCACCCATCTACTGAATCGCCACGGCTCACTCATTAGTGAAATTCTAGAAATAATCAAAGAGCAACCAAAGTTAACTGCAAAGTTAGATTCGGAATTGCCTTACATTAAAGCTGAGATTGTTTATGCCGCATCACATGAGGGTGCACGTTCAGTCGATGATGTCATCTCACGCCGCACGCGACTATCTTTTGAAGCAGCCAACCATGGGCTCTATTTGGCAGAGGAAGTTGCAGGGCTGATCGCACCGGTTTTAGGGTGGAGTGCAAAAGAACGTAAAGAATCTATTGCTCACTACGCTGGATTAGTTGAAAGAGAAAAAGCAGCCCTAGATGAACTACTCAAGATTAGTTCTTAATCTGTCCTCTGCAGCCATCTGTTGTTGGTTTTTTGGTAGGAGTTATTGAAGGTGTTGGCTTAGCTGTTGGCGTTGGACCTTGAGTAACGGTGAAGGTCACTGGAAAAGTTGATTCAGCATGAGTTCCAGAAACATCTTGGAACAGGATCTTTCCACTGTATGTGCCAGCTAAGACCCCTTTGAGTGCAAGAGTCCACACACCACTTGTTTCACGCATTAGTGTCTGTATCGGTTTAACTTCTGGTGTTGTGGCTTTATCAAAAACAAGTTTGACACTTCCGGTTACTACAGGAGAGCCATTTGGTCTAACAACATTGACCTTAAATGTGACCAATTTGTTGGTAGTACTTGAAGATTGACCGACAACGCTTAACACTGATGGTTCTTGTTGTGGCATCAAGTCCACAAGAGTTGGCGTCCAACTGCCCGTTGCTAAATCTAAAAATGATGAAGGCGTCCCACGGAACACGTTGAGATCAAGTCTGCTTCCTGGAACTCCGTACTTAGGCGCAATTCCGCAGGAGGAGTACTGCCACACAGTCCATTGAGAATCGCAGTTCTCGCCTGTCCAGGAGTGGACAAAACAACCGCCAGTTTTCATTCCTGGCTGGTTAATGGGATTGGCTGGGTCTATTGCATACTGCGCTAGCCACAGTGGATATTGCGCAAGTTCTGGTGAACGAACCATTGAACTTTCTAAAAAGGCGGGGTAGGAATACAAAATGGGAGTGCGTCCAGTCTTTTCCTTAAGCGATGCTAAGAAAGTTAACGCCCACAAAGTAACGGCGCTACGTGTTGCATACTTTTGACATGCACCGGTGGAGGAATAGCGCACACACTTGTTTTCCAGATCTAATGCATATGGCAGATCTCGATCTGAATAACCTCCCATAGAGGCCAATCTCCAGACAACTTTTTGGGCCTGAGCAAGTGCATCTTTCTTAATATCTTCAGGAGATGTGACATCGGGCAAAACGGCGTAGTGATAAAAACCGGTATAAATTCCGGCAGCTTGGGCGGCATGGTGATCCATAGCGGCATATTTGATGGCAAGTTGATCAGCAGTTTCGCGCGTATCTGAAGCTTTTATAAAAACAAAGCGCATTCCAGCGTCATACATCTTTACAAAATCAATTGGCTTATCGTTGGGATGCTGCCAACGACTGACATCAGCGCCATGAATGCGACCACCAGGGCCCTTCAAATCAATGAACTGCGCCGGATCCGCATTTGTAATTTCAGGTTGTTGTTTGACGGTTATTGAACGGATGGGGGAGTAGAGACTCTTGCCAGCAACTACAGATACTGCTCGATAGCGGACTTGAGCGTTAAGTGCAGTAGCCAAGGCGGTAACTTTCCAAGTTCCAACCTTGGTGACCTTGGTCGAAAAACGAGTAGTTGTCCATTTTCCATTTGTATCAACCTGGATTTTAACGACCGTGCCCGAGCGGTTTGGCTTGAGGTTTCCATACAAAGTAAGCAGAGTTTCAGAAGCACTTGGTGTCTGTCGGACTGACATCGTCAAGGTTGAAGTGGCGGCAAGTGATTGTGGTGCACCAGCAATGCCAATAACTAAAGAGAATGAGAGGAGAAAGATCTTTATCTTCATTGTTCGATGATCTCTATATCAATGCCAAGAGTTGATCTAATTGCATCGACTAAGGCAGCCTTCAAATTCGGACGAGTCTCTGAGTATTCATGGGAAGTTGCAAATTTACGGCTATCTGAGAAATCTAAGATCAAAACACCGTTCTCGTATGAGCTTAAACGAGCATCGAAGTAGGCAATCCAGGCAACTCGATTGTGTGATTCGAGGAGGTCAAGGACTTGATTCCACTGCGCACGAATCTGATCTAGCTCCATAGGCGCGAACTTTACCTTTGCAACTTTAAAGAAGGGCAAAACTAGAGTCTTGGCGCGCCAATCCACTTGAAGTATTGACCTACTAATTGCACCCGCAAGTTCTTTGTGCGATCTGGCTGCACGTTAAGCACCATTGCAATTCTGGAAACAAGCTGCTCAATTGCTTTTTCACTGACAAATCTCATCCTACTTATCTCAGCATTTGTTAAGCCATCGGCCACAAGACGCAACGTTTCAATTTGAAGGTCAGTCAAATGTGCCATCAAAACTTCTTGTGCTTTCTCCTGAATTGATTGATTGCCATTGACCCAGGTGATGGGCGAATCTGGCAAGAAGTTTCTTGACTCTGAAATCACATCGCATAATGCTGCAACGCTATTCATGGATTTCTTGATGACTACTTTGGCTCCAATTGGAATTTCACAGGTCAATTCCCCGAGCAGCCTTAGATCTGGGCAAGCCACCAAGATGACCACACCTATCGTTGGTGATTCCTTGCGAATCTGATTTGCAATTTCTATTGAGTGTTCACTAGATAAATGCATATCTATGAGCAAAACGTTTGGTTGCATGCTTCTTAGCAAGAGTATTGCTGAGGACTTTTTTTGAGCTTCTCCAATTACATTTGTTCCGTGCATTTTGAGCGCAGCAGCCATAATGGATAATTCAAATGCATCGTCGATTACTAGCAAGACTCGATCGCTCATAACTCAAAGTTACGCCTATGTTTGTCCAATAGACACATAGGTTAGGGATAAATGAGGGGTAGCAGTAAGTAGGGTGAGAGCAACTCTTTTTGAAATTGCGGGGCTTGACCATTACATCCATAATTAGAGCATTCGAAGTACTTAACAGGGGGAATCATGGACGCAAAGTGCCCAGTAGCACATGGTGCAAACACTCAAACTAGTGAATCAAACACTTATTTGTGGCCCAACACCCTCAAACTCGATATTTTGCATCAACATGATCGCAAGACCAATCCATTGGGCGAGGATTTTGATTATCGCAAGGAAGTTCAAACTTTAGATTTCGCTTCATTAAAGAGCGATCTGCATCAATTTATGACCCAAACACAAGAGTGGTGGCCAGCTGATTGGGGTCACTACGGTGGTTTGATGATTCGCATGGCTTGGCACTCCGCCGGTACATATCGCGTTGCCGATGGGCGTGGTGGAGCGGGCACCGGAAGTTTTAGATTTGCACCACTTAACTCATGGCCAGATAACGGCAATCTTGATAAAGCACGTCGTTTGTTATGGCCTATTAAGCAGAAGTACGGCAACAAACTGAGCTGGGCTGATCTATTCATTCTTGCCGGAACAATTGCGTATGAGAGCATGGGACTAAAAACATTTGGCTTTGCTTTTGGACGAGAAGATGTCTGGCATCCAGAAAAAGATATCTACTGGGGATCAGAATCTGAATTAATGATGCCAAGTGATGAGCGATATGCAGACACCACAGATGCAAGTTCACTAGAAAATCCTTTGGCTGCTGTGCAGATGGGATTAATTTATGTTAACCCAGAAGGCATCAATGGAGTTTCAAATCCACTGCTAACCGCCCAACACATTCGCGAGACCTTTGCACGTATGGCGATGAATGATGAAGAAACTGTTGCCTTAACAGCTGGTGGACACACCGTAGGCAAGGCCCATGGAAATGGTGATGCATCTCTATTGGGGCCAGCACCAGAGGCTGCAGATATTTTTGAGCAAGGACTTGGCTGGAACAACCACACCAAGCGCGGCATTGGTCGTAACACTGTAACTAGTGGCATTGAAGGTGCTTGGACTACCGAGCCAACTAAGTGGGATGCTGGCTATTTTGAAATGTTGTTTAAGCATGAGTGGGCACTTGTTAAGTCTCCAGCAGGGGCGCAGCAATGGGAGCCAACAAATATTGTTGAAGCTGATAAGCCTGTAGATGTTGAGGATTCATCAATTCGCTACAACCCAATGATGACAGATGCAGACATGGCAATGATTAAGGATCCGATCTATCTTGAGATTTCAAAGAAGTACCATGAAAATCCTGCACTTCTAGATGATGCATTTGCTCGTGCGTGGTTTAAGTTAACCCACCGCGATATGGGTCCAAAGGTTCGCTATATCGGACCAGATGTTCCACAAGAAGATTTGATCTGGCAGGATCCAATTCCTGCAGGAACAACTTCTTATGATGTCGCAGCTGTTAAGGCAAAGATTGAGGCAACAGGGCTGACAGTTGCAGAGTTGGTATCAACTGCCTGGGATAGCGCTCGCACCTTCCGTGGTTCTGACCTACGAGGAGGGGCAAACGGATCACGTATTCGTTTAGAGCCAGCTCGCAATTGGGAAGGCAATGAGCCAGCACGCTTAAACAAGGTTCTTGCAGCTCTAGAGCCAATTGCTAAAGAGTCTGGTGCAAGCATTGCAGATGTCATTGTTTTGGCTGGAAATATCGGTGTTGAAAAGGCTGCAGCTGCAGCCGGCATCAAGATCGCAGTTCCATTTGCGCCAGGTCGCGGCGATGCAACTCAAGCACAAACAGATGTGAATAGTTACGCAGTTCTTGAACCAATTCACGATGGTTTCCGTAACTGGGTGAAAAAGGATTACGCAGTAACACCTGAAGAGTTACTGCTTGATAGAACTCAGTTGATGGGCCTCACAGCACCTGAAATGACTGTGCTCATTGGTGGAATGCGCGTGCTTGGAACTAACCATGCAGGAACATCTCATGGAGTATTTACTAAGAATGTTGGAGCACTTTCAACAGACTTCTTCGTAAACCTCACAGACATGAAGTACACATGGGAGCCAGCAGGGGAGAACCTCTACAACATCCGTGATCGCAAGACTGGATCAATTGATTGGACTGCAACCCGAGTAGACCTAGTCTTTGGTTCTAACTCAATTCTTCGCTCATATGCTGAGGTCTATGCACAAAACGATAACAAGGAAAAGTTTGTTAGAGATTTTGTTGCTGCTTGGACCAAGGTGATGAACGCTGATCGCTTTGACCTTAACTAATTCTTAGTTAGCCCACGCTTGTTTGTCTGTAGTGATGGTTTTGTCAGAGGCTATTGATTCATCGATAGCCAGTGAAATCAATTGGTCTTGTGATGCCTGGCTTAGGGGATAGGGCGGCTTCGCCTTTCCCTCAATCCAATCAGCCATCTGCACCATTAACTGCGCAATTGCGATCTCTTCATCCATAAATCGAAGTCCCGTAAACGGGTTTTTGAAAACTACTTTTCCATCAAAAGAAAGATGTTCAGTATCAAATCCATCAAGGTTAAGGTCATATCCAAGTTGATAACGCTCAATTCTAGATGTTGTTATAGCTGGACCCTCAGTTAGGCGAATCACTGCATCATCAACTATTTCGCCTTTACTGCCGCGGATAACAATTCTGCGGTGGCGAAGTTGGTTGTGCCATTGGTTATCAACGAAGTTATATACACCAGATTTCCCAAATCCAAAGTCAATGAGTGAAATAGTGGTTTTGGCTTTCTTGGCACTCAGATCGCTATTCCATCCATCACGTGCAAGTGGATCTACTAATAGGGCTTCAAATTGTCGGGTAGTTATTGTGGTTGGCTCAAACCCAGAGTGAAGGAATCCGCGCATGATCGCCACAGCGTGATAGCCATGTGTTGAAGAGAGCTCAACCGATGTCACTTCGCCAATAACGCCCGATTGAGTAATCGCTAAACGAGAAGCGTGGCCGGGCAGATTCAAATATTGTTCAGCGACTTGCACCATTCCAGATGCACCCACGGTCTTCCAAAGATTCTGTAAGGCTTCAACTGTGGGTGCTGGGGGAGTTTCACACAGTACATAGACACCGGCGGCAACTAATTCCTCAACAACAGATGGATTTGAATCCCATGAAACACTACTGACTGCATAATCCGGTTTCTTATAGCTTAGCAATTGGCTCATGGAAGAAAATGTTCGAACGCCGAACTCCTGCTCCAGCGAGATCCTCACATCTTCTTTACGTGCAACAACCCCAATAATCTCAAACCGTTCAGGCATCAGTTGAGCAATGCGAATATAGAACTCTGCGCGCCAACCGGCACCGATGATTGCGATTGTGGTCATGGGAGATGGTAATACGAAACAGATGATTTCAGCCGAGGGTGTGAGATCAAAATTGTGAACCTAGCGGTTCTTTAGGATGGCTTCTCCAATGATTCGATCAAACTTGCGAATATCGATGCCTTTTGCAAGATTAACCTTGATGTGTCCAGCACGAGTCCAGAGCTCTAGTTCTGCGTTCATATCCAAAAAGGATCCAGCGTTTTCAGAGGACCACATATTGATAGATGAGTATGGAAGGCTATAGATCTCGATTTTCTTTCCTCGTAGGCCTTGAGCATCTCTAACAATCAGTCGAAGATTGGTGAAGACCGCTGTGTCTCGGAAAGTCTTATATGCCGCAACTGGTGTTTCTCCATCAACCAAAAGAGGATGAATGTCATCTGGAATTGGACACTCAGATACCAAGGTCCAATTAAGGATTGTGCTTACTTCTGCCATTTCTGTTTCTCCTTAACGCTTGAAGTATTAACTAGGTTTTACTCCGCAAGAAATTGTGCGAGTTGCGCCAGAACCACCAGTTATAGTGATCTTGAGACCTACGAAAACTTTTGAAAGCTTTTTACCGCTTGTAACTTTTTTGTAGTTTGCTTTGATCCAGTCACTTGAAGCGTAAACCTCGTTGGCACCGCCGCCTGCTTTTCCGGCACACCAAGTAAAGTGAAACTCAAGATTTGGATATGCTGTGGCCTTCTTCGCAGTGAAACTTGCATAGCTCAGCGCCTGGCCTGCATTATTGCCGTGAAGATAGATCTCCAAGTTTGGCTTGGTGCATCGGGAAAATATTTCCGTTCCTCCCGAAGTTGGATCAATACTCGTTTTGCATTTGTACCTATTAGTATCTGCTGTGCCTTGAAGAATTTCTGTGTATTGACTCATATAAAAGAAGTCAGGCTGTGGAAGAGTTGGCTCTGTCGCATTTGCGGTCAAGGTAGATCCTGCAGAAACAAGAACCATGGAAATCAAGACAGTAATTATTTTTCTCATGCTGAATGGTAACAATCACCAAGTTGAATCTTGGCTGGTGTGACCAGTCCAATTTTTGTGCTTTTCAGAATTACCATGGCAAGTCACTGATGGAATTGGATCGAACTCCAAATCTTGAAGAATCGAGAGGATGTTTGGTGCTCGAAGGGATGAGGTTTCTATTGATTACTTTGGGCGCACTTTCTATGCTTGGTGATTGACGAGCAATACTTGCCATGCTATTTTTTTGCCACAAAATCTGAGGGGATATTCTTGTGGGTGCAAAAACAGCAATGGTTCTGGCAAGTGCCTTGTTATTGTCAGGCTGTTCGGCTCAGGCTCCTGTAGAAGTTACGCAAGACTTAGCAGTCAGCGTTGAACTCTGGGGAGATAACTACCAATTGACTGACAACGGTAATTGCAAAGGTGCCCCTGTCTTTGATGGCAATTTTGAGAATAATTCGACCGTTGTATTGGTTGGCCCAGATGATTCTGAGATTTCTGCGGCCACTTTTGGTGTTGGTCAATTAACAGACACGACAATTCCTGAATCGGATGTGACGAACTTTCCTGACGGCAGTATCTGCAGATTTGATGTCACATTCGTAAACATCCCAACCCTTGCAACATACAGAATAAAGACAAAAGACGGTGAGATCAGTTCAGTTTCTTGGTCCCTTGAAACCGCACAGCAACAAAGCTGGGATGTCGGTCTGGTCTATGGAGCTGAATTTCCAGACTAAACGAGTGAACTAATTACTGGAATTAAGCAAGATAAACACAAATCCTATAAACCCAATCACATTTACAAGAACCATAGCTACGGCAATGTTGGACAGTGTCTTCACGTGCGTGTTTATGTTTGTCAGCAGAATTCTGGATTGAGTCAATTCAGCTTTCAGTTCATCTAAATCTTCGCCCAATGCCTCTTTGTCGTCGTCGGTGAATGACATGGTTTTGCACCTTTCAAAAATTGGCCTGTCGGTTTAGTTCTAACTTTATGGTCTACAGAGCGTAACGGCTAGCCCCCTTCTTTTATGTCCTTTATCTGCTCCATTGCGTACGCACCAGATGATCAATTATTGTTTCCAAATGAAGATGCTCGCCAGGACCATTTTATTCTTCACTATTGTGATCGCCGTCTCCGGTTGTGCTTCAAAACCAATGTATGGGGCAAAGATTCATGTAGGCAACTTCTTTTGTTACAACATTGATTATGAGTCTCAAAACTATCAAGCATTGGTATATGACGTTAATGGTGATGTCGTCGCTTATGCAGATAACCTCGACGTCAAGAAATCAACAAACCGCTATTTGACTGGAACATGTGACATTACGGCTAGCTTTAGCAAGATCCCTCTGGATAAAGGTCCTTATAAAATTGAGTATCTAGTTAACGGGACCAAGGTAGATGAATACGAATTTGAATCCTTGATGGAGTACTGAGGATTCAAGGGCGGTCATGGCCTACTTGTCACACTAAATCAACAGGCAAATCCTTGAGTTTAAAGAATACTGATCACTTCAATTAAAGTAGCTCTTACGACCTAGGTCGATGCAATTGAATCCAGGAAGATTCAGGCCTAAACCCAACCTTTTCATACAGCTTTAACGCGCCAGACTCGTTTCCTGTATCAACATTAAGTTCGACAGAGTCGTATCCTTTTGTAAGGCAATAAGCAATTCCCGTCTGCAGAAGCGCCTCACCGATTCCCAAGCCTTGATTTTCATGAGTAACACCTAGAAGATTTACAAAGCCCTTGTTTTCTTCGGCGTATTCATCGTTGCATTGGCAAAAGCCAACAGGTTCTCCATTCTTGAATGCAAGGAAGACTCCCTTCGGATCCAAAGCTGAATCAAGGACAAGTTCTCGCCATTTTTCAAGCTCTCTTGGAGCAAACCCAAAGTGGTTTGAGAATGAGTTTTGATGAGCTGAATGCCAAAGGGCAATCAGATCTGGATTTGTAACATCTATTGCTCTGATGTCGAGATCCTCAATATGCCGAATAGAAGGCGCAGAAGAGAGCGTCATTCTCATTGTGTAGTAACGACGTAGAAATTCATATCCATGGCTTGCCCACGCACCTTGCAATCTTTTGTCGAGAGAGTTAACTCCTGGCCAAATATCCCAACTTGGATGCTCTGATTCTGCTAATTCAATTGCCCATAGAACTATGTTTTCTAAGTTCTCTACTTGTGGCCTTGCATAAACATCTGTGAAGTAACGACCTCTAACAGAATCAGGATGCAAGTTAACAACCGCCGAGAAGCCAGATTCACCATCAAGGCTTAACAAGTAAGCCGGGCTTGAATCGATATAGCCAGCAATAAAGTCCAACGCCCCCTGCTCACTGAACAAGCTGCTCTTGCTATCAACGCTTAACTCATGCTTATTGGCAAGGTCGGCAATTGCTTCTGCATCTGCTTCAGTCGCGACTCGCGCGGAGGTTATCTTCATACGCCTATAACTTTCTTGTAGTTCTGAGATTAAGACTTTTCAGTGGGGCGGGTCGGGCTCGAACCGACGACGACGGAATCATGAGAATTCCAAATAGCGTTTCTGAGCGTGTGTGACCGTTCCTGACTTCCTAAACTATCAAGGAAATGAGGGTAAAAATCGTTAGACACAATTAGAAACAAAAAAGCAAAAGACACAAAAAGCCACAAACGAGGTATAGCCTTCAGGCGTGAAACGCGGTGTTTTTGGAATAGCAGCTCTCTTGCTTCTTGCAGGTTGCGCGAGTTCTCCGTCGGCGGAAGAACAGACCAAACTTCTAGAGAACCAGACCAAACTTCTAGAGTACGAAAAGTGCTTGGACATGAACATAGAAATTTGGTTTGAAATGGCCTCGGGGTGGACAGACAGTATGTATGCCTCGATTGAAAAAAATCTAATTAGCGGCGGTAATCACTGGCTAGATGACCAATTGAAAGATTGCGCTAAGTACCGTCCTTAATTTTTTGTAGAACCTAAATCACCCTTGACTCTCCCTGTCCCTTTTTCCCCAAAAGTTATAGATCAGCCCGATTAAGCCTTAGACGCTTCGAATCCGACACAATCGGGGAGAGATAGACAGGAAAGACAGGTGGGGTAGACAATGGCCCTAAAAAAATCGGGCATACTATGTTCCCGTAGCCACATAAGAGATATTTTTAGGATCGGGAAAATGTGAAGAGAAAAATACTCGTTTTAGCGTTGTTTCTGGGGGTGTTTAACAACCCGTTTTCGCCAGCAATTTCTAATGCCGCAGACACACTTTATCCTTGTGGGTCAGGGGGCACCTATTCTGTCGAACCTACGTACCCATATGAACTAACAGGCAATCAAAATTGCTCCGGTTCTGTAACGCTACAAGGTAACATTCGCAGAATTGCTCCACGTGCCTTCGAAAATTCTTTGATTACGGAAATAATCATGCCAGCTGAGAGTGTTGAAGATATTGGATGGTATGCTTTTGCTAATACAACTCAGTTGAAAAGTATTCGATTCTCTTTGAATTTGGAAACTATTGATTCCTATGTTTTCCAAGGGTCTGCGATTGAAAATATAGAATTACCCTCCTCAATCAATAGGCTCGATATATGGGCTTTCAAAGATTCTTCTATAAAGTCAATCGACTATTGTGGGAGCGGTGTCGGTTACTACAAGTGGCCAGTAGAGCCAACCTGCCGAGCAATTGAAGAAGAAGCGGCAGCCAAGCAGGCCACTCAGGATGCAAAGAAGCTTACGATTAGTTGCGTCAAGGGTGGTGTCACCAAAAAAGTGCGAGGTGAATCACCGAACTGCCCAAAGGGCTACGTCAATCCCATGGCAAAGTATTTGACTTTCCAAGCTTTTTCCAAATGCCAGCTCTACAAGAAAGATGCCCCAGGATTTAATGCGACTTTGTCGAATTCTGGCAAAACTTTAATTATTCAAAATCCATATAACTATGATCCCAATCGCCTCTTTGGTGACAAGCCGGCTCAAGTCTCATTCGACGATCTAGATTGCGCTTTTGACTATATGGGGGCAAACGATCGAGTGCGAGATGTTTACAGCTATAAAGCCTCAAAAGGTGTCCGAACGATTCGGTGGGGAAGAATCACTCTTAAGTTCGAAGTGGGTGTTTTCGGTTTGACGTATTACACATTTACCCAAAGTTGATGTGAGAAAGGTACGAAAGACAGGAAGGGTAGACGGCACATCTAAAAAAACTACACTCGGAGCGTGAAAGGAATCGGCTTAGTTTTTATGGAATCGGTTGGACTCTTAGTAACTATAGGTTTACTTCTCATAATGATTGCGATGATGGGGTGGGCGGGTCGGGCTCGAACCGACGACGACGGAATTATGAGTGGAGGTAGTTGTATTTCAATGCGCGTCTCTATGTTTCTAGTGTTTAGCATTTGAGCGT
>Ga0214162_1000069_pt1 | contig 21675 bp, 15 predicted proteins | sample LakMenepilimnion_3_FD_153000 | JGI IMG/M metagenome (GOLD analysis project Ga0214162, IMG submission 153000) | Freshwater microbial communities from Lake Mendota, WI - Practice 20APR2010 epilimnion v5 | ecosystem: Environmental > Aquatic > Freshwater > Lake > Epilimnion/Euphotic zone | place...
CAAATAGCGATTGACGTACTTGTATTGCGCAGTGAATTCGGTTAGAATTTCGGTTTTGACAATGGTGCTTTTTTGATCGTCCAAGAAATAACGGGAAAGCCAATGGGCGTATTTTTGATCTCCGTTTTCAAGTTTCTTGGAATCGAAAGTGTTGAAATATTCCAGTTCGTCTTTTGTAGTTTTTACTTGGTAAAAAGTCGCATTGTCAAACGAAACAATCCTGAAATTTTTGAACTCGGTTATCTTGTTTTTTTGTAAAACTTCCTGAATGGAAAGCGTCAATTGGGATTTGTCAATTGGTTTTGCTATTAGAAATTCATTAGCAATTTTAGGCTTGAAAAAATGCGCCATAAACGGATGCATTAATCCTGACAAGGTCCAGAAAATAACCGGAATTATAGTGATAATCCCTATAGTACGATGCCAAGCATAGATTTTTTGCTTGATTTTTTTAACGAACTTGGAATCCTTCTTTTTTGAAGAGTTGACTTCTTTTGGTGTGTTGTCCATTTTTTCTTTTTGTATTATATAACCCTTTCAGTTCAAAACTCTGAAAGGGTTGAATAAAATAGTTATTTTGTTAATGAAAAATTATATTGCAAGCCTACCAAAAATGTTCTTGGAGCTGCAGCGGTATAATTGGGTTGCGCAGTAGCTTGATTTCCTCTCGAAACATTGTAAGCATATAATTTGTCGGTTATATTAATGATGTTTCCGTAGATTTCAATTTTTTTCCATTCGTAACCAGCACGAAAATTAAAAATGTCGTAACCAGCATATTTAATGGTGTTGATTTGGTCTTGGTAATAACTTCCCACCGATTGCCATTCGACAGAAGTTCTGAATTTAGGCAACCAATTTGGGTAATAACTAATTTCGGAATTGCCTGACCATCTTGGTGCTTGCGGCATTTCTTTTCCGTTCAGATTTTTCAAAACATCTGTTGGATAATCTGAAACTTTGAAATCGATGTAAGTATGTTCGGCAACGGTGCCGCCAAAACGGATGTTTACTTGATTAGAAAGTAGTTTGAAATTTCCGCCAAATTCCACTCCTTTGTGTCTAGTTTCTCCAACAGAACGGAAATCGGTTGAGTTGTCGGGCAAACGAACACTTAACAATTCGTTTTTGCCTTCCATATAATACAAGGCATAATCAAAGTTCAATTTTCCGCCCAATAAAGCTAACCAACCTCCAATTTCGTAATTATTGAAAGTTGCCGGTTCAAGATTGTAATAAAACTGAGCCGGTTTACCCGTAGTTCCTCCAGTTCCTGTTTTAGTTCTAAAAATCGAAGTGATTCCTGGAGGCGCAAATCCTTGGGCATAATTGGCATAAATTCCAGTAAATTGAACTGGATTGTAGTTAGCACCAAATTTAAAAGTAGGTTTGTCGAATACTTTTGTTCCTATTGAATTATCGATAGCATTGTTGTAATTGACTTTCAAATTGTCATAACGTGCTCCTGCAGTTAACACCAATTTTTCGAAAGGATTGATGCTCACTTGAGCGTAACCGGCAGTGTTGAAAATATCGGCTGTATAGTTGGATAGTTTTACATCTGGTCGTTCGGCAGTGATTTCATAATAATCCACGGTTTGTTTTCCAGGAGATCCCGGATTAAGATAGGCTTTCATTTCAAGTAGATAAGCCCAATAGGTTACAGGAGAATAATCATATAGTGCTCCACCGACGATTTTGGTGTTTAAAAAGTCAAATTTTTGAGTGTGTTGCGCGATAGCACCATAACTTTTGAAATTGTTGGAATTTACTTCTCCTTTTGCTGATGTTGGGTTTACTGTAGGGCTCCATCGGATTCCGTAAGATGGATTCTGTCCCAATTTGTTGTCTCTAAAATAGGCAGTAATGTAACTTGAAGCGTTACCATTCCAGTCGTGTTCCAAGGTCAATCTTGTTCTCAAGGCATCGGATTTTCTATACGTGAAATCAGTTGTACTCTTGTAGGTTCTGTTGTAAAAAGCGACTTCATTCACGCTTCCGCTCATATCCGAATAGTATTTTCCCCACATTGTATTACTGATTAATCGGGTTTTTGAGTTGATGTTGTAATCAATTCGCGCATTGATATTGTCTTTATTGTAATCAGAAAAAGTCATCCAGCCATTTTCTTGTAAACTCGAAATTCCTGCAATATGAAAACCGATTTTACCAATAGTAGCTCCACCGGCAGCTTGGATTCGTTTGTAACCCCATTGGTCAGCCTGCATTCCAAACTTGAATTCTGGATTAATAGAAGGTTTTAACGAAATTAAATTGATGGTTCCGCCAACTGCCTCCGGGCCATACAATGAAGAGGCAGGACCTTTGATTACCTCAATACTTTGAAGATTGAATTGGTTGATTTCCAATAAGGCATTGTGGTTGAAAATTCCCATAGGGCGAATAGGCAAGCCGTCTTCCAGATACAAATAATAGGCATTGGTTGTCATCGGTTGGCGAATGGACATTGAGTGTTGTTCATTGCCTAGATTCACCATCAATACTCCCGGAGTTTTGTTGATGATTTCATAAGCTGCAACAGCTTTAGTTTCGTCAATAGTTTTTGCAGTCAATTTGCTGACAGCCACTGGAGTTTCTTTTCGTAAAGAGGCTGAACGATTGGCGGTAATAAATACTTCTTGTAAATTTTCGACTTTCGTACTGTCTTGAACAGGTTTAGTATTTTTTTTCTTGGAATTGTTTTGCGCAATGGCGATTTGCCCTAATATCAATAGGGTAAAGAATATTTTTTTCATTTTTGTTTGTATAAATTTAAATAATAGTTTATTACTCATTGGCTTAATGCCAATGAAAAATTCCATTTCAATTGTTTTGAAATGGGAAACTAATAATAGATTTATACGAGTGGGGGGTGGAAAATCCCTAGTTGGGCAGATTTTGGTTTTTCACAAGGATAAAAAACCAAAATTTTGTTTTTGTTAATTGAAAGGATTGAAGTAAGATGATGTTTTGAATTAGAAGGAATATAGACTAATTCTTGCTTTTCCTTTAAATTTTCGGCTTCTTTCTTTTCTTTTTCGGCTTCTTTTTTGAGTTGTTTAGACAAGAAGCAATGTCCATTACATTCGTTTTTTTTCATTTCTCTTTGAATACACAAGTTTTTCACGATTTCCTCTTGATGTATTTTGAAATTCAAATAAACAAAAACATTTCCCAGTGAAGGCACCAGCAACAGAATCGAGAGTGATATGACAAAAAAACGTTTCAGACTGTTTTGTTTAGAAGCGCAAAAATAGTATTTTATGTTAAGATAGTTTAGTCTTTTATTAAAAAAATCCCCAACTACTTTTCGTAATTGAGGATAAGATTGCTAGGTTCCTCGCAATGACAGGAATGGAATTATTAATGAATTAAAACCCAGGTTCCGTTTGCTATTAAACTCTCGGCTTTTTTGTACTTCATTTCTTGTGTTTGACCATTGGCTACATTTTGAATGGTTACCGTGTCGTTGCGATTAATTTTGGGTTGATCGCGAACTATGGTTTCTGTAATTTGACGCTGCTGTGTTTGACCTGCTTCTTTATTGGCACTTTCGCTAGAAACAATTTCGTCTTTACTGATTTTGTAATTTTCTTTAACTTTTACTTGTTTTGCTTCTTGAATGGCAGGCGCGGATTGTTGTGGTAAATCGCCTTTGAATAAAAACGAAATTACCTCTTTGTTTACACCGTTCAACATTGAACTAAACAATTTGAAAGCTTCAAATTTATAGATAAGCAGAGGGTCTTTTTGTTCGTGAACCGCCAATTGCACGGATTGTTTCAACTCGTCCATTTTTCGTAAATGCTTTTTCCAAGCTTCATCCACAATAGCTAAAGTGATGTTTTTCTCGAAATCGGCAACCAATTGATGTCCTTTAGATTCATAAGCTTTTTTCAAATCGGTAACGACATTTAATGATTTTATACCATCTGTAAAAGGAACAATTATACGTTCGAATTTATTGTTTTTGTCTTCATAGACGTTGCTGATGATAGGAAATGCCTCTCTGGCACTGCGTTCTGTTTTTTCAGTATAAAATGCCAAGGCTGATTTGTATATTTTCCCTGTCAATTCTATTTCTGTCAATCTGCTGAACTCACTTTCAGCAACTGGGGAAGTGATAGAAAAGTAACGAATCAATTCGAATTCGAAGTTTTTGAAATCATTGGTTGCTTTATTGTCGCCCACGATTAAATCGCAAGTATCATACAACATATTGGCAATATCCAATTTCAAACGCTCTCCATGCAAAGCGTGACGGCGACGTTTGTAAACTACCTCACGCTGTGCATTCATGACGTCATCGTATTCCAACAAACGTTTACGAACGCCAAAGTTGTTTTCTTCAACTTTTTTCTGTGCTCTTTCGATAGATTTAGTCATCATCGAATGCTGGATCACTTCGCCTTCTTCTAGTCCCATTCTGTCCATTACTTTGGCCACTCTTTCAGAACCAAACAAACGCATCAAGTTGTCTTCAAGTGAAACATAAAATTGGGAACTTCCCGGATCTCCTTGACGACCTGCACGACCACGCAACTGACGATCCACACGACGCGAATCGTGACGCTCCGTGCCAACGATGGCCAAACCTCCGGCGGCTTTCACCTCGGCAGACAATTTGATATCCGTTCCACGACCAGCCATATTGGTGGCTATTGTTACAACACCTGGTTTTCCTGCTTCTTCCACAATTTGTGCCTCTTGTTTGTGCATTTTTGCATTCAAGACATTGTGGGCAACACCGCGCATTTTCAACATTCGGCTCAATAATTCCGAAATCTCCACGGAGGTTGTACCAATCAAAACAGGTCTTCCTGCTTTTGATAATTCGGTAACATCTTCGATTACGGCATTGAATTTTTCACGAGTTGTTTTATAGATATAATCTTCTTTGTCTTTTCGTATCATTGGTTTGTTCGTAGGAATTTCTACAACATCCAATTTATATATTTGCCACAATTCACCAGCTTCTGTAACAGCCGTTCCAGTCATACCACCTAGTTTGCTGTACATCCTGAAATAATTCTGCAATGTTACCGTTGCGAATGTTTGGGTGGCATCCTCGATTTTTACGTTTTCCTTAGCTTCAATCGCTTGGTGCAAACCATCAGAATAACGGCGACCGTCCATAATACGTCCTGTTTGTTCGTCTACAATCATGATTTTGTTGTCCATGATTACGTATTCTACGTCTTTTTCGAAAAGCGAATAGGCTTTCAAAAGTTGTGTTAACGTATGAATGCGCTCGCTTTTCACGCCAAAATCCTGGAATAATTTTTCTTTCTCTTCCGCTTCGGCATCTTTAGCCAAATTTTTCTTTTCGATGGCGGCAATTTCGGTTCCAATGTCTGGAAGCACAAAAAAGTCGCTGTCCGTATCTCCCGAAAGATATTTAATTCCGTGATCGGTCAATTCTACTTGGTTGTTTTTTTCTTCGATTACAAAATACAAGGCCTCATCCACTTTTGGCATTTCCTTGTTGTTGTTTTCCATGTATTGATTTTCGGTTTTTTGGAGCAATTGCTTGATGCCTTCTTCACTCAAAAACTTGATCAATGCTTTGTTTTTTGGTAAACTTCTGTGCGCTCTCAATAATAGAAATCCACCGTCTTTGGTATTACCTTCCTTGATTAGTTTTTTGGCTTCTGACAGAAAACCGTTGGCCAATTGTCTTTGCATCGCCACCAAATTTTCGATTTTTGGTTTCAATTCGTTAAATTCATGGCGATCACCTTGTGGCACTGGCCCTGAAATGATCAATGGCGTACGAGCATCATCAATCAAAACCGAATCGACCTCATCGACAATGGCATAATTGTGTTTTCGTTGCACCAAATCGTCAGGAGAATGCGCCATATTATCTCTCAAATAATCGAAACCGAACTCGTTGTTTGTTCCATAAGTGATATCAGAATCGTACGCTTTTTTTCTACCTTCGGAATTGGGTTGGTGGTTGTCGATACAATCCACTGTCAAACCGTGAAATTCGAATAATGGGGCTTTCCAGGTGCTGTCCCGTTTGGCTAAGTAATCATTTACGGTTACTAAATGCACGCCGTTTCCAGTCAAGGCATTCAAATAAAGAGGCAAAGTAGCCACCAATGTTTTTCCTTCACCCGTTTGCATTTCGGCAATTTTACCTTCGTGCAAAACCATTCCACCTATCAATTGGACATCATAGTGAATCATGTCCCAAGTGATTTGCTTTCCGGCTGCATTCCAGGAATTAGACCAAATGGCATTGTCTCCTTCAAGTGTAATGTAAGTTTTTGTAGCTGAAAGTTCGCGGTCTTTAGCCGTTGCAGTTACTTGTATTTGAGTATTTTCCTTGAATCTTCTGGCAGTTTCTTTGACAACGGCAAAGGCTTCCGGCAGAATTTCCATCAGGGTTTTTTCCGAAATGTCGTAAGCTTCTTTTTCCAAGGTATCTATGGCCAAGTAAATGTCTTCGCGCTTATCGATATCTTCAACGCTTTCTGCTTCTTGTTGAAGTGAAGCAATTTTTGTGTCTTTCTCGGAGCGGTCTTGTTTTATTTTTTCTTTAAAAAAATGGGTTCTTGCTCGCAGTTCATCATGTGATAATGCCATCAAACCACTTTCAAAAGTTTTGATTTTAGTTAAATAAGGTTGTAAAGCCTTGACGTCTTTCTCCGATTTATCACCTACAAAGGCTTTGATAATGCTATTTATGAAACTCATTTTATTTACGAATTATGAATTACGAATTACGAATTGAAACTATTTCAAATAGAAATTGTAATCATTATTTTTAATTGATTTTACTTAATTTTCTCTATATTAGAGTATGCAAATTTAAGCAAAAAAAAAGCCTCTTTTGAGACTTTTTTCTTGAGATATTTTTTAATATTCATCCTCGTTCCAAAGATAATCTTCGTCAGTAGGATAATCCGGCCAAATTTCTTCCATCGATTCATATATCTCCCCTTCATCTTCTATTGACTGTAAGTTTTCCACTACTTCTAATGGTGCTCCAGCTCTAATAGCGTAGTCGATAAGTTCATCTTTGTTAGCAGGCCACGGCGCATCACTTAGGTAGGATGCTAGTTCTAATGTCCAATACATCTTTATGTCTGTTTAGTTTTGTGCAAAAATAAATTTTTTACTGAAAAAGACAAGTAAAAATTCATTTATTTTTAATTAAAGTTAAGAACGTTTTTTTTTAGTGATCAGTGGTCAGTAAAATAGTGGTCAGTTTTGTAACCTTAAATGTCTAGCTAAAACTTGAGACTGAACACTTCTAAATTGATTACTGAACACTATTTCCTTGGTATCCATTTTACTTCTTCAGCGTTCAAATCATTTGACAACTTTCGTGCCAATACAAAAAGGTAGTCAGAAAGTCGGTTTAAGTACTTAATCACAATTTCGGCAACGGGTTCGTTATGGTCTAAATGCACGGCAAGTCTTTCAGCTCTGCGACAAATACACCTAGCGATATGACAATGTGACACTGTAGGATGTCCGCCAGGCAAAACGAAATGCGTCATTGGCGGAAGCGCTTCTTCCATGGCATCAATTTCTTTTTCGAGCAATTCGATGTCGCTTTCAAGTATTCCCAAATTTTTCAAACGCAATTCTCCGTTTTTCTTAACTTCTTTTTCTGGTGGCGTGGCAAGAATGGCACCCACAGTAAACAATCGATCTTGAATTTCGATGAGGATATTTTTGTAATGTTGATTTATTTTTTGGTCGCGAATTAACCCAATATATGAATTCAATTCATCAACCGTGCCGTAACTCTCTATGCGGATATGGTCTTTTGGAACTCTGGTACCTCCAAAAAGTGATGTAGTGCCGCCGTCACCTGTTTTAGTATAGACTTTCATTTATGATTTTAAAATATTAGGTTGTCGATTTATTAAAATTACAATTCCCAAAAGTAGAATAATAGTTACTACAAATCCACCTTCAGGACCAAATTTACCTCCTGTTAACCAATCTGGACCAGTTTCTTGTAAATTTAGTAAAGAAATACTTTCTTTCCTACCACTTACTTCTAATCCGTAAAAATTACCTTGAAGCCAATTCCATATTGCATGCCAAGCACAAACTCCCCAAATGCTTTCTTCTCGTAACGCAAAAAGTGAAATAAAAACACCAAATAAAATTAAATTTACAATTGCAAATAGTGTAATATTATCATTTGCTCCATGCAGTAAAGCAAATAGTAAGGACGAAATCAATATTGCAATCCAAGGTTTTATCGATACTCCTAAAGTTGGCAAAAGCCATCCTCTAAAAACAATTTCTTCGGTTGAACCTTGAATTACATAGCCTACAAGTAATAGCGATGCCGGAAATAGCATTTGAATTACTTGTAGATTTTTAGTGCTATTCTCAAAATTTAAATAATCAAAAGCATAAAGTACTGCAATTGCCGATGAAAACATTATAATGCCAAAACCAAAGCCCGATGTGATTTTTTTTATCACATCGGTATTTGTAAAACCAATGCTAGTAAAGGTTCTTTTTTCATAAAACTTTACCCTAATAGCTATGACAAAAATTATCGGAAGAAACGATAGTACTATTTCTTTAAATTCATTAAAAGTTTTATCCCAAATCGAATCGTTACCTAAAACGTTTGGAATAAAGTGCTTTAATAATTCTCCTATAAGTTGTCCAATGACTATAAATAATATACATAAAAAAATTGCTGCAATAAAATGCGGTTTTCTTTTTGAACTAGCGGCAAGTTGATATAACGGATTAATATCCAAAAAGTTCTTCTAAAGAAATTTTCTTCACTTCTCCTAATTTTTTCATTTCCTCCATAGGCACTTTCTTTTCAGAAGCCACAATTGCATAGGTATATGATTTTCCCGATAGTTTTTGGCTGTGGAAATTTTTGAGATCAGTCATCGAAATGTTATCAATACTGCTATATACTTTTTTTCTTGGATCTTCATTTAGTCCTAATTGTTTAGACGATAAATAATTGTAGATAATATTATCTTGGGTAATCCTTTCGGTTTGAATGTCTTTTTTGACTTGAACTTTTGCAAGATCAAGGTTGACAGGTAGTTCTGGTAAAGTGGTTAGCAGTTCATTCATAGCAACAGTTGCATCTTTAAATTTATCAGCCTGGCTGCCTACGTATCCTAGCATATAGTACTCATCCTCTGCTTTTTGTGGGTTTATATAGTATCCATATGTACTGTAAGCAAGTGCTTTACTTTCTCGTATGGTTTGAAATACAACAGAACCCATTCCGCCGCCAAAATAATTATTAAAAACAGTTACAAGTGGACTTTTCGTTTCATCATATTTGTCTGTGTTACGGATCCAACGGGTTTCGGCTTGAACCATATCATAGTCAGTAAACAAAACTTCGTTTTTAATTTGCTGAATTTGTTTAAATGATTTAGCGACTGGTGGAACTGCAAAACTAGTAGGGACTTTGTGCACTAAACTTAAAGTAGAAACTAATGTTTTTAAGGGTGTTGGTCCGTAATAAATAATAGTTTGCTCATAATTATTTAGGTTTTTTATCCGGTCCATTAGTTCTTGTGGTGTCATCGCTTCGATTTCTGCGTCGCTAAGGGTATTGTTAAACTTGTTTTTAACACCATACATCGCATAACTGGTTAACCCGTTAAGGATTGCGCCTTTATTTGCTTTATTATCTTTTCTGGTTTTAGTAATTCTAGATTTTAAAGCTTTTAGGGCAGCTTCGTCGGGCTTTGCATTGGTGATAACTTCTTCATATAATTTGATTGCTTTTTCAAAGTTTTCTTGAAGTCCTTCGATGTTAACTGTTGTATATTCCTCTGCAGTACTAACGCTAAAGTTGCAAGCGATTTTATAAAATGCTTTCGAAATTTGCTCCGCTGTCATTTTATCAGTACTTAAAAACTGAATGTATTGTGAAGCTATTGATTGTTTTAAATCATTCAATGAACCAATTTTGTAACGATATCTCAAACGGAAAATTTCATTGTCTTTGTTGGCAACATACAACACCTCGGCTTTACCTATTTTTGACTTTTCAATATCGGTATTGTAATCTAAAAATACAGGGATTGAAGGACTATTTGGCATTGCATTTATTTGTTTCAAGAAATCGGATTGTTTGTCCGCATTAGTTTCTACAGGAGTAATTTGCGGTTTTTCAATTTTAACTTTATTCTGATTTTCGCCTTTTCGTTTGTAAACGACTACATAGTTATCTCCTAAATATTTATTAGCAAAAGCTACAATATCTTCTTTTTTAATTTTTGATAAATCATTGACATAGGCTACTTGGTCTCTCCAGTTTAATTCAGAGGTAAATGCATCCATTAAAGTACTGGCACGATCTCCATATTTTTCTGTTTCGTAAATTTCATTCTTTTTGATGTTGTTGATAATGGAAGGAATCAAATCATCATCAAAATTCCCTTTTTTCAAGTTTTCAATTTCGGCTAATACTAATGCTTTTGCATCTTCAAGTGATTGCCCAGTTGTTGGGGCTGCGGATAAGTATAAAATACCATAGTCTATCAAGCTGTAGTTAAAAGCGCTTGCTCGCAACATTTTTTGTTTTTTTACCAAGTTTAAATCTAATAAACCAGCTCTTCCGTTGGTTAAAACTTGTCCTACTAAGTTAGCCAAAAGAATATCTTTGTCTTTGTTTCCAGGTAGTCTAAATCCTATTGTTAAACTTTCGGCATCTGGTCCAGTAACTTCTTTAATGATTGGAGCAGTGATGGGTGCTTCTGGTTTGAAGGTGTATTTGTCAATTGGTTTTGATTGCATGTAGGCAAAAGCTTTGTCTATTTTTGCAATTATTTCATCAGGATTAAAATCACCCGAAAGGATTACGCCCATATTATTGGGTACGTAGTATTTTTTGAAATACTTTCTGATTTCAACTAAGGAAGGATTTTTTAAATCTTCTACCGTTCCAATTGTAGTTTGCAGTCCATAATTGTGGTTTTTGAACAAATTCGCAAATAAGGTTTCCGAAACTTTACGACCATCATTGTCTAGTGTTCTGTTTTTTTCCTCATAAACAGCTTCTAATTCGGTATGAAAAATTCGAAGTACAGGATTTCTAAAACGTTCCGCTTGTACCGCCAAATATTTGTCTATGGCACTGCTTGGTACGTCATCAGTATATACCGTTTGTTCAAAAGAAGTAAAGGCATTTGTACCTTGTGCTCCCATACCAGATAATAATTTATCGTATTCATTGGCAATAGAATATTTACTTGCTAGACCGGACACTTCATCTATTTTTTTATAAATAGCCTTTCGTTCCGTAGTGTCTTTGGATTTATTGTACTGCTCGTACAGCGCATCAATTTTATCCAATTCAACGCGTTCTTTTGACCAGTCTAAAGTTCCATATTTATCTGTTCCTTTAAAGAGCATGTGCTCTAGGTAATGCGCTAATCCAGTATTAGTAGCTGGATCTGTTTTGCTTCCGGCTTTGACAGCAATGTAGGCTTGAATTCTAGGATCTTTTTTAGTTGGACTCAATATTACGGTCAATCCGTTTTTTAGCGTATAAAAGCGCGCTTTTGTGGGGTCATTTGTCACGTATTTATAAGAATAGCCATTTGTCGTAGCGACTTTCCATTCAAATTTTTCTTGAGCCAGTACGTTTGCAATTACAAATAAGAAGGCAATACTGAGGAATAGTTTTTTTAACATTTAAATTAATTTATAGATTATTGGTTAGGATTTATTTACTAGTATCACTTTCAATCATTCCGTCACGCAAACGAATAACTCTCTTAGCGTGAGCCGCAATTTCTTCTTCGTGTGTTACTACAATTATGGTGTTGCCTTTTTTGTGAATTTCTTCTAAAAGGATCATAATTTCCTCGGATGTTTTACTGTCCAAATTTCCGGTGGGTTCATCGGCAAGAATTATGGATGGCTTGTTGACCAATGCCCTGGCGATAGCAACACGTTGGCGTTGACCTCCCGAAAGTTGGTTGGGTTGGTGATCCATTCTGTCAGACAAGTTGACTTGTTGCAAAACTTCAGTCGCGCGTGCTCTTCTTTCGGATTTAGAATATCCGGCATAAATCATCGGTAAAGCCACATTATCCAAAGCTGTTGTTCTTGGCAGAAGGTTGAAAGTTTGAAAAACGAAGCCTATTTCTTTGTTGCGAATTTCGGCCAATTCATCATCGTGCATTTGGCTAACGTCTTTTCCGTTGAGGATATATGTGCCAGAAGTTGGCGTGTCCAAACACCCTAAAAGATTCATCAACGTAGATTTTCCGGAACCCGAAGGCCCCATAAGTGCCACATATTCGCCTTTATTTATTTGTAAATCAATACCTTTTAGAACGTATACTATTTCATTTCCCAAGACAAAATCTCGTTTGATGTTGGTTATTTTAATTAATGGTTTCATTCTTATTTAGAGATTTATGTTTAAGTTTTTAAAAGTACAAAATGTAAGTGTTTTATTTTGATAAATTGTTACAATTTTCAGTCATAAATTAAGAATGGAGTCCAATAAATCTTAAAAGGTGTTAAACCCGTATCACAAAATGCTCTTTGAGTTGTTCCTTTCTAAAGAAAACAATTCCCCATTGAAAAGTATCGATGGTTACAGTGACTTTCGGATGTTTTTTAATGATTTCCCAAGCTTCTTCCATGTCTAGAGACCAATGAATATCATCGAAAATCCAAACGGTTTCATTGGACACAGTTGGTAATAAAAGTTCAAAATACTCCAATGTGGCGCTTTTTGAATGGTTCCCGTCGAAGTAGATGAGGTTGATGGTTGATGGTTGATGGTTGATGGTTTTGAAGTATTCTGAAAATTCGCTAATTACTAATTCTACATTTTTAATATTGAAATTTTGCAATTGCAATTGACATTGATTTGCTGTTTCCGGACAACCTTCCAATGTTGTAATTTTTGCTTCTGTCCCGACACTTCGGGCTCCCAAGGCTAGGGCAGAAGTCGCCAATCCTAACGAGGTTCCAATTTCTAGAATAGTTGAAGGTTGAAAATAATTTACGATTCTGAACAATAAATCTGCGCGTTTTTGCGAGATTCCTGCTGTTTTGGCAATTTTGGCAATTTGCCGAGTATTCGACTTGAAAACTTTTGAACCAGCACCAAAATCGGTTACATCAATTGTATTTGTATTTTCTAAAAGAGAGTTTCGATAGTTTTTCAGAACTTGATATTCCGGTTTTGATTTTGTATCATAGAAGCATTTGGTAACCAAATGAAATACAAATGGCGAATGCACCGCATGTTCGTTTTTGGAGTTCCACAGGAATTTGAGATAAGATTTAATTTGAAATAACATAGAAATGCAAATGGAAGTGCGAAGATACGAAGATTAACACCAGAAGTGAAATATGAAAAATAAATCCTTATTTTGCCAAATGCATCACCATCCATAATGCTGCAACCGAAATAATAAGCCAAAGCACGACGCCCTGCAACAATGGTTTTATGCCAACAGATTGTAATACTTTTTTGGATAGTCCGCAGCCGATTAAGAAAAGTGTCACGGTGAGACCTGCTTTGGCAATAGCCACTAAATAACTACTGTATTCTTGCAATAATGCAGAATAGGTGTTGGCCATCATGGCAAGGACAAAAAGTCCGATGAAGTAGGGTATTTTTAATTTGCTACTCTTATTTTTAAATAATAAAGTTGAAAAAAAGGCCACAGGAATAATCCATAATGCTCTTGCCAATTTTACAGTTGTCGCGATTTCCAATGCTTCGGGACCGTATTTACTGGCTGCACCTACCACTGAACTGGTGTCGTGTATGGCAATGGCACACCATAAACCAAACTGGTTTTGAGAAAGATTTAAGTGATGTCCAATTACGGGAAATAGCACCAACGCAATAGAATTTAAAATAAAAATCGTGCCCAAAGCAACCGAAATCTGTTTTTCCTCCGCTTTTATTACTGGCGAAATAGCCGCAATGGCACTTCCCCCGCAAATGGCCGTTCCTGCTGAAATCAGATAGGATGTTTTCTTTTCTATTTTTAAAAAATTGCCCATAATAAAGCCAATAGCCAATGTGCCAACAATTGAAATCACGGTGAATAAAATGCCTTCTTTTCCGGCTTTCATCGCATGATTGACATTCATCCCAAATCCCAAACCCACTACCGAGATTTGCAATAAAATGTGCGTGGCTTTATGGTTGAGATGCAAATAGGGATGTCCAATAAATTGGGCAATTATCAAACCCATTAAAAGTGCGATAGGTGGCGTTATGAGAGGAGACAGACAAAATACGAATGCCAATAAAAAAATCAATTCCCGAGTCGTTATGGTTCGGTCTAAAATTTTACTTTTTGGTTGTTTTGGGTCTAAGCCTGATTTTAAATCTTGCATTATTTTTTTTCAATTTTGATATTGCAAAAGTAGTGCACTTTTAACGGTAAAGAAAACAGCAATTTTCGTTTTTGATTATTTGATTTTTATGTCAATAAAAAACCACGACAACATTTAATTTTGTCGTGGTTTTTTACCGCTCATTTTGCTGAAGCCTATTGTGAATCCTCTCTTAAAAAGGGGTTTTCCTAATTTACTGAAATTAATTTCACATCAAAAATAAGGACAGAGCCTCCAGGAATACCACTGTAATCATAACTTCCATATCCTAGATGAGATGGTATCAGAAGAATACCGCTACCTCCAGTTTTAAAATATTGAATACCTTCTGTCCAACCAGGGATCACTTTATTCAAACCAAAGGAAACTCCTGCAGCACTACTTTGGTCGAAAACAGTTCCGTTGGTGAAATACCCTTTATAGGCAACCGTTACATTTGATGTAGCTGTTGGTTGCGTTCCGGTTCCAGGCTCGTCTATTACATAATATAATCCAGAAGTACTTCTTTGGGCAGTTAAATTATTTTTGGCAATATAGTCCTTGATTTCAAGTTCGTTTTTTGCGGTATAATCTACTATAGAATTATTGTCTTTAGTACAAGATATAAAAAGGACCAAGCCCAATAGGGTAGTTAAAAGGTGTTTCATTATAAATCGTTTTTTTTTTGAATCGCAAATATAACAAAATTTGTTAGGATACGAAGACTGATGACTTTGCTAGCAGTTATTTATGGAATGAAATTGTAAATAAATTGAAGAAGCTATTTTTTTAACAGAAATTCATTAGTCATAAAGATGCCTAGATTATCGGTGTTTGCCTTAAATTATTGATTGCAATTGAATTTTTTATAAATAGTGTGTATTTTCGCCTCATGAATTATAAAAATGCCCTTTCACTTTTTTTAGCTTTCTATAAAACCATTGGTTATTTATTTCTATTTATAGCTTTTGGGTTATTTTTGGACAGTAAATATTTGGTGCCTATTTATGAAAATGCACAACATATTGCAACATTAGTAATGCTGATAGGGTTTTCGGTATTGTTTTATAGATCGCCATCCAGAATTAGGGAACAAATGCTATTTGCGGTAATTATTGGGTTCGTTGGCGAACATTTATTTTCAATGGCTTTAGGGATGTATACCTATCGATTAGGCAACGTCCCTTTATACGTTCCTCCAGGACACGCCATAGTGTATATTGCCGCAGTGTATTTTTGTAAAGATGCAATAGTTAAAAGATACAGACGGCAACTCGAAAAACTATTTACCATCTTTATATTTCTATATGCCACACTTTTTTTAATTTTTGCAAATGACATTTTTGGTTTTGTAATGTCGTTGTTAGTTGTCTTTTTATTGAGAAACAAACCAAGGGAACGTTTGTTCTTTTTAACCATGTATATTGTTGTCGCTTTTCTGGAAATTGTGGGTACCCATTACCAATGTTGGTCATGGCCAAAAACGGCATTTGGGGTCTTTCCATTTTTAAAAAGTGCCAATCCGCCCAGTGGAATTAGTTTGTTTTATTTCTTATTGGATTTAGGTTGTTTGTGGCTGTACAAACAAAGAAATTTAATGGCATGGAAACGTATGAAAGGAATCCGAAAATGGAAGGAAATAAAGGTGTAGGGCTAATGTGAAGCCTCCCAACATCGTAGTCATAATAATAAGCAAATAACCTAGTAAACCAATAAAAACGTACTAAAATTTTAATTCCATATAGCAATTGTTACGAAGTTGGAAGACTTCGCACATTTTGATATCCATACTGATTTGTTGCTGTCGATATGCGATAACTTTGTTTCGATAGATATTTGGACTTGTAATGATAATAATAGGGGCTATCCTTCTATCTTCGCACTCAACTCAAACCATCGTTCCTCTCTTTCTTCAATTTTGTTGTTGATATTTTCCAATTCCTTGGCTTTGCCAGCAATATCGGCATCGGCTACTTTTCCTTCCGAAAATAGTTCTTCGATTTTGGCTTTTTCAATTTCCAAATCCTTTATTTCTCGCTCGATTTTCTGATATTCCTTTTGTTCGTTGAAGTTCAGGTTTCCGGTAGGATTGTTTTGTTTCCAGTCTTTCTTTTCGGCTTTGTTGTCTTCTTTTTGGGCCACGTCGGCGCTGTCTTCGTAAGATCTAAAATCGGAGTAGTTGCCGGGGAAAGTTTCAATTTCGCCTTGACCTCTGAAAACAAATAATTGATCCACGATTTTGTCCATAAAATAACGGTCATGCGACACTACCAGCAAACAGCCTGGATAATCCAAAAGGAAACTTTCCAAGACATTCAAGGTCACAATATCCAAATCATTCGTGGGCTCATCCAGAATCAGGAAGTTGGGGTTTTGGATTAAAACGGTACACAAATACAAACGTTTCAGTTCGCCACCGCTGAGTTTTTCGACATAATCGTATTGTTTTTTGGAGTCGAAAAGAAAACGCTCCAACAATTGCGAAGCCGAAATCAATCGGCCTTTCGTCAACGGAATAAATTCGCCGTATTCCTTGATGACATCGATCACGCGTTGTCCCGGTTTTGGGTTAATGCCGCTTTGGGTGTAATAGCCAATTTTGATGGTTTCGCCAACGACTACTTTTCCGGAATCCAATGGTAAAGTTCCAGTCAATAAATTTAGGAAAGTCGATTTTCCGGTTCCGTTTTTCCCGATGATTCCAATGCGTTCCCCACGTTGAAAATCGAAACTGAAATTATCCAAAATCACGTGATCTTTGAATTTCTTAGAAATCTTGTGAAGCTCGATAATCTTGCTTCCCATTCGTTCCATATTGATTTCGAGTTCCACTTTATTCTCCCGACGGCGACTTTGTGCTTTTTCCTTAATCACGTAAAAATCATCCTGACGTGATTTCGATTTGGTTGTTCTCGCTTTGGGTTGGCGACGCATCCATTCCAATTCTTTTGTGAATAGGTTTTGGGCTTTGTCCACGCTCGAATTTTCGGAAGCAATTCGCTCTTCTTTTTTTTCTAAATAATAAGAATAATTTCCTTTGTATTGGTAAATTTTCCCGTTGTCCAATTCGATAATTTCATTGCAAACGCGTTCCAAAAAGAAACGGTCGTGCGTCACCATAAACAGCGTAATATTTTCTTTGGCGAAATAACTTTCCAACCATTCGATCATTTCCAAATCTAGGTGATTCGTAGGCTCATCCAGAATTAATAAATCGGGACGATTAATCAAAATTATGGCTAATGACAAACGTTTTTTCTGCCCACCCGAAAGGTTTTTTACTTTGAGTTTGAAGTCTTCCAACTTCAATTTGAACAAAATTTGTTTGTATTGGGTTTCAAAATCCCAGGCATTGTGTTGGTCCATTCCGTCGAAAGCTTTTTGGTAAGCTTCTTCATCTTCGGGGTTTTCCAATGCTTTTTCATAGGCTTCAATCACCTTTAAACTTTCATTATCAGAAGCAAAAATGCTTTCCTCTATCGTCAACTCGTCCTGCAATTTATTATCTTGCGACAAGAAAGCCATTCGGATACTTTTTCGTAGTACGACTTGACCTGTATCGGGTTCGTCAAAACCGTTGATGATGTTCATTATGGTGGTTTTTCCGGAACCGTTTTTGGCTATGAAAGCAATTTTTTGGTCTTTGTTGATTCCGAAGGAAATGTCTTTGAAAAGCGTGCGCTCTCCAAAAGATTTCGATATATTTTCGACTGATAGGTAATTCACTTTGTAATAGATGTATTATAAATTAGAAGTTATAAAAAGATAACTTTTTGCAAAAGTAAGCTATTATATTGCTATTTGCGAATTGTATATTTTTAAACCATTTAAGTCATGTAAGTTTTGGTTTTGAAATAAACAACAATGCAATCGTATATGACTTACATGTTTATCAATTTTTCAAATACGAACTCAAATCCACTCTATTTATTTGCTGTGAAATGTTCAGAAATGGCTTTCTAATTAAAGTTTCATTGGTGAAATAAAATAATTTCCCGTCCTCCGTCGTGATTCCTTCCATTTGATGAAAAGGCATTGAAAGCTTGATTTTTCGTTTATTCGACATCGAGAAATTATACTTTTTGACATCATATATTAGGTACAAAAACGGACTTAACATTTTAGAATAACCACAAAGTACAATTCCTTTTTCGTAAGGCAAAACAGTTGCCCCGGTAATTAGTCCTTTTACGTTAAGAGTTTCTTTTAATTTTGCTATATAGTTTCCGGGAATTTTTGGCAACACATAAATACCGGTTTTCTTTTGACTCCATTGTTTGGTAAACAAATAAATACTGTCTTCTGAGATTACAAAAGCCTCACAATCAAAATTGGTTCTATTTTCCTTTTGTTGAGTATAATCGGTTTGATTGGAATAAGAAAATGAAATGGTGTCAATTATGGGATTATTCGACAAAAAGGATTTTTTTTCGATTATCAAAATATGCAAATCTTTTCTGTTTCCGTGAAAATTATTTCCGAAATCTCCAATATAAATGTAACTGCTGTCTTGCGAAATCTCTTCCCAATCGGTATTGATTACTTTTTCCAACTTGATTTTCTTTTGGGTTTTGCCATTGGAGTCCAAGCCATAAATTGTCGTGTCGTGGTCGTCGTTATGTGTCCAAAGCAAATGGTCGAAAGCCATTAAACCCGAAGTTTCGGTTAGAGAATCATTCAATGGATTGGAAAATTTCGGTTTGATTTTGACGGAAGTATATTGACAACTACCATCGTTATTGGTGGCTTTTGGATTATAATTTATGGAAAGCGGATCTGTACAGCCTAAAATTTGACTGTAGGTTGAGCTGATAAATAGAAGTGAAATTACAATTACTTTTTTCATTTAAAACATAGATTACTGCTGATTTGCCAAAAGTAGGTTTTTAAAACTAAAATTACTCTATCCGACTTTTTGAGCGGGAAATTGAATACAGAAAATAGTATAATTAGCAACAAAATCTTCTTTCAAATTAATTTATTGGATGCAAATATTGGCTCAATCAAAATAATGATTACATTGTGCTTGATTTTTACATTTACAGCCTCAATTTTATATAACAACAAAATTATGTACCATTCAAAAATAACAGGATTAGGGTATTATGTTCCCGATAATGTGGTGACTAATGACGATTTATCCAAAATTATGGATACCAACGATGAGTGGATTCAGGAACGAACAGGAATTCAAGAACGACGACACATTGTTCCGGGCGAAGACACGACAACAACAATGGGAGTGAAAGCAGCGAGGATTGCCATTGAGCGTTCCGGTATTGCTGCGGCAGATATTGATTTCGTGGTTTTTGCCACCTTAAGCCCAGATTATTATTTTCCTGGACCGGGAGTTTTGGTACAACGGGATTTAGGATTGAGAACAGTAGGTGCTTTAGATGTCAGAAATCAATGTTCGGGTTTTGTATATGGTATTTCTGTTGCCGACCAATATATAAAAACAGGCATGTACAAAAACATTCTGGTGATTGGTTCCGAAGTGCAATCGACTGGACTGGATATGACGGATCGAGGTCGTAGTGTTTCGGTGATTTTTGGGGATGGTGCAGGAGCAGCCGTTTTGAGTAGGGAAGAAGACGTAACGAAAGGAATTTTGTCTACCCATTTGCATTCTGAAGGGCAACACGCCGAAGAACTTATCGTGAAAGCTCCGGGGATGGGAGGTCGCTGGGTTACGGATATTCTAGCGGAAAACAATCCTAATGATGAAAGTTATTTCCCGTATATGAACGGACAATTTGTGTTTAAGAATGCGGTTGTGCGTTTTGCAGAAGTGATTAATGAAGCTTTGGAAGCCAATAATTTCGGGGTTTCGGATATTGACATGCTTATTCCGCATCAGGCTAATTTGAGAATTTCCCAATTCATTCAAAAGAAATTCAAATTGGATGATGACAAGGTTTTTAATAACATCCAAAAATACGGCAATACAACGGCAGCTTCTATTCCGATTGCTTTGACTGAAGCTTGGGAACAAGGAAAAATTAAATCGGGTGATGTCGTTATTTTGGCAGCTTTTGGCAGTGGATTCACTTGGGGAAGCGTTATTATAAAATGGTAGTTTAATCTATTTTCAGTTTCTGAAACTAGTTTCCGCAAATTTGCAAATTATTCATACAGGTCAAATCTGTTTAATTTGCGAATTTGCGGTTTGTTTTTTGGGTTAAAGTGTCTTTTAATATTAATCAAAAATCTAGAGTCATTTATCTCTTTAACGAAAAATGGGATTTAAAAATTTTTGCAATTCCTTTTTCAGAATAATCTACTGTGAACCAATAATCCGTAGCAGGCAGTGGTTGACCATTATACATACCGTTCCATCCCTCACTTGAAGGGTATATTTCCTTAATTAGCTTTCCGTATCGGTCAAAAATAAATATTGGTGCATTTGGATTTTTTGATTGCAAATGGATAATATTCCAAGTTTCGTTAAAACCGTCACCATTTGGCGTGAAAAATTTGGGATAATTAATGATTACCGCATTAATTGGAGCCGGGTTGCAATGACCGTTTTTATCTTTTACAGTGATGATATGATCACCAGCAATAACATTATTAAAGATATTGCTATCTTGGAATGGAAACTCATCCAGTCTATATTCATAATTTCCGGAACCAGGCCCAAGGACATTCACAGAAATAAAGGTTGTGTTTTCAAAGGCATCACTAAAGGAGATTTCAATGTAGGGTATATATTTAGAGACCTTGGATGTAAACTTTGCAAAACAATTGGTATCTGTGTTTGTTACTTTCACAGTATAATCTCCGATTTGTGTGACCGTGATTGAGGGCGTTTTTTCGTTATATGGATTTCCGTCAAGAGTCCATTCAAAAATATAATTTGATGCTGTTAAACCTGTATTCAATATTGCCGGATTCAATAAAGTTCCAGTTTTATAATCTTCACAAATAAAATATTCAGGCATTAATTGAATAATGGGTAAAGGTTTAACGATCAACTTCAATTCAACAACGGCAAAACAAGGATTCGGTATCGTATTGTTGGCCACTCTTATCCAAACACTGTCCGTAAACGGTTTGTCGTTTTGGTATTTTGTGGGATTTGAAACAGGAGTTGCATTGGTATTATTGGCATCAGCCAAAGACGTATAATAGGTTAAAGTAAAATCAGCATTTGGTGTTTGTCCGTTTAAGACTTGATTTCTGATAGCTTGAGTCGTCAAATCGAATTGAAAAACGCCATCGTTTGCTCCGAATGTATCACAGGTTTCTATAGGATTCACTGGGTTAGCAAACGGTTGAGGAGCAATCTTGAGGCTAAATGGATGTTCATCGCTGCAATTCAATCGATTCCCGGTTTCGTAATAAATA
>Ga0214162_1000070_pt1 | contig 21396 bp, 21 predicted proteins | sample LakMenepilimnion_3_FD_153000 | JGI IMG/M metagenome (GOLD analysis project Ga0214162, IMG submission 153000) | Freshwater microbial communities from Lake Mendota, WI - Practice 20APR2010 epilimnion v5 | ecosystem: Environmental > Aquatic > Freshwater > Lake > Epilimnion/Euphotic zone | place...
GGTTCGAACCGGCGACCTGAACCTTGGCAAGGTTCCGCGCTACCAACTGCGCTACGTCCGCGAGGAGGGCAAATCTATCGTAGGAGAGGCGTAAGCGCCAAAGCGAGGTTGATTGGTTAGCGTTAGCCCGTGCCATATGCGGAAAATTCACCACTCTTTTGGATGGGTGGCCGGCTAGCGACGGATCTAGTCGAAGTTTCTGATGACCCGAAGTGTTTAGATGATGGTGGGTTCTGGGCGGTATCGACAACTTTTGAAAACCAATTCACCGCTGCAAAGTTCGCCACAGTGCAGGCCGCTCCATTTCCAGCAACTTCTTGGATTCCTCTAAAAGGAACTTGGGAATCATCCTTGAATATGAATCAATACATTGGATATGTAGAGTCAATAAGAAGTTCCATTGAACAGGGATGGGTATATCAAGTAAATGCCTGCAGACGATTGAGTCATACTGATGACGGACAATCGCTGCGAGGACTCTTTACGGAGATATTGAAAAATAATCCAGCACCCTGGGCTAGCTATCTTGAAATTTCGGGAGTAATGATTGCTTCGGCCTCACCTGAACTCTTTCTAAGCCGCGATAGAAATACTGTGAAAACTTCACCTATTAAGGGCACTCAACCACTTAATGCCGAGGATTTTGGAGCTAAAGATAAAGCTGAAAATGTAATGATTGTTGATTTGATGAGAAATGACTTGAGTAGAATTTGCAAGAGTGGAACCGTAGAAGTGCCGCGATTGCTTTCAAGTGAAGAACACCCAGGTCTTCAGCATCTGGTTTCTGATGTTAAGGGTGAATTGCTAGATGACATTTCATGGTCTGAAATTTTTGAAGCACTATCTCCACCCGGCTCGGTAAGTGGAGCACCAAAGTCATCGGCGGTTCAGGTGATTGCCGAGAATGAAATAGATCGTGGGCCTTATTGTGGAGTTCTAGGGTGGGTAGAGGGTGAGAAAGCTGAGTTATCTGTTGCTATCCGCACATTTTGGAAGGATTCGCACATCAATTTTGGAACGGGTGCCGGGATTACTTGGAGTAGTGACTCTGCAGCTGAATGGGAAGAAACTCAACTGAAAGCTAGACGGTTGATTTCTATAGCAGGAGGGGAGTTGTAGTGAAAGTAATTGTCAATGGTCTCCTCGTCCCTCAAGAAGAATCACAGATTTCCGATCTTGGGTGGCTCTCTGGTGCCGGAATCTTTGAAACCATTAAGACAGTGGATGGTAAACCTTGGGCATTTTCTCGACATATGCGCAGAGCTGTTAATAGTGGGATCAAAGAGCGCGTTGTTCTACCTAATGAAGAATTAGTGCGGGAAGCGATTTCGCTATTACTTCAAGAAGAAGCTCACTCAACTGGACTATTGCGCGTTTCATTTGATGCCAGTGGAAATTGGGGCGCGGTTCATCTTGCTTATGAGGAGCAGTTGTCTGCGGCAAAGGTTTGCCAACATTCTGTTCCGTTGGTTATTCAAGGCGTTCCAGTAAAGAGTTTTCCATATACCCATCGCCTGGAGATTCTGGAACAAGCACGTGCTGGCGGATTTGATGAAGCGCTGGTAACCAGTTCGGATGGAAAACTCTGCGAAGGATCAGTCAGCAATGTTCTGGTAAAGATTGAAGGAAAGTGGTGCACCCCACCACTATCTGATGGGGTCTTGCCAGGCATCATGCGTGCACTTGTTATTGAAAATTGCGAAGTAATCGTGCGATCTATCCCAGTTGCTGAAATAGAAAGGATTGAGTCTGCATTTTTGTTAGGCAGTCTTCGCATTGCTCAGCCGATTGCATCTATCGATGGTCGAGAATTATCCCAATCACCTGAATTCAGGGATGAAATACACGCGATGGCGCTTAGGACTTCGGTAGGCTAGGAACATGTCCCAGATTTCAATCACGGTAGATGGCGCGAAGATTCAGGTAGAGGCCGACCAGCGTCCTACCCAGATCTTTGCCGACAACAAAGAGATTGTGGTCTGCAAGGTAAATGGAATCCTTAAGGATTTGTGGAGCGAGCTAGTCGATGGTGATGTCGTTGAGGGGATTTCAATTTCCTCACCTGATGGTCTTGCCGTTCTTCGTCACTCCACTGCCCATGTCATGGCACAGGCAGTCCAGGAGGTTTATGCAAATACTCGATTGGGTATTGGGCCTCCAATCAAAGATGGCTTCTATTATGACTTTGATCCAGAGAACACCTTCAATCCAGATGATTTAACAAAGATCGAAAGTGCGATGCGAAAGATCATTAAAGAGGGTCAACGCTTCAAGCGCCGCATAACAACAGAGGCTGAGGCTTTGATAGAACTCGCCCATGAACCGTATAAGTGTGAATTGATAGGAATCAAGGGTCCAGCAGGTGAAGAAGCATCTGTTGAAGTTGGTGGTTCTGAGTTAACTATCTATGACAATCTCGGGCGCGATGGCAATCCAGTGTGGAGTGATTTATGCAGAGGTCCGCACCTGCCTTCAACAAAACACATTCCGGCTTTCAAACTCATGCGTACCGCCGCCGCTTACTGGCGAGGTTCTGAGAAGAATCCTATGTTGCAACGCATTTACGGAACTGCCTGGCCTTCACAGGATGAGTTGAACGCATACTTAGAACTTTTGGCAGAGGCTGAAAAGCGCGACCACCGTCGTTTAGGCACAGAGCTAGATCTTTTTTCTTTCCCAGAAGAGATTGGTTCTGGCTTGGCCGTTTTTCATCCCAAGGGTGGAATTGTTCGTCGCGCGATGGAGGATTACTCACGCATTCGCCATGAAGAAGAGGGATATGAGTTTGTTTACTCTCCGCACTTAACTAAAGCGGCCTTGTTTGAAACCTCCGGTCACCTGCAGTGGTATGCCGATGGCATGTATCCACCAATGATTTTGGATGAGGAGTACAACGCTGATGGCACCGTTAAGCGTGCCGGTCAGCAGTACTACATGAAGCCAATGAACTGTCCGTTCCACAATCTCATCTACAGATCCCGTGGACGTTCATATCGCGAACTGCCATTGCGCTTGTTTGAATTTGGAACTGTCTATCGTTATGAAAAATCAGGAGTGTTACACGGCATCACTCGGGCACGTGGTTTTACCCAAGATGATGCGCATATCTATTGCACAAAAGAACAGATGGTTGGTGAGTTAGATTCCTTGCTCACCTTCGTTTTAAATTTGTTGCGCGATTACGGACTCAATGATTTCTATTTGGAACTTTCAACCAAGAACCCTGAAAAGTTCGTGGGAGAAGATTCAGATTGGGAAGAAGCAACAGAGGCACTTCGCAAGGCTGCAACGGCGCAAAATCTCGAACTTGTTTTGGATGAAGGTGGCGCTGCCTTTTATGGTCCAAAAATCTCAGTCCAAGCGAAAGATGCCATTGGTCGCACGTGGCAGATGTCTACGATCCAGGTAGATTTTCAATTGCCTCAACGTTTTGAATTGGAGTATTCAGCAACAGATGGAACTCGTCAGCGTCCGGTGATGATTCACCGCGCTTTGTTTGGATCCATCGAACGTTTCTTTGGTGTTCTTACCGAGCATTACAGTGGAGCATTCCCACCGTGGCTTGCACCTGTTCAAGCAGTTGGCATCCCCGTGGCAGACACTTTTGCTGACTACCTCGGAGATGTGATCAAGCAAATGCGCAAAGCTGGAATTCGCGCAGAACTTGATTCATCCGATGATCGTATGCAGAAAAAGGTTCGCAACGCACAAATGCAGAAGATACCGTTCATGGTTATCGCAGGAGAAGAAGATCAAAAGGCCGGGGCTGTTTCTTTTCGCTATCGAAATGGCGAGCAAAAGAATGGAATACCTATCCAGGAAGCCATTGCGGAAATTAAAAAGGTAGTACAGGAACGAACCCAGGTTTAATCAGTGGCCGGGCACATTGATGGAGTGGGAATGCCTGACGGCTGGCAACGGCTTTGGGCCCCACACAGATTAGATTATTTGCGAGGCGAGAACCGGCCGCTAGAAGGAAATGATGTTGGTTGCCCATTTTGCAGAATACCGACTTTGCAGGATGAAGAAGGACTGATTGTCCATCGGGGTGTGACAGCTTTTGTGGTCATGAATCTCTATCCATATAACCCAGGGCATTTGTTGATTTGTGCATACCGACACGTGCCAGATCTGACTGATTTAACAGAGCAAGAACGTAATGAAATTAGCGCATTGACCGCCCACTCAATGAAAATCATTCGAAAAGTTTCACAACCGGCAGGTTTCAATCTAGGAATGAATCAGGGCGCGATTTCAGGAGCTGGGGTTGCAGAACACATACATCAGCATGTTGTTCCAAGATGGAGTGGTGATGCAAACTTTATGCCGATCATTGGTAAAACAAAGGTAATGCCGCAACTATTAACTTTAACTCGCGCGGAGATATCCGCCGCTTGGTAGTTATTGGATAAGTTGTTGAATGTACTCCTCAACGATGTCTTTTCCGATTCCACGTTCGATCCACAAAGGTATAGCGGGAAACATCAAGCCAGCCTTGAATGAGTCTTCTCCTAAGGAAGCAATTAGTTCCAAGTACTCATCTCGGAACTCTTGAACCAAGGTCTGATGTTCTGGTTCACAACTTTTCTTGGTAACAGGATTTGTTGAGTAATCAATTATTTGAAGATCGGCCAAGCCAATGAGTGCGGCTGGCAAACCTCCTTCATCGTGGAGCACTAAGAATGGGGTGATCATTTGATCAAAGACTCGGGTTGCAATCATCACCGCGTCATCAAAATCTGCTTCAAGTTTTTCTAAGTGAGTCACCACTACAAGGCGCGGAACCTGATATTCATCTAATGATTGCCATAGATCAATCGTCGCTTGATCTATTCCAGCAGAGGGATCAATGGCAAAAATAGCTAGATCTGATTCAGGTTCAGCCGTTTCTAAATATTGAGCGTTGAAAACAGCGGCAACCTGGGCTGGATCTGCGCTTTGGTGACCGTAGACATGAATCCGCAGGTCGTTTATTTGAGATTGCACTGGCTCAGCCTACGATGGTCCTTGATGTTAAGTGCACGTTTGAAGCCAGTGGTTACTCGGGTAATTACCCCAGTGGCTAGATTCGCCTTGCGTATAGGAATCACGCCCAACGCCGTTACCTGGGTGGGGGCGATTGCTGTGGTGGCCTCGGCACTGTATTTCTACCCAAGAGGTGAATTCTTCATCGGTACTTTGATTATTAGCGTGATGGCTTTGAGTGACCTCTTTGACGGAACCATGGCACGTATTTCACAAAAAGGTTCTAGCAAGTGGGGCAACTTTCTTGACTCAACTATAGATCGAGTCACAGATTCTGCGATTCTCGTTGGGGTTTCGTTATACCTAATCGATAAAGATGACTCTCTCGTTCTAGTTGTCATGGTCACCTTGGTTACAGGAATGTTAGTGCCATATATTCGCGCGAAAGCAGAGAGTTTTGGTATTTCATGTTCTGGCGGTATTGCTGAAAGAACTGAAAGATTGATTATCTCTTTAGCTGCTATTGGATTTGATGGCTTAGGCGTTCCATACGTTTTGGCTATCGGAATGTGGTTATTGGCGATACTTGGGACGTATACAGTTATTCAAAGAATGTTAATTGTTAAGCGAGCCATATAAGTGAAAGACAATCTTGCCGCCTATGCCTATTTTGCAGGTTGGAGACTTGTTCGCTGGTTGCCCGAAAAAACTGCATACCGTTTGGCCTACTGGGCAGCAGATTTCTTAACTAAGAGGAATGGAAAAAGCGTATCTCGTTTGCGTTCCAATCTAAGTCGAACTCAACCAGGCATCTCATCTGCGCAATTGGATGTTTTGGTTTCTAAAGCGATGCGTTCTTACATGCGCTACTGGTGCGACACTTTCAGATTTCCCGATTGGTCTGCCCAGCGAGTTAGCGCAACAGTTTCGGTAAACAATGAGCATCTTTTGTTGGATGCAATTGCAGCCAAGACTGGTGTCATAGTTTCCTTGCCACATGCTGGTAACTGGGATCATGCAGGTGCGTATTTCTGCGCTAAAGGAATCAATCTTTTAACGGTTGCGGAACGTCTTAAACCAGAAAAACTTTTCTTGAAGTTTTTAGAGTACCGCCAAGCTATGGGTATGGAAGTTCTACCTTTAGATGGAAAAGTCATGGGCACTTTGGCTCAAAGATTAGGCCAGGGAGCATTAGTGGCATTGGTTGCTGATCGTGATTTATCACGTTCTGGGATAGCAGTTGAATTCTTCGGTGGGCCTTCTCGTATGCCAGCAGGTCCAGCGTTGTTGGCCATCAAAACTAAAGCGCCACTGATAACCGCCTTTGTTTCCTACACCGAATCGGGCATCCATATCGACTTCAATGAAGTGCTTATCCCTAGCACTGGAAGTGATGATGAGAAAATTCATCAGATCGTGCAAACGACCGCACAACACTTCGAAGTAGGAATTTCCAAACATCCAGAGGACTGGCACATGCTTCAACGCATTTGGACCGATGGTGATTTTGTGGAGCGCACCTAATGCTGACCAGATCTTTAAAGATTGGAATTGTTTGTCCGTATAGTTGGGACACTCCCGGTGGTGTTCAAAACCATATTCGTGATCTAGCAGAATTTTTGATTAAAGCCGGACATGAGGTTTCTGTCTTAGCTCCTGCTATGGATGAAGAAAATTTGCCTTCCTATGTGGTGCATGCAGGTAAACCAATTTCGATTCCATACAACGGCGCAGTAGCAAGAGTCTTGTTTGGGCCTGTTGCCTTTTCCCGAGTACGTCAATGGATTGCGCAAGGCGAATTTGATTTGTTGCACTTGCATGAACCGGCGATTCCTTCCATTTCATTGCTTGCTTGCTGGGCAGCAGATGGACCAATGGTCGGCACATTCCATGCGGCAGCAAAGCGACAAAAGATTATTTTTGCCATAGGACCGATTCTTGAGCCGGCCATAGAGAAGTTGTCAGCTCGGATTGCTGTGTCAGAGGCCGCGCGCCTTACTCTGACCGATCATCTAGACACCGATGCAGTGGTCATCCCAAACGGTATTTACGCATCTCGATATTTAGAAGGAATACCTCAGGAAAAATGGCAAGGAAATACGATCGGCTTCATTGGAAGATTCGAAGAACCTCGAAAAGGCTTAAGTATTCTGCTTGATGCTTTGCCCGTTATTGCGCGATTTGCACCCGACGTCAAAGTCCTCGTTGCAGGCCCAGGGGATCCCACTGAAGTTGAGAAGGGGATTGATCCTCAGTTACGACATCGCTTTTCATTCTTAGGAAAGATTTCAGAGGAGGAAAAAGCCAATTTCATGTCTTCAATTGCAATTTATGTCGCACCCAATACCGGCGGTGAGTCATTCGGCATCATCTTGGCAGAAGCACTTGCCGGAGGAGCGTGTGTGGTTGCAAGTGACATCCCAGCATTTGATGATCTATTAGGCCAAGGTGAATTTGGTGGGCTTTTCAAATCCGAAGATTCAACAGATTTGGCTAAAGTCGTTATTGATTTATTGCGAGATGAAAAGAAAAGAGAAGAGTTAGCACGCGCCGGCCGCCTACGAGGCCAAAGTTTTGATTGGAATGTGATTGCTCAACAAATATATTCCGTTTATGAAATGTCAATCGTAGGAAGCGAAAAAGTTAAACTGGCATCTGATACACGTTCCTGGAATCGCTTCCTCTCAAAGGATGATAAGTAATGACTAATTGGGTGTTGGCAGTTTTCGTTCTCCTTATCTCGTTGTGGTACTTGTCTTTTTTGGCAACACGTCTTGATCGCTTGCATCACCGAGTCGAAACTAGTTGGGCCAATCTAGATGTGCTTTTGCAGAAGAGAGCCTCAGTCGCATTAGAGATCGCACATAGCGACATTGCAGATCCAGCCTCCTCTCTGTTACTAACAGGAGCTGCCTATCAAGCCAGAGATGCAGAAATTCAAAGTAGATCAGCGGCTGAGAGCGGATTATCAGGTGCATTGGGCTTACTTCTTGAAGATTCTCAGCATCTTGCTACCGCTGCTGATAATGCCCTACTTACAGAGCTTTCTGCTTTAACAGACAAAATACGGGTAGCTATTGCTCTTCACAAAGATGCGGTGACAAGAACACAGATGGTGCGCAGAAAGATAATCGTAAGAATTTTCCGCTTAGCTGGTAGCGCTCCATTGCCTGTTACCTACGAATTTGAGTCTGATGTTCTCTAAACGCAGGATTGCTATTGGGCTTTTATTGAGCTTGTTACTCACTAGCTGCGCAGCGATATCGAATATTTTGCCAGAAGCAGTTCCTACAAATGCAATTAGTGGACGCGAAGGAATTAATGGTCCGGTTCTGGTGGTCAAAATAGATGACACGACGCAGGCACACCCACAGGTTGGTTTGGAAGATGCCGATGTTGTCTATATCGAACAAGTCGAAGGCGGCCTGACTCGTTTAGCTGCGATCTTCTCATCTGTTATTCCACAACGTATCGGACCTGTGCGAAGTGCACGTATTTCCGACATCGATATATTGGCGCAATATGGACGAGTGGCATTTGCATACAGTGGTGCGCAACGTAAGTTGCTACCTGTTATTGCCTCAGCTAATCTCCAAGACTTAGGAGCGCAGCGACAAAGTCCAACAATATTTACAACCGACCCAAATCGAACTCCTCCATATGCAATGATTTTGCGTGCTGATTTATTGATGGAGAAGATCGCAGAAAACAATTACCAAATTGATTCAGCCAAAGATGTTGGTTTCAAATTTGGCGAATTACCCGAAGGCGGAGCGCTAACGGATAAAGCGGTCATGCATTGGCCGGCAGCAACTTATTCTGCGACTTGGTCACAGGAGGACTCCCGATGGCTGCTCTCGCATAATAATTCGATTAACTATGCAGAATCTGGAGTCGTTCTAGGTCCAACGACATTAGTCATTCAGATGGTTTCGATTATTCCATCAGAGTACAAAGATAAGGTTGGGGGAGTAACCCCACTGTCACAAACTGTTGGGACAGGAAAGGCCTATGTTTTACGAAATGGCCAAAGGTTTGTGACGAGATGGAGCAGACCATCTAGCGAGGCAGGGACAACCTTCACCTTCGCAGATGGAACCGAAATGAACTTCGATCCGGGCCAGATTTGGATAGCGTTGACAGATCGTGAGCCTGATTTCACCTCGCCACCTCCGCCAAAGACGAAGTAGGATTACTACCTATCTTTCGATCGAAGCGGAGTAAATGGACATGTCTGAAGTAACTGGCACAGCTCGCGTTAAGCGCGGAATGGCTGAGATGCTCAAGGGTGGCGTCATCATGGATGTTGTCAACGCCGAACAAGCAAAGATTGCCGAAGATGCCGGTGCTGTCGCGGTCATGGCACTAGAGCGCGTGCCAGCAGATATTCGCGCACAAGGCGGCGTTGCACGTATGTCAGATCCTGACATGATCGAAAAGATTCAAGCCGCTGTATCAATCCCAGTTATGGCTAAGGCGCGCATCGGTCATTTTGTGGAAGCGCAGGTTCTACAGTCACTGGGAGTCGACTACATCGATGAGTCAGAAGTTTTAACTCCTGCAGATTATGAAAATCACATCGATAAGTTTGGCTTCACAGTTCCTTTTGTCTGCGGTGCGACAAATCTAGGTGAAGCCCTGCGTCGTATTAACGAAGGTGCAGCAATGATTCGCTCAAAGGGCGAAGCAGGAACAGGCGATGTTTCAAATGCAATGCAGCACATGAGAAAGATTGGCGGAGAGATTCGTCGTCTGTCATCGATGCGTGAAGATGAACTTTATGTTGCAGCAAAAGAATTACAGGCACCTTACGCACTTGTTAAAGAGGTTGCAGAGACCGGAAAACTTCCTGTCGTTCTCTTTACTGCCGGCGGTATTGCAACTCCTGCTGATGCCGCGTTGATGATGAGCATGGGCGCAGATGGCGTGTTTATTGGCTCGGGTATTTTCAAATCTGGCAATCCTGCCCAACGCGCTGCTGCCTGCGTTAAGGCGACAACATTTTGGGATGATGCAAAAGTTGTTGCAGATGCGTCTCGTGGCTTAGGTGAAGCGATGGTTGGAATCAACGTCGCAGATCTACCTGCGCCACATCGTCTTGCTGAACGCGGTTGGTAATTGTTTAGCAAATGAAGGTTGGGGTATTAGCTCTCCAGGGTGATGTTCGAGAGCACATCAGCTCTCTTATTGCCTGTGGAGTTAGTCCAATACCTGTTAGACGCTCATTAGAGATTGATCAGATTGATGCTTTGGTTCTACCGGGTGGTGAATCAACCACAATTGCTCAGTTAGCTGAAAGCTTTGGATTCTTTGATCAGATCAAAGATCGTATTTCAGCCGGCATGCCGGTATATGGATCATGTGCTGGAATGATCTTGTTGGCTAATGAAATTCTAGATGCCAAGGAAGGTCAAAAGAGTTTTGGCGGATTAGACATAACAGTTCGTAGAAATGCCTTTGGCCGCCAAGTTGATTCCTTTGAATCAGATATTGCATTTAGTGATGGTTCAACAGATCCAGTTCATGCGGTGTTTATTCGGGCACCTTGGGTAGAACGCGTTGGACAGGCGGTTCAAGTTCTGGCCGCTGTTGATAAGCATCCGGTAGCGGTGCGCTCAGAAAGATTGTTAGCAACTTCTTTTCACCCTGAACTAACGGGGGATTATCGAATTCATCGCTACTTCATTGAGGAAGTGGCACGGCCTTCATTAGAGAAGGTAAAGTAACGTCATCGTTTAGATGAGATAGAGGTGTTCCAATGTCCGGCCATTCCAAATGGGCGACGACCAAGCACAAGAAGGCGATTATTGATAGTCGTCGTGCAAAGGTATTTGCAAAGCAGATTCGAGCTATTGAAGTTGCAGCCCGCAATGGCGGAGCAGACATGGATGGAAACCCAACACTTTTTGATGCAGTCGCGAAGGCAAAAAAATCTTCAATGCCAGCTGACAACATCGATCGCGCAATTAAACGCGGTGCAGGTCTTGAAGCAGGAGCAAAAGACTGGATCACAATTATGTATGAGGGTTACGGCCCAAATGGTGTTGCAATCATGATTGAGTGTTTGTCAGACAACCGAAATCGTTCTGCCTCAGAGGTTAAAGTTGCAGTAACGAGGAACGGCGGATCTATGGCAGATCTTGGATCGGTTTCATATCTGTTCAATCGCAAAGGTGTTGTTATCGTCAAAAAAGATGGAACGCTGACTGAAGATTCAATTCTAGAAGCTGTCCTTGAGGCAGGTGCTGAAGAGGTAAACGATTTGGGTGAGGCCTTCGAAATAGTAAGCGAGCCTGTCGATCTTGTCCCAGTTCGCACAGCTCTTCAAAATGCAGGAATTGAGTATGAATCAGCAGATTCCTCATTCCTGCCATCGATGTCTATCCCACTTGATGCCGATGGCGCCAAAAAGGTGTTTGAACTAATCGATGCAATTGAAGAGTTAGATGATGTTCAGAATGTCTATAGCAACTTTGATGTTTCTGATGAGGTTATGGCGAGCCTCGATTAAGTAATTCTTTCCAATCTCTAGGCTTGGGCACGAACTATCGAGAAAGCACGGGGTTAGGCAATGAGAGTTTTGGGTGTTGACCCGGGCCTTACTCGTTGCGGTGTTGGCATAGTCGAAGGCGCAATAGGTTCCCCAATTTCTTTAGTGGGTGTTGGGGTGATCCTGACTCCAGCAGAGGCACCACTTGAACAAAGGTTGCTCGATTTAGATCAACAACTTTCTGAATGGATCAACCTTTGGAAACCAGATGTGATTGCTGTTGAGCGGGTTTTCTCACAGCACAACGTCAGGACAGTAATGGGAACAGGACAGGCTGCAGGTATTGCCTTGTTATTAGCCGCCAAAGCCGGGATTCCCGTGATGATGCACACTCCATCAGAAGTAAAAGCTTCTGTAACTGGAAGTGGTCGCGCAAACAAAGCGCAGGTTGCGTTAATGGTTCAAAAAATTCTAAATCTTGAAACAATCCCAAAGCCAGTAGATGCAACAGATGCATTAGCACTAGCCATATGCCACATCTGGCGTGGTGGCGGAAATACAAAGATTGCACAAGCTTTAGCTGCAGAACAGTCGCGTTTGAAGAAGTTGCGTGCCAGATGATCTCATTGTTATCGGGCACTGTACGTTCCATCGCTACAGATCGTTTGGTAGTTGAGGTTGGAGGCTTTGGAGTTTCTGTTTTAGTAAACCCGCAAACTGCAACGCAAGTGACTCTTGGTTCTCAGATTCAACTCTTTACCTCACTTGTTGTTCGTGAAGACTCACTGACTTTATTTGGATTTATCAATGATGAGTCACGTTCACTTTTTGAATTGGTTCAAACAGTTTCTGGAATTGGGCCAAAGGTGGCTCTTTCAATTTTAGGTGCACTTACTCCTGAGGACTTGGCCCGTGCGATTTCACAAGAAGATATAAGTGCTATTGAAAAAGTCCCAGGAATAGGTCGCAAGGGTGCTCAACGATTAATTCTGGAACTAAAAGGGAAATTGGGCGACCTTTCCACGACACAGCAATACAAAGGCCATCAACCTGCTTGGCGTGAGCAACTTACTAGCGCTTTGGTTTCCTTAGGTTTTTCTCCGAAAGAGTCAGATGGGGCAATCTCACAAGTGATCTCAGAATTACAGGCTGACGGTATTGATGCTGGGCAATTAGAGTTAAGCGAGTTGTTGAAATTGACCCTGGCTAGTGGAAAGAGTGCTCGTGGCTGAAGATCGTTTAGTAACGCCACATATCAAAGGTGAGGAGTCAGCCGTTGAACATGCACTTCGCCCCAAAACTTTAAAAGACTTCGTCGGACAAGAGCGTGTGCGTGAACAAATAGATGTGCTGTTAACTGCAGCTAGACATCGGAATTCTCCGGCGGATCATATTTTGCTTTCTGGTCCACCAGGTTTAGGTAAGACGACCCTTGCTTTAATTCTTGCAAGTGAAATGCAAGCTCCAATTAGAATTACAAGTGGCCCAGCAATTACTCATGCAGGTGATTTAGCTGCGATCCTTTCTTCTCTTGTTGAAGGTGAGATTCTCTTCCTCGATGAGATTCATCGTCTCCCGAGACCGGCTGAGGAGCTGCTCTACTTAGCAATGGAAGATTTTCGAGTAGATGTCGTTGTTGGAAAAGGACCGGGTGCAACAGCTATTCCTTTACAACTTCCACATTTCACACTTGTCGGAGCAACAACACGTGCAGGGTTATTGCCTAGTCCGTTGCGTGATCGATTTGGTTTCACGGCACATCTTGATTTCTATAATGAAACAGATATCGCCCACGTTATTACCCGAAGCGCAGAATTACTAAAGATCGTGATTGATAAAGATGCAATAACTGAAGTTGCGGGCCGATCTCGAGGCACCCCACGTATTGCTAATCGCTTGTTGCGTCGTGTTCGCGATTATGCCCAAGTTCAGGGGAGTGCTCGTATTTCACTCACCGATGCAAAATCTGCGTTAGAGATGTATGAGGTTGATGAGCTAGGACTTGATCGACTTGATAGAGGCGTCTTAGTGGCCCTCGTAGAGAGGTTCAACGGGGGACCGGTAGGGCTTTCCACCTTGGCAATAGCCGTTGGCGAAGAGATTGAAACTGTTGAATCTGTTGCTGAGCCTTTCTTGGTAAGAAATGGCTTTATGGCGAGAACTCCACGCGGGCGGGTGGCAACAGCCCAGGGTTGGCGGCATATAGGACGAACACCACCTGCGGAAATCTCCACGCTTTTCGACTTACCAGCACCTGACGCCTAGACTCTCGCCCTATGTCTACAAATACTAAAACGATAAAAACGAGTTCGCGCCCTGTTCGCACGCTAGCGATTCTGGGTCTGGTCGTTGTTGCTATGACAGCTCTTGTCTTTGTACAGGGAGCGACTTCAGTGCGCTTGGGTCTAGATCTACGAGGTGGAACTTCGGTCACCTTGCAGCCACGAATTGCACCGGGCGATGAAGGCAAAGTCACTAGCGAAGCGATTGACCAGGCGGTATCAATCATCCGTCAGCGCGTCAACTCATTAGGTGTAGCCGAGTCTGAAGTAACATCACAGGGAAGTGGAACAAATCGTCAGATTGTTATTTCAATTCCAGGTGACACGGGTCGTCGTGTTGTTGAATTAGTTGGACAGACAGCAGAACTTAGATTCCGCCAGGTGCTGGCATCAGCATCCGGATTCCCCGCAGCAACAGATGTTGGCGCTACTCCTGTTTTAGGAGTAACTGCAGAAATAAATGCAAAATTTGCAGCACTTGATTGCACAAAACCAGAGAATCTTCAGGGTACTGGTGTTGATGCACCGACTGAAACCTTGGTTACATGTGATCGCGCTGGTGGAACGAAATACATTTTGGCACCAGCTGAAGTTCTTGGTCGCCAGATTTCAAGTGCCTCAGCAGGTCTTGATACACAAGCTGGCACAGCATGGTTTGTGAGTCTAGAATTTAATAACGAGGGAACTACAGCATTTGCTGCATTAACTTCAAGAGTTACTGTTAACCCAGAACCAACTAATCAAGTGGCAATCGTGCTTGATGGTTTGGTTGTTTCTGCCCCTCGAATCACAGAGGCGATTCCATCAGGTAATGCTCAGATCACTGGAAGTTTCACTCAGCTTGAAGCGCAAGACTTAGCCAATGTTTTGAAGTATGGAGCTTTGCCACTTGCATTTGATCGCGGTGAAATCCAACAAGTTTCACCAACACTTGGTGCCGATCAGTTAAATGCTGGTTTACTAGCTGGAGCGCTAGGCCTATTCCTCGTTGTCATCTTCACCCTTCTTTATTACCGCGCTCTCGGATTTGTAACTGTTGGTTCTTTAGCTATCGCGGGAGCAATTCTTTATCTTCTCTTCTTGCTCATGGGTGAGTGGATTGGATTCACGTTAACCCTGGCGGGTATTGCAGGAGCCATTGTTGCTATTGGTGTTACCGCCGACTCCTTTATTGTCTATTTTGAGCGCGTGCGGGATGAAATGCGTGAGGGAAGGTCCTTACGTACTGCTGCTGAAACTGGATGGGTTCGGGCTCGTCGCACGATTCTGGTAGCTGACTTTGTATCCATGATCGCTGCGATTCTTCTCTACTTCTTCTCTGTTGGCGGCGTTAAAGGTTTCGCCTTTACTCTCGGCCTAACAACCATCATCGACTTGATCATCATCTTCTGGTTTACAAAACCAGCTTTGGTTCTTGTCTCACGAAGTAAATTCTTTAACTCAGGACACCCACTCTCTGGATTTTCTCCAAAGAGCCTAGGTATGTCCATCGCGAAGGAGGCATAACATGTCAAAGCTATCTGGACTAGGTGGACGTTTATACCGTGGTGAAACTTCAGTTGACTTCATTGGTCGCCGCCGGCGTTGGTACACCGTCTCTGCTGCATTTGTTCTGATTTCAATCGGAGCCCTGGCTGTTCAAGGCCTGCAACTAGGAATTGAGTTCAAGGGTGGATCTTCTTTCACTGTTACAACAACCAATCCTTCTGTAACTGAGGCGCGTGCCGCAGTTGAAGAAGCTGGGGTAACTGGTGAAGCCATCGTTCAATTAGTGGGCGATGACAAGGTGCGCGTGCAAACGGGTTCGCTGGAGCAAGCTCAAAACAATGCTGTACAGGATGCTTTAGCGGCTAAGTTTTCAGTGAGTGTTTCGACAATCGACACCCAAATCATTGGACCATCGTGGGGTAAAGAGATTACTCGCAAGGCTCTCTATGGCCTCTTTGGATTCCTTTTTGTTGTCATGTTGTATTTGGCAATGGCACTTGAACCAAAGATGGCTGTTTCTGCAATAATCGCGGTGATTCACGACGTGTTCATTACTGTTGGTATTTACGCACTTGTCGGATTTGACGTTACGCCATCGACAATTATCGGTTTTCTTACCATTCTTGGTTATTCCCTATATGACACGGTAGTTGTCTTCGACAAAGTTCGAGAGAACACTAAATCGATTACTTCTACTTCAACCAAGACTTATTCACAGGCAGTTAACCTTGCTGTGAATCAAACAATTGTTCGCTCGGCTAACACGTCAATCGTGGCCTTGCTTCCAGTTGCTGCAATTCTCTTTGTTGGAGCTGGCTTACTGGGTGCGGGAACTCTCAAGGATCTCTCACTCGCACTCTTTATTGGTTTGATCGTGGGTACTTACTCTTCAATCTTTATTGCACCTCCGGTACTAGCTCAAATGCGTGAGAGAGAGCCAGCGATGCAGGCTTTGGCTAAGCGTGTGAGTGCACGTTCAGGTGGCACTGTTGCTGCTTCAACTGTTGGTGCGGTTGCAGCTATTAACGGTAGAGGCCCACGCAATCAACCAAAGCGCAAGGGTCGTAAGTAAGGTCTTTCGTGGATACATTGATAGCACCAGTAATCAGTGCTCTCAAAGAAAATCACGCCTCTGTAGATTCTGATGAGGTATCTCGCGCATATCAGGTAGCGCGAGATGCCCATGAGGGCCAACTCCGTAAATCAGGTGAGCCCTACATAACTCATCCTGTTGCGGTTGCGGAAATTCTTGCCCACCTTGGTTTAAATCCTGCAACAGTCATTGCTGCACTACTGCACGATACGGTTGAAGACACCCAGTATTCATTGAGCCAGCTTCGTATAGATTTTGGTGATGAGATTGCAAATCTTGTCGATGGCGTTACAAAGCTAGACAAGCTTGCCTACGGACCAACTGCGGAAGCAGAGACGGTTCGTAAAATGGTTATTGCGATGTCTCGAGACATACGGGTATTGGTTATCAAGCTAGCGGATCGCTTACACAATGCTCGCACATGGAAGTATGTTTCAGAAGAAAGTGCCCTTCGAAAAGCGCGCGAGACGCTAGACATCTATGCTCCACTGGCACACCGTCTCGGTATGAACGCCATCAAATGGGAGTTAGAGGACCTTTCTTTTGAGGTATTAGAGCCAAAGAAGTTTGAGGAAATATCTAGATTAGTTGCTGAACGTTCGCCTTCAAGAGATGCCTTAACAGAGCAAGTGATCGAAGCTGTCAAAGAGGATTTTTTGCGTGATCAGATTGAGGCAACGGTTACAGGACGCAAGAAACATTTTTTCTCTGTGTATCAAAAGATGGTTGTTCGTGGTCGTGAGTTCAATGAGATTTATGATCTAGTAGGAATAAGAGTGTTGGTTAATGATGTTCGTGATTGCTACGCAGTTCTAGGGTCCATTCACGCCAGATGGAGTCCGGTCCCAGGGCGTTTCAAGGATTACATAGCGATGCCAAAGTTCAACCTTTATCAATCGCTACACACCACCGTGATTGGACCTACGGGCAAAGCAATTGAAATTCAGATTAGAACCTATGACATGCACGCACGCGCCGAGTTCGGTATTGCAGCGCACTGGAAATACAAGCAGGGTCCAGAAAATACTGAGAGCTCTCCCGAGATGTTGTGGCTTCGCCAGCTACATGAATGGCAGAAAGAAACAGAGGATCCGTCTGAATTTTTGGAAGCACTTCGTTTTGATTTGGGCTCACCTGAGGTTTTTGTTTTCACGCCAAAGGGGAGTGTTATCGCACTTCCGAGAGGGTCGACACCAGTTGACTTTGCTTTTTCTGTACACACAGATGTTGGACTTAGGTGCGCAGGTGCAAAAGTAAATGGTCGACTCATTCCCCTTGATTCAAGACTCAACAATGGTGATGTGGTTGAGATAGTTACGAACAAGAGTGAATCTGCAGGTCCGAGCAGAGATTGGCTTAACTTCGTCAAGAGCCCAAGGGCTCGCTCAAAGATTAAGGCCTGGTTTAGCAAAGAGCGTCGCGAAGAGGCTATTGATGCCGGCCGTGAATCTATCGCTCGTCAAATGCGTAAAGCTGGTTTACCACTTCAAAAGATTTTTGCAGGACATTCCTTGCTGGAGCTAGCCCATGATTTACGTTATCCAGATATCGATGCGTTGTATTCGGCGGTGGGAGATGGCTATGTTTCAGCAGCCTCTATCATCGACAAACTTGTCGCATCATTAGGTGCTGAAGATTCTCATCCAGAACCGACGATGGAGACCTTTCCCAATCGTGTTCCAACTACTAGACGTTCTAGTAACGCCGTTGATGTTGAAGGAACAGATGACGTATTAGTAAAGCTAGCTCGTTGCTGTACACCTGTGCCTGGGGATCCGATCATGGGATTTATTACTAAGGGAAGCGGTGTTTCAATCCATAGAGCCGATTGTTCTAATGCTCAAGATTTACAAGTACATCAAATGGATAGAGTCGTTAAGGTGAAATGGCGCGTCGGCGCTTCTTCAGTATTCTTAGTTAACATCCAAGTCGAAGCTCTTGATCGTGCATCACTGCTTGCCGACGTGACTCGGACTTTGTCAGATCAACATGTAAACATTCTGAGCGCTGCGGTGAGCACCTCAAAGGATCGAACTGCTTTCTCGCGCTTTACTTTCGAGATGGCAGATGCAACGCATTTAGATGCAGTCCTTGGAGCTGTTCGTGGAATTGAAGGCGTCTACGATGTTTATCGAACAACTAACAACTAGTTGAATTCAGCTAAGCCCTTTTCAGCCTCTGCCAACCACACCTTACGTGCTGCTGCAGATTCCATGGCTTCTTCAGATTTCTTAGTGTTACCACTTGCGGCATATTTTGCCGCCGCCTTCTCGTAGTTAGCAATGGATTCAGTAAGTTGAGTGACAACCTCTTGAGCGCGCTTTTTTGCAGCCGGGTCAGTCTTGCGCCAAATATCTGCTTCCAACTCTTTCACCGCCGCCTCGACAACAGAAACACGCAGATCCATCGCAGCTCTCTTATCGCGATGGGTCATTCCGATTTTTTCCCAAGAACGAAGATGTTCATTTAGAGTTTTACGAGCATTCTTTACATCGGAAATAGGCAGGATAGCCTCAATCAAAGTGAGCAACTCTTCACGTTTAGCAAGATTTGCTGCCATGGTTACATCGCGCTTTTCTAAGTCAGCATTTTTAGCGGTGAAGAACTGATCCTGCGCCGCCTTAAAACGAGACCACAACTTGGCGTCATCATTCTTCTTGCCACGGCCAGCTTCTTTCCACAGGTCCATTAGGGCCTTGAAACGTTTAGCGGTTGAAACCCACTCAGTTGATGTTGCAAGTTTTTCTGCTTCTTCAACGATCTGCTTTTTTGCATCGGCAACTAGAGACTGGGCAGCCTCTAGGGATGCAAAGTGAGTCCGGCGACGCTTATCGAACTTGTTTCGGGATGAAGAAAAACGCTTCCAAAGATCGGCATCTGCTTTTTTATCTAGTCGAGGCGCAGCTTTCCATTCATCAAGAAGAACTTTGAGGCGATCCCCAGTGCTCTTCCAACTTTCAGAAAGCGCAAGCCCTTCAGCCTCGGCAACAATCTTTTCTTTCTCAACAACTATTTGTGCAAGGCGGGCGGTCTTTGCAGCAGTCTCTGCCGCTTTTTTCGCCTCATATGCTTCGCGATGCCCTTCGATCAAAGGTTCAATCTGTTCAACAGATGCTGCTAGTGCATCGAGATCTCCAACACCATTAAAATCTTTTACTTGATCACGTAATTTTTTGACCGCTGCATAGGCATCTGATGGAACCATTGCTCCACTTTGAATGCGTGCTGCTAGCAGAGCGATCTCTGATGCAAGAACTTCAAACTTTCGCACAAAGTAAGCCAGCGCCTCTTCTGCGGTTTTACCTGGATATGAACCCACAGCTTTTTCACCTTGCGAAGTGCGGACGAAAACGGTGCCATCTTCTGCGACTCGACCAAAAGCTGAAGGATCTCCGATCAACGCACTTGCTGCGCTGGCCTGTTGTGGGAAATTCATATCTGTCATGAGAGTGATCCTTTCAGCGCGTTTCTTCTCTTTGAAGTTCGCTATGTGGTGGGTGCGATGCTCAGAAGTTTCGAGGCTTCTGAGCGTGGGTTGGAGGTAGATCCCTAGGCAAAAGGTACCCTGTCACATGGGGTGAGCGTAAATCGCTCCCAATTCTGAGCGCGGAAAGAGGTTGATTGAGCATGCTGATCGACTCATTTGCCGCGCCTATGTATGCCACCAACTGTTGGGTCCTAGCCACAGAGCCGGGATCAGAGTGCGTTGTGATCGACCCTGGAATGCCGGATGTCTCGAATCAATTAACAGAGATCTTGGAAAAACATGATCTAAAGCCAGTGGCCGTTATTGCAACGCATGGCCACCTCGATCACACCTTTTCTATCCAACCGATTGCTGATGGCTATCAAATTCCTACCTATATACATAGCGAGGATCGGGCTTTTCTGGCCAATCCTGAAAATCTACATGGACCAGAGTTTGCTGCACTTTTATCGGGTATGAGTTTTTCTGAGGGCAAGGATGTGCGTGAACTTCGTAACGGGGAAATAATCAGTATGGTTGGTCTTAACTTTAGGACTATCCATGCCCCGGGTCACACACGTGGATCGTTGATGTTTGAAGTGTCAGACGAGGTATTAATCAGTGGGGATGTCCTGTTTGCTGGTTCAATTGGGCGTACCGATCTACCGACAGGCTCAGCTAAAGATATGGAAGAAACATTGCGGAAGAAAGTAACGCCCTTAGCAGACCATTTACGTGTCTTGCCCGGTCACGGACCCGAAACAACAATGGCCCGTGAAAAGAAGAATAATCCGCACTTGAAGAATTTGGTGGGTCGCTACTGATGGCTGGTCAAAAGATATCTGCACCAAAAGGCGTGAGCGAGTACGTTCCTGGTAGATCACGCGCATTTGAATTCGTGCGAGAGAGTTTAATTGCACCTGCAAAGTTAGCTGGCTATCAACTAATTGAGCTGCCTGTGTTTGAAGATACTGAACTCTTTACACGCGGTGTTGGCGAATCTACTGATGTAGTTTCCAAAGAGATGTATACATTTGAAGATCGAGGTGGTCGCTCAATCACATTGCGTCCAGAAGGAACTGCTGGTGTGATGCGAGCAGTAATCGAACACGGTTTGGATCGCGGACAACTACCGGTGAAAGTTTGGTACTCCGGGCAGTTCTTTCGTGCAGAGCGTCCACAAGCTGGTCGATACCGACAGTTTTATCAAGTTGGTATCGAAGCAATCGGATTGGATGATCCGGCAATTGATGCGGAAGTAATCGCAATAGCGGATGCAGGTTTTAGGGCTATTGGGCTTAGTAAGTATCGTCTCGAGATTACCTCGTTAGGTGATGGCGAATCTAGAGCAGCGCACCGAAAAGATTTAGTTAAATTCATTTCAACTCTCGAATTGGATGAAGCCACAGCTGCGCGAGCAAAAATTAATCCTCTTCGACTCTTTGACGATAAGCGTGAAGAGATGCGCAAGGCCATGACGGATGCGCCATTGTTGATCAATTATTTAAACGATGAATCGCGCCAGCAGTTTGCACAGGTTCAGAAACATCTGGACGCATTAGGAATCGCATACGTTGTTAATCCCCGAATGGTCCGTGGGTTGGATTACTAC
>Ga0214162_1000071_pt1 | contig 21370 bp, 24 predicted proteins | sample LakMenepilimnion_3_FD_153000 | JGI IMG/M metagenome (GOLD analysis project Ga0214162, IMG submission 153000) | Freshwater microbial communities from Lake Mendota, WI - Practice 20APR2010 epilimnion v5 | ecosystem: Environmental > Aquatic > Freshwater > Lake > Epilimnion/Euphotic zone | place...
CGATGGTACTGCAAGGGTGACCTTGTGGGAGAGTAGAACGTCGCCGGACTTCTTTTATAAAAAGGGGCGCTTTAACGAGCGCCCCTTTTTTATTTGTCCGTAGAATTAACACAGTTAGTTTCTATAATTGAAAAGCGTGGAGGAGAATCACATGGATGAAAGAGATAAGCGCCCATCATCATCTCCGCGCAAACCATCAGGGCCTAATTCTCAACGCAGACGTGAAGATTTGCCCGCCCGAGGTGGTTCATCAAACCGTGCAGGAGCTCCGCGTCAAACACGTGATGGCTCTGATCCGCGTGGTGCGCGTCCTGCACCTATGGATCGCGATCAGTCACGTTTGCGTCCACGTATTTTTGAACCAGATATCCCTGAAGATGTTACTGGTGAAGAGCTAGAAAAATCTGTTCGAGCTGAGTTATTAAGTTTGTCGGCAGAAAATGCAAAAGTTGTTGCACGTCATTTAGTGTGCATAAATTTGTATCAAGATACCGACCCACAATTGGCACACAAGCACGGCATAGCAGCGGCTCATCATGCTGGACGTCTTGCCGTTGTTCGCGAATCAGCTGGATATGCGGCATATCGCGCTGGTCATTTTGAAATCGCTCTTAAGGAATTACGCGCAGCACACCGAATCTCCGGAGATGTTTCATCTCTTCCTGTAATGGCAGATTGTGAACGCGGACTCGGAAATCCTCTAAAAGCATTGAGTTTGGCTGGTTCTCCAGAGGTTAAGCGTTTGGCAAAGCCAGAAGAAATTGAGATGCGAATTGTCGCAGCTGGCGCGCGTCGCGATCTCGGTGAATTAGAAGCGGCAGTTGTAACTTTGACCTGTAAAGAGTTAAACAATGAAACTGATGAGTGGGCTTTGCGTCTTCGTTATGCCTATGCTGACGCGCTAGATGCTGCAGGTCGCAAAGATGAGGCGCGCGAGTGGTTTGCAAAGTGTGCCGATCTAGATGAGGAAGAGTTCACTGATGCTGCTGAACGCGCTGCGCAATAGTTACCCACACCTAGATTTGTAGCGATTAAATGTGTCACCGGACCACTTGATTATTTGACCTCCACTACACACTATGGAGGATTCATGGTTAAACAAGTCGTCGCTAAAAAGGCAGGCACCAAGAAGGTCGCAGAAGTCGAAGAAGATTACTCACTCAATGATGTTCTGCTACGAGGTCGAGTGTCTCAAGAAGCTGTAGAAAAAGAACTTCCAAGCGGGGACAAAGTAGTTGAGTTTCGATTAATTGTTTCCCGAGATAAACAGCCAGGTGTAGATACCCTAGATATCGGCGCATGGAGTTCAAAGTCACGTCGGGCTGCGTTATCTCTGGCACCTGATGAATGGATAGAGATTTCAGGCTCAATTCATCGTCGCTTCTGGAGCGGAGCAGCAGGGCTTGCAAGTCGTTGGCAGGTTGAAGCGCTGGAGATTTCTCGAATTTAGGTAGGCTTATGGCATGAGCAAAAACAGCGATTTTCTATCGACATTGAAATCTTTTGCCAACAATGTCCATCTTGGAGACAAGAGCGCCACAGATGTTGCAGACTCCGTAAACGCTTGGCTTAAAGAAGGTGGCGAAGCGCTTAAAGTTAAAATTGAGGATGAGGTCGAGCGCTCGGTTTCCAAGATGGGTTTTGTTAAGCGTGGAGAGTTTGAAGCACTAAAGCAAGAGGTAGCTGCGCTAAAAAAGGGAGCGACCAAAGGCCAAACAGCTAAGAAGAGTTCTACCAAAACTTCTAGTAATAAAACTCCAGTAAAGAAAGTTGCTCCAAAGAAAACCGTTAAGAAAGCAGCAAAAAAGGCTGCCGTAAAGAAAGTTGGTAAGTAAATGGACAATACGAATCAGGTAAATGGCGAATCTCTAGTAGAAGAACTGCGTAATGAACTCCAAGAGATTGATGCAATGGAGTTAGGAGATCATGCTGAACGGTTCGAACTCTTACATCAGCGTCTCAATCAAGCGCTCTCCTCTATCGACGGTCTTTAATATTTAAATGAAAACACGTTTGGATGCTGAGTTAGTTCGGCGAGAGCTTGCGCGTTCACGTGATCAAGCCGCCGATCTAATTGAAAAGCGTTCAGTTCTTGTCAATGGAATTCCCGCCACCAAGCCGGCAACTCAGGTAGATGCAGAAACTTCAATTGTGATTGCAGGGGATCGTGATGATTTCGTTTCTCGAGGTGGACATAAATTAGATGGCGCACTTACCGCCTTTTCTGGCGTGGAAGTTGCTGGTAAGCGTTGCTTAGATGCTGGGGCATCTACAGGTGGCTTTACCGATGTGTTATTGCGTCGCAATGCAGGACATGTCGTTGCGGTAGATGTTGGTTATGGACAACTTGCTTGGGGTCTTCGACAAGATGAACGCGTAACAGTTCTTGATCGAACAAATATTCGTCATCTAACGGGGGATATGGTTGGCGAGGCTATTGATCTTGTTGTCGCTGATCTCTCGTTTATCTCACTTACCTTGGTATTGCCTGCTCTAGCCGCAGTTTCCAAAGCAGAAGCGGATTTCGTTCTGATGGTTAAGCCACAATTTGAGGTAGGACGGGAAAAGTTGGGCGCTGGAGGCGTTGTTCGTGACCCTGCGTTGCGCAAGGCTGCCGTTATTGAAGTTGCTGAATCTGCTTACGATGTTGGATTAGGTACCTTAGGAATATCGGCTAGCCCTCTTCCAGGACCTGCTGGCAACGTCGAGTATTTCTTATGGTTGCGCAGAGGCGCACCAGAAATAGACCATGCAATGTTGGATGAAGCTATAGCGATTGGACCCCAGTGATGCGTAATTTATTGATTGTGTGTAACCCTGCACGGGTTGATGCCGTTGTTGCCGCAGTCGAGTTACAACAAAACCTTGCATCGACATTTGGAATCTACACAATTTCAGATGTTGAAATTCCGGGGATAATAAAGTCCACACTTTCAGATCTTCCACCGCTTGAAGTTGCCGTTGTACTTGGTGGCGATGGAACAATGCTTCGAGCCGCAGAGGTTGCCCAAGAGCGTGATATTCCATTGCTCGGCGTGAATTTGGGCCATGTTGGCTTTTTGTCAGAAGTTGAACGATCTAAGATTTCAGATGTAATCGAAGCATTGGTGAATAAAAGTTATGTGATTGATCCACGTATTACTTTGGGTTACACAGTAGAGCGAGCTGGAAAAAATGTTGCATCTGGCTGGGCGCTGAATGAAGTTACCGTTGAACGTGAGAAAGCAACGATGGTCGAACTCTTTTTGGAGATAGATAACCGTCCGATATCACGATGGGGTTGCGATGGATTGATTTGCTCGACTCCAACAGGATCAACTGCATACGCATTTTCCGCCGGAGGTCCAATTGTGTGGCCTGAAGTCGATGCTCTTGTCGTGTTGCCTATTTCTGCGCATGCATTATTTTCGCGACCGCTGGTTATTTCACCTAAATCAAAGATTGCTGTTGTAATTGAGTCGTCGGAAGCATTTTTATCTGCCGATGCTTTGCGTAAATTTGCACTATTACGTGGCGATCGTGTTGTCGTGACAAAGAATCCACAAATCATCAAACTTGCCCACCTTAAGAACACATTGTTTAGCGATAGATTGGTGGCAAAATTTAAACTTCCCGTTGAAGGATGGCGTGGTGAGTGAACGCACCTTTCTTGAAGAGATAACTATTCGGTCGATCGGTGTAATCGATCAATCATCCCTCGAGATCTCTAAAGGGTTAACGGTTTTAACTGGTGAAACAGGTGCCGGAAAAACCATGATTTTAACCGCTTTAAACCTCATTTTGGGAGGCAAGGCGGACAGCGCTCTGGTTCGTAAAGGTTCCGAACGATTAGTCGCAAGTGGTCGGTTTTCAATCCCACAAACATCTGAACATCTCTTTGAAGAAGTATTGGTCGAAGACGGCGAGTTAATTGTTACTCGCACAGTAGCTGCTGATGGAAAGAGCAAGGCAACTACAAATGGAGTTAGCGCAACTGCGAGCACCTTGTCTGCCGTAGGTGAGAACTTGGTAGAGGTACACGGTCAAGCCGCAAATCAAAACATTACAAAGAGTTCAAGGCAACGTGAGTTAGTAGACCGTTTTGGAAAAATTAATTTAAGTGACTATCAGATTGCGTTGCAGAGCTACCATGAAGTGAAAGAGCGCATAGCGGCTCTGAAGAAAAGCATCGCACAAAAGGATAAAGAGTTAGCAGATCTACGAGAATTCGCACAGGCCTTTAAGAAGTTGAGTCCGACAACAGATGAATATGGTGAAATCGATGGCGAGATAGCTCGACTCTCTAGCGTGGAAGAGTTCCGTTTAGCAACATCACAGGCAACGGCGGCGATTGAGGATGAAGAGGCTGGATCTCTGACATCAGTTGGCGTTGCGCGACGAGCGCTGGAAAATTCGCGGAGCAAAGATCCGCAGTTGGAAGCCATCTACCAACAGTTAAGTGAGGGTTTTTTCCTGCTAGATGATGCCCAGAGTGCTTTGAATTCATACCAAAGCAAACTTGAAGCTGACCCTGCGAGATTGGATTTTCTACATGCGCGTAAGGCAGAGATCAATACCTTGATCAAGAAGTTTGGTGGTTCAGGAACACATGAAGAAGAGCTCACCGATTTATCCATTCGATATAGGAACTCTTCAGATGCTATTGCAGATTTAGAAGGTGGTGATCAACGTTTGCTAGAGCTTGAAAAGCAATTGACAGCGCATAAGAAAGTTTTGCTTTCTGCTGCTAAGAGCCTTTCTGAAAATCGAATCAACGCTGCTGCTCAGCTTTCGCAGTTAGTAACTGCAGAGATCCAGCAATTGTCTATGCCTCACGCATCATTTGTGGCAAAGGTAGAGACGGCTGATTATGCAGCACCAAAGGAATCGGAATTCACTTCTCAAGGTTGCGATGAAATAGCAATGTTTATTCAAGGCCATAAGGACGCACCGTTAGTGGCATTGGCAAAAGGTGCATCTGGCGGTGAAATGTCCCGCGTGATGTTGGCGTTAGAGGTAGTTATCGCCACAACACATCCCATAGGAACATATGTTTTTGATGAAGTTGATGCTGGTGTTGGAGGAAAAGCGGCAATTGAAGTTGGCAAGAGACTGCATCAATTAGCCCAACATGCTCAAGTAATTGTTGTTACACATTTGCCACAAGTAGCAGCTTGGGCGGATAGCCACTTTGTTGTTACAAAAAATAATGATGGCACGGTTAGCCAAAGTGATGTCCGAATGGTGACAGGGGAGGATCGCATTGAGGAAATAGCCCGAATGTTGGCTGGTCTTGAGAACTCTTCTAGCGCCCGTGAGCACGCCACGGAGCTACTTTCCTTAAAGGTGTAGTTCGACCACTGGTTTGAATGATAGGTTTGTCTTCCATGGGCCAAGCACATGTGACTAAACATTTATTTGTAACCGGCGGAGTCGCCTCAAGTTTAGGTAAAGGACTCACCGCCTCAAGTTTAGGACGGTTATTAGTAGCCCGCGGCATCCGCGTAACAATGCAAAAACTCGATCCATATCTCAATGTGGATCCAGGGACGATGAATCCTTTCCAGCATGGTGAAGTTTTCGTTACAGATGATGGATCTGAGACAGATCTAGACATCGGACATTACGAGAGATTCTTGGACCGCAACCTTCATGGTTCAGCAAATGTGACTACAGGTCAGGTTTATTCACGTGTCATAGCGCGCGAACGTCGCGGTGAGTATCTAGGGGAGACAGTTCAAGTTATCCCGCACATTACTAATGAAATTAAAGAACGAATTCTTGCGATGGCTGGGCCGGACATTGATTTGGTAATCACAGAAGTTGGTGGAACCGTTGGAGATATTGAATCTCAACCATTTCTAGAAGCGATACGTCAGATTCGCCAAAACGTAGGCCGTGACAATGTCTTCTACTTACATGTTTCGTTGGTTCCCTATATTGGTCCATCTGGTGAATTGAAAACCAAACCAACGCAACACTCTGTTGCAGCGCTGCGCAGTATTGGTATCGCACCTGATGCAATTGTTTTGCGATCTGATCGCGAGATTCCAGAAGGCGTTAAAAAGAAGATTTCTTTGATGTGTGACGTTGATTCTGAAGCAGTAGTTGCCGCAGTTGACGCTCCTTCGATTTATGACATTCCGAAGGTTTTACATAGCGAAGGCCTCGATTCATACGTCGTGAAACGCCTTGGATTTGATTGCCATGATGTTGTTTGGGGCGATTGGGATGTATTGCTTGAAAAGGTCCATCATCCGAAGCATCACATCAAAGTGGGCCTAGTTGGAAAATACATTGATCTTCCAGATGCGTATCTTTCAGTGTCTGAAGCATTGCGAGCTGGTGGTTTTGCAAACCTTGCAAAAATTGAGATCGTTTGGATTGCTAGTGATGAATGCGAAACTGCAGAAGGCGCTAAGAAGCATTTGCAGGGTGTGGATGCAATTTGCGTTCCAGGAGGATTTGGTATTCGTGGGATTGAAGGAAAAGTCGGAGCGCTTAAATATGCACGTGAGAACAAGATTCCTACTTTGGGATTGTGTTTAGGGTTGCAGTGCATGGTTATTGAAGCAGCTCGCAATTTGGCTGGTATTAACGATGCAATTTCTGCAGAGTTTTCAGATTCAGGTACTCCTGTGATTGCAACCATGGATGATCAAAAGGACGTTGTTTCAGGTAAAGGTGATATGGGTGGAACTATGCGCCTTGGTCTTTACCGAGCAGATTTGCTAGCTGGTTCACTCGTTGCAACGACATATGGCTCAACAGAAGTCTCTGAACGTCATCGCCACCGTTATGAAGTCAATAACAAGTACCGTGAGCAGATTTCAAACGCTGGGCTGGTTTTCTCTGGAATGTTTAAAGAACGAGACCTTGTGGAGTTTGTAGAACTTCCCAAAGAGGTGCATCCTTACTACGTAGGCACGCAAGCTCATCCTGAGCTGCGTTCACGTCCAACGCGACCACACCCATTATTTATTGGTTTGATAGCAGCGGCGGTAGCAGCGAAAGGCTAATCATGCTCGTTGGTGTTCCGAAGGAAATTAAAGTTCACGAATCGCGAGTGGCCATTACTCCAGAAGGTGTCTCCGAATTCGTTCACGCAGGCCATACTGTTGTGATTCAAGATGGCGCAGGAGTTGCCTCGGCAATTACTAATGAGGATTTCATTCAAGCCGGAGCCACAATTGTTGCAACAGCTGATGATGTGTGGCAAAAAGCAGATTTAGTCCTGAAGGTAAAAGAGCCGATTGAATCTGAATACTCCAAGATGCGTAAAGGGCAAACTCTTTTCACATACCTTCACTTAGCCGCCTCTAAAGCGTGCACCGATGCACTTGTAGCTTCTGGAACCACTGCAATCGCATATGAAACTGTTGAAGTTAATGGAACGTTGCCATTACTCGCTCCAATGAGTGAAGTTGCAGGACGACTTGCTACCCAAGTTGGAGCAACAGCGCTGCAAAAACCACATGGTGGTCGCGGTGTTCTTCTAGGGGGAGTTCCAGGGGTTGCTCCCGGCCGAGTTGTTGTAATTGGCGGGGGAGTTGCTGGGTTAAATGCCGCCGTTATCGCTCTTGGTATGGGAGCTGATGTGACTGTATTTGATCGTTCGATAAGCCGTTTGCAATATATCGACACAGTTTATGGTGGTCGTATCAAGACTTTGGTTGCATCAAAGCACGCACTAGAGCGAGAAGTTAAACAAGCCGATCTAGTTATTGGTGCGGTATTGGTTCATGGCGCAAAAGCACCAAAGTTAGTTTCGAACACTCTAGTTTCACAAATGAAAAGCGGTTCGGTATTAGTTGATATCGCTATTGATCAAGGTGGGTGCTTCGAAGACTCCAAGGCAACAACACATGCGGAGCCAACATTTACTGTTCACAACTCAGTGTTTTATTGCGTTGCCAACATGCCAGGTGCTGTTCCTGTGGCTTCTACCTATGCCTTAACCAATGCAACGTTGCCATATGCACTCTCCTTAGCAAACCTTGGGTGGGAATCGGCATGCAGAAAAGATGCAAACTTAGCTAAGGGTCTGAATGTCCATGAAGGTAAAATTTACTATTCAGCTGTAGCAGAAGCACATGGTTACCCGAGCGTTGAACTTTGAAATAGCCTCAACATCCTTTCTCAATCACTTGCAAATTGAGAGAGGTTTGGCTGCAAACTCCATTTCTGCGTATCGCAGAGATTTAAACAAGTTTGCACTGTTTCTAAATACTAAAGCGTTGTCTGATGTTGATCCTGAGACAGTCAGCGCCTTTGAAGCATCGTTACGTGAGGAAAAATTGTCGGTTGCAAGTATTAACAGGGTGGATTCCACTTTGCGATCTTTTTTCAAGCATCTGCAACAAGAGTACGGATACGCAGATCCAACATTAGAAATCGCGCCAAGTAAGTCATCTCGTCGATTACCTAAAGCGTTAACTATTGATCAGATAGTTTCAATGATCGATGCGGCCTATCGTGAAGGTCAACCAGTTACGACTCGTGACCAGGCGATGCTTGAACTTTTGTATAGCAGTGGTGCCCGAGTCAGTGAATTAATAGGAATAAATCTCAACGATCTCAATTCGATTGAGACTGATGATGGGGTTGTTACAACTTTGAAACTACGTGGCAAGGGCTCTAAAGAACGAATCGTTCCTTTGGGTTCATTTGCATCAAAGTCGATAGAAAATTATCTGGTCCGAGTCCGACCAGATTTAGCAGCAAAGAGCTCGAAGACTACTTCTGCACTGTTTCTTAATTCGCGAGGATCGAGAATTTCTAGACAATCTGCCTGGCAGTTAGTTTTAGATGCGGCAGAAGCAGCAGGTGTCACTGACCATGTTTCGCCCCACGTATTTAGACATTCGTACGCGACACATCTGTTAGATGGTGGCGCAGATATTCGTGTTGTTCAAGAACTACTGGGACATGCCTCAGTTACAACAACTCAGATTTATACGCTTATAACAATAGATAAAGTGCGAGAGAGCTATTCAATGGCTCATCCACGAGCCAGGTAATTAGATTTATAGACCGCGCAAACGACGAGCCAAGATACTTTGATCGCCTTTTGCTTCTAGATCGGCAATGATCACCGCAATTGATTCGCGAACAATGCGGCCACGGTCTACTGCAAGACCCAAATCGCCACGTAGTTGCAGACGTGCTTGATCGAGATCAAAGAGTTCATCGGGTGAGAGGTAAACAGTGATTTTCTCATCATGACGTTCACGACCTGATGGAGAGCGATCAACAGTTGTCACGCGACGACGCGCAATCGTGCGCACACCTTTTTTAGATGATGGCGCTTTTGGAGTTGCAATAGCAGGTGCAACTAGCGGCGCAGCTGATTCTTGAATAGTTTGTGTTGGGACTGAGGTTAGTGCTGGTGCTGTGGAACGGAAAAGTTCATCTGCACCCGGAAGGTTTGCTCTGCGTGTCATCGTGCGCCTCCTCTGGCGATAAGTTCTCGTGCTAAACGTCGGTATGAAGCAGCTCCACCTGAAGATGTTGCATATGTCGTGATCGGTTCACCAACTACAGTTGTTTCTGGGAAACGAATTGTTTTAGCAATGATCGTTTCAAATACATCTTCAGGGAATTGCTCAAGAATTCTTTCTAGAACCTGGCGATTGTGTGAAGTTTTCTTGTCGTACATTGTTGCCAAAATACCGATAAGTCGAAGATTAGGGTTGAGAAAATTCTTGACCTTATCTAAGTTGCCTTTAAGTTCGATGAATCCATGCAATGCGAAGTATTCACACTGCATCGGAACTATAACTTCATCAGATGCAACCAATGCGTTAATTGTTAATTGTCCCATTGTTGGTTGACAGTCAATTAAAATGACATCGTAATAATCACGAAGTGGTGCGAGGGCACGCTTGAGGTATTGCTGACCGCCAATTTCAGCACCCAAAGTTGTTTCAGCTGTACCTAGGTCACGGTTTGCTGGCAAGAAATCCAACCCTGGAACTGAGGATTTCAAAACAATGTCATCAACATTTGCTGTTGGTGTCATTAATGCGTAATAGACAGTTTGTTCTAAGGGCAAAGAATGGGCATTTACGCCAAGACCTAAAGACAGGCCACCTTGTGGATCGAAGTCAACCAATAGAACGCGGCGACCCAATTCAGATAATGCAGCACCTAAGTTGATAGTGCTCGTTGTTTTTCCAACTCCACCTTTTTGGTTGAAGATTGAAATCACCTTTGCATTGCCATGCTCTGTTAAAGCAGCAGGAGTCGGAAAGTTTTGAGCCGCCTTGCCTAGCAAGGTAGATGTGGTTGCCACATCCTCTGCAATTGTCGATTTAGCGTTCAATAGTCAAACCTCTTTCCTGATATACGCGGGAGCCTATGCGTTACACATAAAACAGGCAAGCGTGAAGTAAGGTGCCTCCGTGGGATTAACAGATGCGGGATTAACAAATGTTGGAGTAACAGATCACGTATCTGTCGAGGCGTCGACCGATGTAAACGCCTCCTCAGACGGCTTTTCTGTTCACCTGTCCAACTTTGATGGCCCCTTCGATCTACTACTTCAGCTTATTTCGCGACACAAGATGGATGTCACCGAAGTCTCCTTGAGCATGGTGACCGATGAGTTCATCTCCTTTATTCGTGCTTTGGAAGCATCTGGTGAAGGCTGGGAACTGGACCAGGCGACCGAGTTCTTAGTGGTGGCGGCAACGTTGCTGGATTTAAAAGCCGCCCGACTGCTGCCATCTGGTGACGTCGAGGATGAAGAGGATTTGGCTCTGCTTGAAGCGCGAGATCTATTGTTTGCCCGCCTGTTGCAGTACCGAGCTTTCAAGGAGATTGCAGCCACCTTCAACGAGCGTATCGCCGCCGCTGATAAATCATTTGCCCGTGTGGTGGCCCTAGATCCAGCCCTCGCGGCGCTATTGCCTGAGGTTCTGATCGGGGTAGGGGCGGCACGTTTTGCGGCCATCGCCGAGCGTGTACTTACACCCAAGGTGATTCCGACAGTGGCGGTCCAGCACCTGCATATGGCCCTCGTGAGCGTTGCTGAGGAGTCAAGGATGGTCGTGGAAGCTCTACGACACTCAAAGACGCTTAGCTTTAGAAACCTAATTTCAGATGCAGACAGCACATTGGTTGTAGTAGCCCGGTTCTTGGCACTGCTAGACCTCTATCGTCAGGGCGTACTTCGCTTCGATCAGGTTATCGCCCTAGGGGAGCTGCAGATCAGTTGGACCGGAAGCCTTGAAGGCGAGGTCGAAATTACCGATGAGTTTGATATACCTGTAGTTTTAGAGATGGAAGATTCGACAGAAAGTAGCAATAATGTCTAATGTAGAAGTTGAACGTTCTATCGAGGCGATCCTTATGGTGGTTGATGAGCCGGTTACAGAGATCATTTTGGCCCAGGTCCTGGAACGCCCAATCGAAGAGATCGAAACCGCTTTGACTGTCCTTGAGGGAAGTTACGAGGATCGCGGCTTTTCCCTACGTAAGATCAACGGGGGATGGCGCTTTTATAGCAACCCCAATTATTCAGCGGTGGTGGAAAAATTTGTACTAGATGGCCAACAGTCTCGTTTGACTCAGGCAGCCCTTGAAACCCTCTCGGTGATCGCTTATCGCCAACCAGTCTCAAGAGCCCGTGTGTCAGCTATTCGTGGGGTAAATGTTGAGGCGGTCATGAAAACCCTAGTTACCCGTGGATTGGTAGAAGAATCTGGTCTTGAGCATGAAACAGGTGCAATCTTGTACAAGACGACCAGCTACTTCCTCGAGCGCCTTGGCCTGAACTCTCTTGAGGATCTCCCAGCGCTGGCGCCGTACCTGCCAGATCTTGATGGCCTGGATGAAATTCTCGATTCGCTAACTGACTAACCTGTCGGCTATCCTTACCTCCTGACTGTCGGGAGGATAGCCATGGCCCAAATGAGGCTTAATAAGATAATCGCTGATGCCGGTATTACTAGCCGTCGCGGAGCTGATGAATTAATCGAAGATGGCCGTGTCGCGGTCAATGGAATCATTATTCGGGAGATGGGTAGCAAATTCGACCCTGAAACGGATCAAGTGATGGTTGATGGTGAGACAATCAAGCGAACTTTGACTAAGTCTTATCTTGCACTTCATAAACCAAAGGGTGTTTTGTCTACGATGTTTGACCCAGAAGGTCGCCCATCATTAGATGACTTTATCGACCTACGCAAAGAGCGACTTTTTCATGTTGGACGCCTGGATAAGGATTCTGAAGGCCTCATTTTGCTCACAAATGATGGCGATTTAACCTTCAGGGCTACCCACCCATCCTTTGGGCTTGAAAAGACCTACATCATTGAATTTGATGGGATTTTGCCAACTGGAGTAGATAAGGTGCTTTTGAAGGGTGTGGAGCTTGAAGATGGAATGGGTCGTGTTTTGACCTTTAAGCAGCTTTCTCCACGATGGATTGAGGTATCGATTCACGAAGGTCGTTATCACATTATCCGTCGGCTAATGGAGGCGGTAGGGGTGGATGTACTTCGCTTGATCCGAACTAAGTTTGGCCCAATCTCGTTGGGAGATACCCCTGAAGGACGCTGGCGAGACCTGAACGATGGAGAGTTGATGAATCTACGAAAGGCTTTAGATATTTAACTGTTTTACTATAAATAGATAATATTGAAAATAACTATTTATTGTTTTATAGATATTTATCTCAATTGAAAACCATTTATCGACATTTATCACGCTCACAAGAGTCTATAAGTATCAATTTATCGATAATCAGGAATTGATGACGGATGTCAGAATGGAGCTAGGACTCGTTCGTGAGAAGAGTGAAATGGTTTAAAGAATTAAAGGTTTTATCGACAAACAAGCATTTAAATGAACGCTAAAAATGGCTAGGAAAGGTACCCTTATCCCATGGGATTACGCGCAATTCGTGGAGCAATCCAAGTTCCGGCGAACACCGCTGGCGATATCGCCGCAGGTGTTCAGGAGCTCATTGCTGCGATTCTGACAGCTAACGCTCTCACCCCATCCGATGTCATATCAGTTTTCTTCACCAGCACAGTGGATCTAGATGCAGCATTTCCAGCTGCCGCTTGTCGGGAGATGGGTTTTGCCAACGTGCCTCTCATCGGCTCGGTTGAGGTAGCAGTCCCGGGAGCTCTGGATAAAACCGTAAGAGCGATGCTCCATGTTGAGACAAATAAGAGGCCAGAACAAATAACCCATATTTACCTTCACGGAGCGGCCTCACTGCGCAGAGATATAGCGCAATAATGCTGGAAAAGGTGCGCATAGTTGGCTCCGGATTGATAGGAACCTCTATTGGTTTAGGTCTGGTTCAGCGTGGGATCGCGGTTGAAATGGTTGATTCTGATCCATCTGCTCAAGCCTTAGCTAAGGACCTAATAGGTGGGGTAGTAGTGGCAGATCCTGAACTTGTTATATTCGCTCTTCCGACCTCTGGACTCTCCCACGTCATTCCGAACGAAATTGCCATAAACCCTCAGTCAACATTTATGGATGTTGGTAGTGTTAAGAATGAAGTTTTACTTCAGGTTAAGACATTTACAGGCCTATCCACAAGGTTTTTGCCCACCCATCCCATGGCAGGGCGGGAAATCGGCGGTGCAAGCTCTGCCAGAGCCGATCTATTTCAAGGACGCAGTTGGATACTTACGCCTGACGCTGACTGCTCCCAGGAATCTAAAGATGTGGTCCTTGAACTCATCAACTGTCTTGGCGCTACGCCTATAGAGCTAACTGCTGTGGATCATGACGCCGCAGTTGCAAAGATTTCCCACCTGCCTCAGATCGCTGCTTCCTTATTGGCAAAGCAGCTGTCGGGAACCCCAGCTGAGTGGATGGAGTTAGCGGGGCAAGGATTGCGAGACACAACCCGCATCGCAGGCTCCGATGAGAAGTTATGGAAAGAGATTATTTACAGCAATCGTGCCGAAATATCTGAATTACTAATAAGTCTACAAAACGATCTGACACAGATGATTGCAGCGCTAGATGATCCGGCCACAATTGCAGAGTTGATTGCTGCTGGCCGAGATGGCAAAGCGATGATTCCCGGAAAGCACGGCGGTAAAGCACGTGAGTACAGTTATTTACCGATCGTCATTGACGATAAGCCGGGTCAACTTGGTGCGATTTTCAATGAATGCGCAGCAATGCAAGTAAATGTTGAAGATTTGAACATAGAGCATTCACCTGGACAGTTAAGTGCTTTGATCACCTTGTCATTATCTGCACACGATGCCGAAAAGTTATCTACACACCTAACCTCGATCGGATGGAACGTTCATCCGGTTCGTAAATAGAAGTAGGCTCAGTACATGGGCATAATCGTAGCTATAGATGGCCCGAGTGGCGCAGGTAAATCAAGTACAGCAAAAGCGATTGCAGTGCGCGCAGGATGGAATTATTTAGATACTGGTGCTTTGTATCGAGCAGTTACGTGGCTGGCTTTAGAACATAAATGTGAAGAAGCTTTTTCAATACTGCAAGCTATAAAAGATCATCCGATAAAATTTGATGCTGATCCGCAATCCCCAAATGTTTACGCAGGCGAAACACAAATAACCCATGCAATTCGTGGCACATCTGTGACAGAAAATGTATCGCGCATAAGTGCGATTCCTGAGGTTCGTCACGAACTTATGAAATTGCAGCATTACATAATTGATTCAGCAGAACGTGGAATTGTTGTCGAGGGTCGCGATATAGGAACTGTTGTGGCACCTGAAGCAGGTTTGAAAATCTACTTGACCGCTGACTTAGATGCACGTGCAGTACGTCGTGAAAATGAAACTGAAGACAAAAGCGTTGATGTAAAAGCATCTCTGGATAACCGCGATGTAATTGACTCAACGCGCACAGTTTCGCCATTAACAATGGCTGCAGATGCGGTAGAAGTTGACTCAACATATTTGGATCTTGATGAGACGATAGAACGCATTTGGGAGCTCTTAAAGAAGCGTAATTTGCTTGGTTTACCCATCGTTGCAATCTTGGGACGCCCCAACGTTGGAAAATCAACATTGATCAATAGATTCATAGGTCGACGCGAAGCGATCGTTGAGGATACCCCTGGTGTCACGCGCGATCGCGTTCAGTATGAATGTGAATGGGGCGGTCGCCGTTTCATCATTATGGATACAGGTGGATGGGAATCAAAGCCCGATGGTATTTCAGTTCAAGTTAGTGCGGGTTCAGAACTTGCTATGCAAGAGGCAGATGTCCTTGCCTTTGTTGTAGATGCACAAGTTGGCGCACTGGATGAAGATGACACTTTGGTTCAGCATCTACGCAAAGCGAAGAAGCCAACAATCTTGATCGGCAATAAAGTTGATGGTGAACGAGAAGAAGCAGAAGCGCATGGTTTATGGAGTCTTGGGTTAGGCGAGCCACGCTTTGTTTCTGCATTGCATGGTCGAGGCAGCGGAGATTTACTCGATCACATAGTTGCCGTGTTACCTGAAGTAGGACGTGCTCAAAATCAAGATGGGTATCGCAAAGTCGCTTTGATAGGTAGACCAAATGTTGGAAAGTCCTCTTTGTTTAATGCAATTGCCGGGGAATCACTGTCGATCGTTGATGACGCAGCTGGAACAACTCGTGATCCAGTTGACTCACTTCTTTCTTTTGGTGGATCAACTTGGAGATTTATCGATACTGCTGGTTTGAAAAAGCGCGCTAATCAAGATTCGGGAACTGATTACTACGCGTCTTTACGAACTGCCACTGCTTTAGAGCGTTGCGAAGTTGCTGTTGTTGTCTTAGATGCATCTGAGCCAATTACTGAACAAGATTTGCGGGTCATCACCATGGTTGAAGATGCGGGTAAAGCTATGGTGATTGTGATGAACAAATGGGACTTAGTTGATGAAGACCGCCGCAATCAGTTAGACCGTGAGATTGATCGACATCTAGATCAAGTGGAATGGGCACAACGAGTAAATATTGCAGCAAAGACAGGTTGGCACCGAGACCGTTTGGCACCAGCTCTTCGGACAGCTCTGGACAGTTGGGAACGACGTGTGCCAACAGCCAAACTCAACTCCTTCTTGGGAGCTCTCATTGGAGCAACCCCTCCACCGGTCCGAGGTGGAAAGCAGCCAAAGGTGTACTACGCAACTCAGGCTGGTATTGCGCCGCCTAAATTTGTGGTGTTCTCTAGTGGCTGGATCGAGGCGTCATACCGTCGCTTTATTGAGCGCCGACTGCGCGAAGAGTTCAAATTCCCCGGCACGCCAGTGCAGGTGGCAATTAGAGTCAAGGAGCGCGATAAGGAATGAAGCCTTCTGTGATTAGCGTTCCTAACGCTCTCACCTTTCTACGATTTCTAGGCATTCCTCTCTTTATTTATCTCACCCTTAATCTAGAAGCAGATGGCTGGGCAATAGTTGTCCTAGCTATCGGGGGAGCAACTGATTACTTTGATGGAAAAATCGCAAGAGCGTGGAATCAGACTTCTCGCTTTGGCGAATTAGCTGATCCGGCGATCGATCGCCTGTATATCTTGGCGATCCTCATCGTGTTTCTGATCAGGGAGATCATCCCAATCTGGATGATTATCATTCTTGTTGGCCGTGACATTGTGCTGGGCATAATCACTATCGTTATGAATCAAAAAGGAATTGCACCGTTTACCGTGACCTACTTGGGCAAGGCGGCGACATTTAATTTGATGTACGCCTTTCCGTTCCTGCTGTTGGCTCAATCAGATGGAACCCTTGGAACAATCGCCTTTGTAGTGGGGTGGAGTTTTGCCATCTGGGGGATTGCCCTCTACATTTCGACAGGTATTAGTTATGCGCGCCAAGGCATTTGGCAGATAAGAGGAAACCATGTCATCAATTCCTAATGAGTTGTCATACACAAAGGAACACGAATGGGTTTCATCTGTAGATTCAACTTTCACTATGGGCATCACTGATTATGCACAAGCAGCCTTGGGCGACATTGTTTATGTGCAGTTGCCTAAAGTTGGCGAATCAGTTGTTGCTGGAAAAGTGTGTGGTGAAGTTGAATCAACCAAAAGTGTTTCTGATATTTATGCGCCAGTCACCGGAACCATTGTGGCGATCAATGATGCATTATCTAATTCACCAGAAACAATCAACTCAGATCCTTATGGTGGAGGCTGGCTCGCAAAGATCGAGGTCACTTCAGCGCCTACTGACCTATTAACAGCTTCCCAATACACAGAAATTACCGCTTGACCTTATTCCTCTAACTCTCTAGTGTCACCCTTAAGTACACGGTGAGGAGGTAGAGAGAATGGCTGCAGAACCATCGCAGAGTGAGCTAACTACCACCCTCCATTTAGGAGTTCGTGAAGTTAGCAATTCCCCTGCTAACTATTTGGAAGAGCAGTTGGCATTACTGTCCTCTGAAGATCGCGCAGTAGTCGCAGAGATACAAAATTCCCAGGGCGAAAAAGCAATGGTTTTAATAGCTCGCGGTTCGCACAAAGGTTCCCGTTTTCTTATTACAGCCGAAGGTGCATCCATCGGCAGATCTGCAGCAAGTGAGATTTTCTTGGATGATGTAACGGTCTCTAGAACCCACGCAACAGTTGTAAAAAACGGTAAGGATTTCATCTTAAAGGATTCGGGTTCCCTTAACGGAACATATATAAATAATGTGTCGATTTCAGAGCACACACTTGTTTCAGGTGATGAGTTTCAGATTGGCAAGTTTCATTTGCTTTTTATCGGTTCGAACAAATAACTATTGAGTCACGAAGAAACTAGGGGAGTAGTCATGGCCGTACCAGCACGCGCGTACTTAAGCATCGGTGAAGTTCTCAACCGTTTGCGAGGAGACTTTGCAGATATCACAATTTCTAAGATTCGTTTTCTTGAATCTGAGGGTTTGATTGAGCCGCAACGTACGCCATCTGGTTACCGAAAGTTTACGAGCTCTGATCTAGAACGTTTGCGTTATGTATTGTTGGCACAACGCGATCAGTATCTGCCATTAAAGGTAATCAAGGACAATCTTGATGCGATTGATCGCGGCTTACAGCCAGCGGCTGCCGGTGGAGTGGCTCGACCAAACATAGGGCTAGCAACTATCGATGGCGAGATGGCCCCAAGTGCATTTGGTGAAGTCAATGAAATGCGCCTTTCACGTGAAGAGCTACTGAAAAATAGCGGTCTTGCAGAGGAGCACTTAGTAGAACTTGAAGGTTATGGTTTGATCGCCCCACGTGGCCGTCATTACGATTCAGATGCACTTACGATTGCCAAAGCGGTTACAGAAATGGGTGGGTTCGGAATTGAAGCCCGTCATCTGCGCTCATTTAAATCTGCAGCTGATCGCGAGATAGGTTTGATCGAACAGGTCATCACTCCACTGACTCGACAGAAGAGCGCGGAATCCAAAGCCCGAGCTGAAGAGGTTCAAAAGGAGATTGCATCTCTTTCTATTCGCCTGCATGCAGCGCTCGTGCGTGGCGGACTCAATCGCCTCCGCTAATAGATTGCCATCTTCATGTTGATACCAATGGAGGTAATTGGCGTTCGCGTCGAAATGCCATCTAATCAGCCGATTGTTTTGCTTAAAGAAATTGATGGCTCTAGATTCTTACCCATTTGGGTTGGAGCCGTTGAGGCAACAGCGATCGCATTTGCCCAACAAGGTGTTGAACCTCCACGCCCATTGACTCACGATCTTATGAATAACCTGGTGGATCTTTTGGATGCGACATTAACAGCGGTTCATCTGACAGAAATCAAGGATGGAATTTTTTACGCCACAATGCTCCTGCGTGATTCCAGTGCAGGGCAGTTAACGATCTCGGCCAGACCATCAGATGCAATCGCCTTAGCGGTTCGCAGCCACAGTAATATCTTGGCTACCGAAGAGCTATTAAATGAGATCGGAATCGAGATCCCTCAGGGAGATGGCGAGAACCAAGAGGTCGAAAAGTTCCGCGAATTCCTGGATCAGATCAACCCTGAAGACTTTGTAGGTTAGGCTCAACTCTCAACCTAAAGTAGAGGTTTCGGTCGTGTCGTTCCTAGGCTTCTAGAGGCGGCGGGTCTACATTTATCTCACTCCCCAAGAGAAAAGAGCCATTCCCCGTGAGCCCAGAAGAGCTAGAGATCGGCTACAGAGGCGCTACTGCATGTTCTGCTGCAGGTATTACATATCGCCAATTAGATTATTGGGCTCGCACCGGATTAGTTGAACCAGGAATTAGAACTGCAAGTGGCTCGGGAACTCAACGCCTGTATGGCTTTCGCGACATCTTGGTGTTAAAAATTGTAAAGCGATTGTTGGATGCTGGCGTTTCGCTACAAAATATTCGCACCGCTGTTGATCATTTGCGCAGCAGGGGAGTGACAGATTTGGAAAGAATCACCTTGATGAGTGATGGAGCATCAATCTACGAATGCTCAAGTCCAGATGAAATTATTGACCTTTTGCAAGGCGGCCAAGGAGTCTTTGGAATTGCCGTTGGCAAGGTATGGCATGAAGTCGAAGGCTCTCTATCTGTACTTCAGGGTGAAATCAATGGCCAGGTAATAGGTGGCGAAAATAACGATGAACTCTCGCTGCGTAGAAAGAGCAAAGGCGCTTAATTCACCTTATTCTTCATCCCTGCCCTTGCACTTTTAGGCGAGAGGCTTTGAACAGGATGAGGAATTGCTATGAGTCGTTCATTTGAGGATCGCCATATAGGACCAACCTCAGTCGATGAGATGGCAATGTTGAAGGCTTTGGGTTATTCAGATTTACCCTCATTTATTGCTGATGTTGTACCAGCAAATATAGCAATTAAAGGTGTTATCGAGAACGCACTTGAATCAGGAAAAAGTGAAGTCGACGTAATAGCAGAGTTGCGATCAATTGCTTCGGAGAACAAAGTTTTCGCTTCACTAATCGGTACTGGGTATTACGGAACGATTGTTCCACCAGTAATCAAGCGAAATGTTTTGGAGAATCCATCCTGGTACACCGCTTACACACCGTATCAACCTGAAATTTCTCAAGGGCGACTTGAAGCGTTGTTTGCTTTTCAAACTATGGTGTGTGAATTAACAGCGTTGAATATTTCAAACGCATCAATGCTTGATGAGAGCACCGCCGCCGCAGAGGCAATGACTCTTGCACGTCGTGCCTCCAAACTAAGCGATGATGCTGTTTTTTTAATTGAAGAACATGTTCACCCGCAGACTAAAGCAGTTGTTATTACCCGTGCTAAGCCACTAGGCATCACAGTTGTTGAAATAGATTCAGGTCATGTTGTGCGAGATGGATATGACGGCGAGTTCTTCGGAGCGCTGTTGCAGTACCCAGACACAACTGGAACTGTTATCGACTATGCCTCATTCGCCGAGTACGCGCATTCACGTGATGCGCTAGTTATTGCAGCAACTGATCTGTTGGCGTTAACTGTATTGAAAGCTCCGGGGGAGTGGGGCGCTGATATCGCTGTTGGTACTGCGCAGCGTTTTGGAGTGCCTATGGGATTTGGTGGACCTCATGCCGGGTTCTTGGCAGTTCGTACTGGTTTGGAACGATCCATGCCAGGCCGACTTGTTGGGCAAAGTATTGATTCAACAGGGAAGCCAGCATTTCGCTTAGCGTTACAAACACGTGAGCAACATATTCGTCGAGACAAAGCGACATCAAACATTTGTACAGCTCAGGTTCTTTTAGCAAACATGAGTGCCTTCTATGCCATGTGGCACGGACCAGTTGGTTTGAAACAAATTGCAGAAAGAGTGCACGGCTTTGCGGCGCGCTTGCATGCTGCAACAGGTAACAGAGAAGATGTTGTTTTTGATACGGTGCATATTTCGGTTGAGAACGCAGATGCGATCCACGCCAAGGCTGCAGCAAAGGGTATTAACTTCAGAAAGGTGAGTTCAACTGAGCTTCGTGTTTCCTTTGATGAAGAGACAACCGAAGCGCTATTTTTCGATGTTCTTTCAATCCTTGGGTTCAAGGATGTTGTGGGGGAGAAGATCCCTGCGAAATTCCTTCGGACAAGTAAATACTTAACCCACCCAGTTTTTAATACTAACCACAGCGAAACGGCGATGATGCGCTATCTGCGCAATTTGGCAGATAAAGATTTAGCACTCGATCGCACAATGATTCCTCTGGGGTCGTGCACGATGAAATTGAATTCTGTAACAGAGATGGAAGCGGTCACTTGGCCAGAGTTTTCGTCATTGCATCCTTTTGCTCCGGCTGAACAAAACATCGGCACACGCAAATTAATTAAACAGCTATCGGATTGGTTAGTAGCGATCACTGGTTATGACGCAGTGTCACTACAGCCAAATGCTGGAAGCCAGGGGGAGTTTGCTGGCCTTCTTGCCATCCGCAATTACCATGACTCACGTGGTGATCAGAACAGAAAGATTTGTTTGATCCCATCTAGTGC
>Ga0214162_1000072_pt1 | contig 21346 bp, 18 predicted proteins | sample LakMenepilimnion_3_FD_153000 | JGI IMG/M metagenome (GOLD analysis project Ga0214162, IMG submission 153000) | Freshwater microbial communities from Lake Mendota, WI - Practice 20APR2010 epilimnion v5 | ecosystem: Environmental > Aquatic > Freshwater > Lake > Epilimnion/Euphotic zone | place...
TTATTAAAATCTGTAAGACAAAGCAGTAGAAATAGATCTTCCCGGCATTGGTCTAGCTCTTACATAATTTACTGTGTTGTCTGTTATATTTCCTTCCTCAGATTCGGTAATTGCCAAGCTGTCGAATAAGTTGTTGGCAGAAAGATTTATGGATAATCCTTTTGCAATTTCAAAATCAACAAAAGCATTTACGATTACAAATCCGTTCATTACCAATTGATTTGAATCTTGTGCGAATGCTTTGCTTTGACCAATAAAACTCAATCCAACAGCATTTTTATTTCCGGAGAAGTTATAAGTTGGCATCAAATTGTACATCAATTTTGGTTGTCTTCTTGGTTCGTTTCCTTTGTTATCGCCAGATGTAATTTCTGCTTTTGTGTATGTTAAAGCACCACGAACATTGAAACTGTCATTCACGTTATAAGAAGATTCGAACTCTAAACCATATGATTTATAATTGTTTTGGATGATACTGTTTGAAGTCGCTTCATATCCACCTTGCTCGTCTGTTTTAGAATGAAATGCAGTTGCATAGGCATATCCTTTTGGGAATTTAAGTTTATAACCCAATTCTGTTTGTGTCAAAAAGTCCAAAGCGTTAATTTTACTTCCGTCAAGATAATCCAATCCTGAAAACAAAATACGATCTGCTTTTGCGGAAGCACCTTTGCTATATCTGGCAAAAAGCGATTGTTTTGCCGTTACTAAATAATTGGCACCCAAAGTATAAGAAACATAATCGTAATCGTAATTTACAGCAGTTTCATTAGCCGTATTTACTGCAAAAACATTTTGTTCTGGTACTGAAATTGTTCCGTTATTATTGATGTCATAACTTCTTGCGGTACCACCAGCAAATGATCCTGTAACTTTACCCGTATCATATCGCAAACCGCCTTCAAGGGAAAGGTTTTCAGTTGCATCAACAGAAACATTTACATATGGTGCGGAAACATTATATTGGGTGTCATAATTTCTGGCTAAATTCCCCCAAGCTGGCGTGCCATAAGCATACAAGCCGTTTTCTGACAATAAATTTCCAGCGGCATTTTTAACATTTATCAAACGTGGATTGTCGTCCGAAACTTCTTGTAAATAAGAATTCCATAACCATGACATAGAGATGTTTTGTATAGATTTGAAGTAACCCGCAGTAACACCTACTATATCAAATTTTTTCGTCACTCTTAAATCATTCATAAAGTTGCTTAAGTCATTTAATTGCGTGTCGAACATGTGAATTCTGGATACTAATCCATTTGGATTATTAAAAGGAGTTCCTGAATTGGCAAACGTCAAAGTAGATCCTGCCCCAAAAGAAGCTGCAATGGCAGCAGCGGAACCAACTTCAGCTGGAAATGGAGCAATAAAACCACCGCTGTTAGAGGAATAACGACCGTTTTCGGTTATTTTCCAACCGTCTTCTAAATCAAATGAAGCATTCACTCCAATCGATTTTGAAATTGGGTTCATTCCGTCAGCAACATTTTCTCTTCTTAATTGGCCATCAGTACCAAGACCTACATTGTGGTTCAAGTAAATAGATTGTAAAGCTCCAGTTGTGGCATCAAACCCACTAACGCTTCCCCAACTTGGATTGGCATTTGTTCCTGTAACTTTTACGGGCATTGGCATATAGGCTGCGGCTCTATCGTTCAGGAATTTGGCGTAAACCGTTACTTTTCCATTTTGAAATTCTTTTGTGATGTTGAATTTTACTTGACCACCATTGTTGGAGGTGGAACCCGTTTTTCTAACACCTTCACCTGCTCTGTAAAAACCACCCACGTGAAAATATAGGCCGTCTCCAATTTTTGTCCCGTAGTCAACGTCAGTTCTAAAATTGTTGTAATCCAAACCGAAACTTGTTCTCACCATTCCACCTTCTGTTTGTCCGGTTTTGCTAATAAAGTTGATGATGCCGCCCGGAGAGTTGGAAGATAGAGTAGAGGCAGATCCACCACGAATGGCTTCAATTTTGGCAACGTTTCCGTCAAATCTCGTGAAAATATCGGCTGTTGCAAAGGCAATATCGCCAAACAAAAGTACCGGAAGTCCGTCTTCTTGAATTTGTAAATATTTAGACCCTCCAGAAGAGATGGGCACACCGCGAACAGAAATATTCGAGTTTCCCTCTCCACCAGACGATTCAGAGCGAATTCCAGGAATGGAACGGAAAATTTCTGCAGTTGATCTTGGAGCTGACTGATCGATTTGTTTTGCGTCCATAGTTGTTATGGATACGCTAGACTTGATTTTTGCTTTTGGGTTTACGACTCCCGTTATCACAACATCTTCTAGTTGAGTCGTTTTTATTGTGTCGTTAGCAGGTTTGGTTTCATTTTGTGAAAAAGACAAGTTGACGAGCAATAATGCCACTATCAATCCAAGCTTTTTCAATACTAAATTACTTCTTTTCATGGTTTAAAATTGTTTGATTAATAAATAGTTTGGTTATTTTTTGTCAAAACTACTTTTAAAAGTGTTAAATTTAAACATATTTTAATCGAAAACGTTTTCGAAAATACCGAAAACGTTTTCGATTTGTAATTGATAATTTTTTCTCATATTTGTTAAATGAAAGAGACCACTTTAAAGGAGATTGCTGAAACTTTGGGAATATCCATAACTACCGTTTCAAAAGCCTTAAAAAACTATCCAGATGTAAGTGAGAAAACTCGAAAAGCAGTCATTGCTTTGGTCGAGGAACTGAACTACACGCCCAATAGTTTTGCGGTAAATCTTCGAACTAAAGAATCTAAAACCATTGGTTTAATCATTCCAGAAGTGGTACATCATTTTTTTTCGAACGTAATTAATGGCATCATCGCCGAAGCCGAGAAAAAAGGGTATCTCGTTATTATACTTCAATCGAATGAATCTTTGGAATTAGAAAAAAAACAAGTGGCGCTTTTAATCAATAAAAGAGTAGATGGAATCATAATGTCCCTCTCTAACGAATCTAACAATGATTTCCACATTAAGGAAATCCTCCGAAAAGAAATTCCTTTTGTCCAATTTGACAAGATTTCAAAATTAATTCCAAGTTCCAAGGTGATAATTAATGACCAAAAAGCCGCGATGGAAGCAGTCCAGCATTTAATTGACAAAGGATGCAAAAAAATTGCCCACATTCGAGGTCCTGAAAACCCGCAAAATGCTATTGATCGTTTTTTAGGTTATAAAAAAGCTTTAGAGAAAAACGGAATTCCTTATGATTCCAAATTGGTTTACACATGTAAAAACGTGACTTTTGAAGAAGGTATAAAATTTGCCAAACAAATTTTCGAAGAACATCCGGATGTGGACGGTATTTTTGTCATCACGGATTTGGTGGCTGTGGGTGTTTTGGCGTATTTTAACGAACAAGGGATTCAAGTGCCCAATCAAATTGCGGTAATTGGTTTCAGTAATTGGTTTATGTCTCAAGTAATCACGCCCAAGTTGAGCACGGTTGATCAGCCAAGTTATGAAATGGGAGCTGTTGCTTTTAATTTATTACTTGAAGAAATAATTTGTCGAAAAGAAGGGAAGGATTTTAGTCCTAGAACAATTGAGTTGGAGACTAGTATAATAGAACGTGATTCGAGTTTTAAGAAGAATTAAACAATACTTTACCATTATTATAAACAAAAATCCCATTTTAAATAAAATTAAAATGGGATTTTATATTTGAGTTTAGAATACAATAAATTATCCCAAAGCTGCTCTTTTGAAACCAGTAACTATAAGATCTTTATCTAAAGATTTTACATAAGCGGCAACGCTCATTTTGTTGTCTTTAATATAATCTTGGTTTACCAAAGTATTGTCTTTAAAGAAACGAGCCAATTTACCTTTAGCGATATTGTCTAACATAGCTTCTGGTTTACCTTCTTGACGCAAAAGATCTTTTGCGATTTCGATTTCTTTTGCAATTGTTTCGGCATCAACACCAGACTCGTCTAAAGCAATTGGCGCCATAGCTGCAGCTTGCATAGATACGTTTCTGGCCACTTCGTCAGCACCTGCAATGTTTGAAGATAAAGCAACTAAAGTTGCGATTTTGTTTCCGGAGTGAATGTAAGACCCGATTAAGGCACCTTCTAATTTTTCGAAAGTTCTAATTTCAAGTTTTTCTCCGATAACTCCAGTTTGTTCGATTAATTTCTCGGCTACGGTAATTCCGTTGAAATCAGCAGCCAAAAACGCTTCTTTAGAGTCATAATTCAATGCTAAAGTAGCCATTTCAGTAGCCATTTTTACAAAGTTTTCATTCATTCCCACGAAGTCGGTTTCACAGTTTAATGTGATAACGGCACCGGCAGTTTTGTCAGCATTTACAACAGCAATTGCAGCGCCTTCTGTAGATTCTCTATCAGAACGGTTGGCCGCTACTTTCTGTCCTTTTTTACGAAGGTTTTCGATAGCTAAATCAAAATCTCCTTCGGCTTCAACCAAGGCTTTTTTGCAGTCCATCATTCCCGCACCTGTGATTGTTCTTAATTTATTTACGTCTGCAGCAGTAATTGTTGCCATAATTTTTTTATTTAAAGATTAAAAGACTGAAAAATTTAAAGAATAGAAATAATGCTAATTTTAGATTAACACATTAAGTAATCTTTAAATCTTCCAATCTTTAAATATATTTTTTATTCTTCAGTTGCAGGATCTTCAGCAACAGGCTCAGCAGCTATTTCAACTTCAACAGCAGGAGCAACTACTTCAACATCGGCAGCTACTACTTCAGCTTCAGCAACAGGAGCTGCTAATTCTTCGGTAGTTGCTTCAGTTTGAGCATCAGCATCAGCACCTCTATTAGAAAGTCCGTCAATGATTGCGGCAGTTACCAAAGATAAAATTTTATCGATTGATTTAGAAGCATCATCATTTGCAGGGATTACATATTCTACCTCTCTTGGGTCTGAATTGGTATCCACCATTGCAAAAACTGGAATGTTTAATTTTTGAGCTTCTTTAATCGCGATGTGTTCCGCTTTGATATCTACTACGAACAATGCTGCAGGAAGTCTAGACATGTCTGCGATTGAACCTAAGTTTTTCTCTAGTTTAGCACGAAGACGATCTACTTGCAGACGTTCTTTTTTAGAAAGAGTCATGAATGTTCCGTCTTTCTTCATTTTATCAATAGTAGCCATTTTTTTAACGGCTTTACGGATAGTTACAAAGTTAGTCAACATTCCGCCAGGCCATCTTTCGGTGATGTACGGCATGTTTGCAGCTTTTGCTTTATCGGCAACGATGTCTTTTGCTTGTTTTTTGGTAGCAACGAATAATATTTTTCTACCTGATGCAGCGATTTTTTTCAAAGCTTCGTTAGCTTCTTCTATTTTTGCTGCAGTTTTATATAGATTGATAATGTGAATTCCATTACGTTCCATATAAATGTAAGGGGCCATATTTGGATCCCATTTTCTAGTCATGTGTCCAAAGTGAACACCTGCTTCTAGTAATTCTTTTACTTCTACTTTGTTTGACATTTTTTGTTTAGTTTACGTTCTGTTGATTAGCAATGTTCCTTGAGCAGTTAGCTTTTGGCTTTAGGCTTTTGGCTTCATTTAGATGCTAAACTAATTCTCGCCTCAACGAGCAACAACAACATTGTTTTAAATTTATTAAAATAAACGATGCCTTGTTCCAATAGAACAAGACAGGTACTATTAACGTTTAGAGAATTGGAATCTCTTACGAGCTTTCTTCTGACCGAATTTCTTACGTTCAACCATTCTTGGATCTCTTGTCAATAAACCTTCTGGTTTCAAAATTCCTCTGTTTTCTGCATTCACTTCACACATAACGCGTGCCAATGCCATTCTTACAGCTTCTGCTTGCCCAGTTGAACCACCTCCGTAAACGTTTACTTTTACGTCAAAGTTGTTTACATTTTCTGTCATAGACATTGGTTGTAAAACTTTGTACTGTAAAGTTGCAGTTGGGAAATAAGTTGCGAATTCTTTTTTGTTTACAGTGATAACTCCTGTTCCTTCAGAAACATAAACACGTGCAACAGCGGTTTTTCTTCTACCAATTTTGTGAATAACTCCCATTACTTAAGATCATTAAGGTTAACTGTTCTAGGTTTTTGAGCGCCTTGTTTGTGCTCTGATCCTACAACAACATTTAAATTTCTGAAAAGTTCTGCTCCTAATTTATTTTTAGGCAACATTCCTTTTACTGCTTTTTCTACCAATAGTGCAGGGTTTTTTGCCTGTAATACTTTAGCAGTTAAAGTTCTTTGTCCTCCAGGGTAGCCAGTGTGACGGATGTATGTTTTTTCATCCATTTTGTTGCCTGTAAGGTTGATTTTTTCTGAGTTGATAACAATTACGTTATCTCCACAGTCCACGTGTGGGGTATAACTTGGCTTGTACTTGCCTCTAAGGATCATAGCGACCTTTGATGCAAGACGACCTAAGTTATGACCGTCAGCGTCTACCACAATCCATTCTTTGGATACGGTTGCTTTGCTTGTCGATACTGTTTTGTAGCTTAATGCGTTCACAATAATTTATTTTAATTAAACATTCCATTCCCAATAAAGGGAGTGCAAAAGTACAATTATTTTTTTGAAATGCAAATTGTCTCAAAAGTTTATTTTAACTTCCTTTTTCTGTTGATAATCAAATGGATATTTCAAGATAAACACATTTATCTTTTCTTGAATTGTAGTTCGATGTAGACTTCATATATTTGCAATTCTCGAGGTTGGGAAAAAAATTGTATATTTAATTTTTTTAAATTCAAAATTTCACTTAGAAAAAGGCTTTTTCGAATCAAAACAAAATAAATGAAGCTATTTCCGCAATCGGAGTGTTTCAAAATAGCATAAAAGACAATAAATATTTACTTATGAAAGCTAAAGCAACTCTAAAACAAATTGCCAAAGAACTGAATGTTTCTGTTTCTACAGTTTCAAAAGCACTTAATGATAGTCCGGAAATTAGTGAACAAACAAAAATAAGAATAAAAGAATACGCAAAACTTAAAAACTATAAACCCAATGTTATCGGTCTGAACCTCAAAAACAGAAAAACAAAAACGATTGGTGTTATTATTCCGAATATCTTGAATTCTTTTTTTGCCAAAGTATTTAGCGGTATAGAAAAAGTTGCCGACCAAAAAGGATACAATGTTATTATGTGCATCTCCAACGAATCATTAAACAAAGAAGCCAATACTTTGGATATGTTGAGTAATGGGACTATTGACGGTTTTATTTTATCCATTTCGGAGGAGGCACAAAAATTACACGAATACAATCATTTCAAAGACATCATCAATGAGGGCACTCCTATTGTAATGTTTGACCGCATTGCCGAAGAAGTGGAATGTGATAAAGTTGTTGTGGATGATTTTGACTCGGCCTTAAATGCTACCCAACATTTAATTAATACAGGGTGCAAAAACATTGCCTTGTTTTCTTCTGTTGATAATTTAAGTATTGGAAAATTGAGAGTTGAAGGGTATTTACAAGCTTTAAAAAACAACAATATTGCCATAAATCCCAACTTGATTATCAGGACGGATTCAGAGGATGATTTAAAAGAAAAAATCGAGCAAGTTTTTGACAATAATACTATCGACGGCATTTTTGCTCTGGATGAAAATGACTCCGTTGCGGCATTGAGAATAGGACTTAAAAAAGGCTATAAAGTTCCGGAAGAATTATCCATTATTGGTTTTGCTGACGGAATTTTGGCTTCCAGAAGATTATCGCCAAGCTTGTCCACCTTAAGTCAATATGGAGTGGAAATTGGGGAAGCCGCAGCTAAATTAATGATCGATAGATTAGAATCGAAAGAAGAAAATCTGCCTTATGAAACAACGGTTATCAAAACGCAATTGAGAGAAAGAGAATCAACCAGGAGGTTGTAGGTTTTTTGAGGAGGAAATTAAAGGGAAGTACAAACGACAACCAAAAGAATTATTAATAAGAGGATTGGTCTATACTTTCTTTGAATTTTGGCTTTATATAAAAACCCGTCTTTTTCATATTCCCAAGAAAATAAAAACATAAAAACTTCTCCCCAACTTATAAATAAGTGTCGAGGATTATAACTAAAGAAATAAAATCGTTGCTTGGCTTTTACAAAAGCTTCAAATTCCATTTGTTGTTTTTCAAGGAATTTTGCTTGGTCAATTTGTTTGGCATCAACTTTTCTTTTGTAAAGTTCGTCCAATGCTAATTTCAAAGCTCTTTCATTCCATTTTTTTGGAGCACCTGCAATTGCTAATAATTCTTCTGTTGTTCTAGATTTAATTGGAGGTTTGAAATCGTCAATCATTGTTAGATTTATATTTTATAAAGTTATAAATGCACCGAGCCTAAGGCTCTTTCTTTCCCTTTTTTTTCGTTATGAACTGGACTAAAGTCCAGCCTTACAAAATAGTCCGAGCCTACGGCTCTAGCACATAATGTAACGGTTCCGTAGGAACGATATATATTGTAGCAACTGTAACTGGACTAAAGTCCAGCCTTACAAAATAGTCCGAGCCTACGGCTCTAGTACATAATGTAACAGTTCCGTAGGAACTATATATATTGTAGCAACGGATTTTAATCCGTTGTATATGGATAAAATAACCAACGAATTTTCATAAATTTAATTATTTCTTCCTCGGATATTTCTATAAAATGATATTTTTCAGACATTGATTATTGCCAACTGCGACTGAATACTGAATACTATTTTTAATGCGCTTCCAGCCAATTTCTTCCCGATCCTATTTCAACATCCAAAGGAACATCCATTATAAACGCATTTTCCATTTCGTGTTTAATCATCGGCTGGATTTTTTCCAGTTCAGAGTTATAAACATCAAACACCAACTCATCGTGTACCTGCAACAACATCTTCGATTTCCAGTTTCCTGAAGTTAGTTTTCTGTGAATGTTAATCATTGCAATTTTGATGATATCGGCAGCACTTCCTTGGATTGGGGCGTTGACGGCATTGCGTTCGGCGGCACCTCGAACCACGGCATTAGCCGAATTGATATCTTTTAGATACCTACGTCTTCCCAAAATAGTTTGCACATACCCATTGTCCCGTGCGCTTTCTATTTGTTCCTGAATGTAGGTTTTCAGTCTAGGATAGGTTTTGTAATAGGCTTCAATCAAGGCGGCACTTTCGCTTCTTGACAAGGAAGTTTGGTTACTCAATCCAAAGGCCGAAACGCCATATATAATTCCGAAATTCACTGTTTTTGCGTGGCTTCGTTGTTCGCGGGTCACTTCTTCCAACGGAACATTAAATACTTTTGAGGCAGTCGATTTGTGAATGTCTTCGTGGTTTTTAAAAGCGGCAATCATATTTTCCTCGCCAGATAAAGCGGCGATAATTCGCAATTCTATTTGGGAATAATCTGCAGAAACCAAGGTGTAATTTTCATCTCTAGCAACAAATGCTTTCCTGATTTGGCGACCGCGTTCGGTACGAATTGGGATATTCTGCAAGTTCGGATTATTGGAGCTCAAACGACCCGTTGCGGCAACTGTTTGCATATAATCCGTGTGAATGCGATTCGTGATTTTGTCTACCTGATTTGGCAAGGCTTCCACATAAGTATTTTGCAGTTTTATCAGTTGACGCCAATCGAGAATATCTTTTACAACGGGGTAATCGACAGCCAGATAGCTTAAAATCTCCTCGCCTGTGGCATATTGTCCGGTTTTGGTTTTCTTTTGTTTGGCTCCGCCAATTTTCAATTTGTCAAACAAAACTTCGCCCAATTGTTTTGGAGAAGCCAAATTGAAGGAATGACCCGCAGTTTCATAAATGGTTTTTTCCAATGCTTTGATGTCGTTATCCAATTCTTTCGACAATGATTTCAGAAAATCGACGTCTACTCGAATGCCCTCTTTTTCCATATCGGCAAGCACTTTTACCAATGGAATTTCAATCTCATCAAAGAGTTTTTTGGTTCCTGTTTTGTCCAGTTCCGATGAGAAAATCTCCTTTAGTTGCAGGGTAACATCGGCATCTTCAACAGCATATTCTTTGATTTCTTCCAATTCGATATCTCGCATCGATTTCTGGTTTTTACCTTTTTTGCCAATCAAATCTTCAATAGATTTCGGGGAATATTTTAAATAGGTTTCCGATAAAATATCCATGTTGTGGCGCATATCCGGGTTGATGAGATAGTGCGCGATCATGGTGTCAAATAATTTTCCTTCTACCTTAATATTGTAATTGGAAAGAATTTTTAAGTCGTATTTTAAATTCTGCCCAATTTTTTCGATGGTTGAATTTTCAAAAAACGGAATGAATTTGTTGATTAAAATTTGAGCTTCTTCTTGATTTTCTGGAAACGGAACGTAAAATCCTTTCCCTTTTTCGAAAGAAAACGATATCCCAACCAATTCAGCGTGCAAAGCATCCAAGCCAGTTGTTTCTGTATCAAAACAAACCGAAGATTGATTTTGCAGATTTTGCAATAGTAATTTTACGCCCAAATCGCCTTGAATAATCTGATAAGAATGCTCCGTGTTTTCTAATGAATTGTAATATTGGTGTCTCGTATCCTCCGAAGTTTCATCGTGAATAGCACTGCCGAAAAGATCAAATTGTTCTTCGCTTTTGGGCTGCGGTTTTTTATATAATTTGGCTTCGTCAACTGGAGCATTTGCTGTCGATGCCTCTCCTTTTTTGAAAATAGCGTCAAATTGTTCCGCCATTCTTCGAAATTCGAGTTCGTTGAAAAGCGCATCAGTTTTTTCAACATCGGGTGTCGATAATTCATAATCGGTTTCATCGAATACAACGGGACAATCCAATAGAATAGTCGCCAAGGTTTTGGATAATATTCCTTTTTCCTTGTTGGCTTCTATGTTTTCCTTCATTTTGCCTTTCAACTTGTCGGTATTGGCCAATAGATTTTCCATTGTGCCAAATTCTTTGAGTAATTTCTTGGCGGTAACTTCGCCAACACCAGGAAAACCGGGAATGTTATCGGCGGTATCTCCCATCATTCCGAGGTAGTCAATCACTTGGTCGGGATGTTCGATTTCGAATTTTGCCAACACTTCCGGAATACCCCAGATTTCTATTCCGTTGCCCATTCGAGCGGGTTTGTACATAAAAATATTTTCGGAAACCAATTGTGCAAAATCCTTGTCCGGAGTCACCATAAAGACTTTGTAATTCTGTTTTTCGGCTTGTTTGGCAATGGTTCCAATCAAATCATCGGCTTCATAGCCTTTGACTTCGATAATGGGAATGTGCATCGCCTGCAATAATTTTTGAATGTAGGGAATGGCTATTTTTATGGCTTCGGGAGTGGCATCACGATGCGCTTTGTATTCTGGATATATTTCGTTTCTTAAATTGCTTCCGCCATTGTCAAACGCCACTGCCAAATGGTCTGGTTTTTCGCGTTTGATCACATCCATCAAGGAATTCATGAATCCCATAATCGCCGAAGTATCCATTCCTTTAGAATTGATTCTAGGATTTTTTATAAAAGCATAGTAACCGCGGAAGATTAGCGCGTAAGCATCGAGAAGGAAAAGACGTTTTTGTGACATATTGGAATAAATTATAAAAGCGTAAAAGTAACGAAAGTTTGTAACTTTTTTGGATGTTTTTTTGTCGTAGTTTGAATTGAAACTCCTTTTGTTTTTTGGAATGGAGGATTGATTTGGAATTTGTTAACCTTATTATAAAAGTATGACGTGAAATAAATTTGGCATAATTTTAGTTAAATTTCAATTAATTAAAATTCGTTTCACCTTATTAATTTGTTATTTTGCACAAAATTTATATCTCGATGATTTTACGCCTCTTAATACTGTTTCTTATTCTTTTTGTTGTTGAAGTTTATGTTTATCAGGCATTAAGGACTTTGGTTAAAGCAAAATCAATCCTGGTTTCCTATCAAATAATAAGCGCGCTTTTTTTAGTATTTATTGTTTATTCCTTCACCCAATTTGACCGTTCGGTTGGTCAAACTAGCCAATCGATGCGAACTATGGGGCTGCTTCTGCTAATCTATATTCCTAAAATTATTTTAACTTTGGTACTGTTTGGAGAAGATATTTTCCGAGTTGGTTTCGGTTCCGTAAATCATTTTGCCAAGTTTAACGATAGCGTGGATTTTCTTGCTTCAAGGCGAAAGTTTATCAGCCAAATAGGATTAGGAATTGCGGCAGTTCCGTTTTTGTCTTTAATATATGGCGTGACCACTGGAAAATACAATTATAAAGTCATCAAGCAGCGTATATTTTTCCCTGATTTGCCGGATGCTTTTGATGGTATGACTATTACCCATATTTCCGATGTTCACAGTGGAAGTTTCGACAATCCAGATAAAATTAATTATGCCATAGATTTAATTAACGAACAGAACTCGGACATAATATTGTTTACTGGCGACATCGTCAATACCGATGCCAAAGAAATGCATCCTTGGATTGATACTTTCAAAAGAATCAAGGAACACAAGTACGGAAAATTTTCGGTACTGGGAAATCATGATTATGGCGAATATGTAACTTGGCCTTCGGAAGCAGCCAAAGAGAAAAATTTTCAAGACATAAAAGATTTGCACCGACAAATTGACTTCAAATTGATGTTGAACGAACACGCTTTTATCGAAAATGGAACGGACAAAATTGCCTTGGTTGGAGTCGAGAATTGGGGCCTGAAATTTAAAAAAGTGGGTGATTTGCAAAAAGCATCCAATGGATTGTCAAAAGACGATTTTAAAATATTGATGAGTCATGATCCAAGTCATTGGGATGCAGAAATAAACACTCACGAGAAAAATTTTCATTTGACATTATCAGGTCATACCCATGGATTGCAATTTGGAATCGAAATTCCCGGAATAATTAAATGGAGCCCGATACAATATGTTTACAAACAATGGGCTGGTTTGTATGAAAATTTGGGAAGGTATGTGTATGTAAATAGAGGCTTTGGCTTTCATGCCTATTCCGGAAGAGTAGGAATTATGCCTGAAATTACCGTCATTGAACTAAAAAAAGGAAGTAATGTAGCTTAATTCGTTTAAAATGCTACATTTGTAAAATAATATCTCTTTTCAATAGATTTAGAAAATTAAATTCGTTGGTTTTATGTCAAAATTTGGAGAACTTATAAGCACGCAAGTACCCGTGTTGATTGATTTTTACACAGATTGGAATGAATCATCCATCTCGATGCATCCTGTAATCAGGGATGTTGCCGCGGCTCTAGGCGATAAGGCAAAAGTGATTAAAATTGATGTTGATAAAAATCAAGAACTAGCCGATGCATTGCGCATCAAAGGGCTTCCCACTTTGATGATTTATAAAGAAGGTCAAATGATCTGGAGACAATCCGGCGAATTGGATGCCAACACTATAATTGGCTTGGTTCAAGAACATCTTTAGTCGAGTTTCTCGAAAACAAATCCTTTTGCTGACCAATATTTCAATGCTTCGGGCAAAGTATATTCTAAGTTACGACATGCTTTAACACTGTCATGGAATACTATTATGCTCCCAGGCGTTGCATTTTCTAGTACATTTTCTAGACATTTTTCTTTGGAAATTGAAGTGTCAAAATCAGCACTCAAAACATCCCACATTATTATTTTGTATCCCAATTGTCGCAGTCTTTTGGCCTGCGCTATTTTTATTTTGCCGTAAGGCGGTCTAAAAAGTTGGCAGTTTGCAGTTTGCAGTTTGCAGTTTGGAGACGGATTACCGATTACGGAACACTGAATACTGTTTGCTATATATTCCTCAGTAGAAGTTTTCCAGCCATCCAAGTGGCTGAACGTATGATTCCCGACGGAATGACCTTCATGGAGTACTTTTTCGAAAATCTCGGGATGCTTGACTATGTTGTTGCCAATGCAAAAAAAAGTGGCTTTGGCTTTGTATTTTTTTAGCTCTTCGAGAACCCATTCCGTTATTTCAGGGGTTGGGCCATCGTCAAAAGTAAGGTAGATTTTGTTTTCCGTATTGGGGATATCCCAAACATATTTTGAGAATATTTTTTTAATGAGGGGGTTTGTCTTTATCCAGTAGAAACTCATAGTACAAGTTTTATCAATTAAAATAAAAAATGTAGCGACATTTTTAAATAGCGCTACATTTTATAATTCAGATATTTTTCAATTTTTTACTCTCTATCGCGCTCAAAATGGTCAAAAATCTTGATATAGGTATTCAATGGCGCCAGCTACCCGAAGTGTTCCATGAAACTGGTATTGCTCTGCGAGTGTATCTTAACTCGCAGCCACAAACGAGAGCAAATACAATAAGTCAATAAACAAAAAACTTTGCAATTGCTGGTTTTTTTGTTTTAATAAATATCTTTTCTATGTCCTAGAGCGATAACATCTACAATCAATAGGCTATCAAAAATATCGTAAATAACACGGTAATTGCCAATTCTAACACGATAACCATCACGCCCTATTAGTTTTTTGTTACCAACGGGTCTTGGGTTTTCTTCTAAATCAAGAATGGCTTCAATTATAGGCTCGGCAATATTATCAGGTAGTTTGTCCAATTGCTTTTGGGCCTTTTTAGATAAGACAGCGGTATATTTAGGCATCTTATTTTCTTCTTTTTTTTAGGTAATCAGAAAATAAAATTCGCTCTCCAGTATCTTCTTTTTTGGCTTCGTCATACAATTTAATGTCTTCTAGTTCTTCTAGTTCTTCCATAAGGATATCAAATTCTTTTTGAGGAAGAATAACAAGATTTTTACCGGCAGTATCTTTTATGTATTGAGGGTGTATGGTAATCATTTTTTTTATTTAGCAGTTTGAATATTTTGTTCAAAGAACAACCTATACAAAAATACAAAAAAAAGTAAAACTATCTCAACGCCTACCCACCAAAATTACTTTTGCCACAACCGGAAGTGTTGTTTATATTTACAACTCAGTTGGGCAGAAAGTACAGAAACAAGTGTTAACGACCTCTAAAGGGACGTACCAGTATCAACAAAACTACTCTCTATCGCGTTCAAAATGGTCAAAAATCTTGACATAGGTATTGAATGCCGCCCTGTTTTTATTGTAAAATGGAATATCGACACTTTCTTTCATTACTTGCAATAAACTTCTATAACGTTCAATATCGGTAATGATGTCAATGGCCATATCATTTTGATCCGATAGGGAAAGATGGCTGTAATAATTTAGGTTTTCTTGATATTTGCCTATTAATTTAACTAGAAGTTCTTGAGCTTTTGCTTTTTCGCCCACTTCATAATATCCTTTGGCAAAGGGCTCTACCATGGAATAATAGCCAAATTTATCCAGAGGCATTTTAGTCATGGCCAAATCAATCACGTTTTTAGCCTTGTCCAATTTTCCTTCGGCAATCAGTTTGTCCATCAATCTGGATAGTATTGATCGGTAAGAAATACTGTTTTTCCTTGTTTCGGGATCATGATAAATTGCGCCATCGCTATTGCCCCAGTCCCATTTCATGACAATAGAGTACATTTTGTCGGCATCAAGCCCTCCCATATCCAATGGGTTAGTGTCTTTGTCAATTTTAGTCTGTATAGGAACTAATTTATAAATCATTCCTTCTAGTTGAAGGTAGTTTTTCATCCATAAATAATCTTCATCCTCAAAAGACCCTGGACTGAAGTATATAGGTCTTTTCCAATTATTGTTCGCTATTACATCAAGCATCATCAATCGGTTTTTGTACAATGCATTTCCTTTGATGTCAAGGTCTATATAAGGTACGATTGAATCCTTGTATTTTGCCGACACCACTTTGTTTTTGATGATGCCGTTTTTGTCAATAGGAATCCTGATTTTATTGGTTGGAAAAAAATGAATCGTTTGTCCATTTTGCATTTCAACGGTAGATTTTGGATTTTTAATAAAATTGATGAAATCTTTAATATCCCAGCGGCTTTCCGTTTTTTGAATGTGTGCCACATAATCTAATTTATCGCCCACATATTCACTATGATTAAAAGAAATTGGCAACGGATTCGATTCGTAGGTTTTGGTTTTCATTTGGTCAATATACCAGTCGGTCATGAACAGGCTCGTATTTACAATTTTGACATCTGTTCTTACATGCTCAATCTCTTGGGCATACCAAAGCGGGAAGGTGTCGTTGTCGCCAATGGTAAATAAAATGGCATTTGGATCGCAGGAATTCAAATAGGCTTTCGCCAATGCCGTTGCGGTATATCTATCGGAACGATCGTGGTCATCCCAGTTTTGGCATGCCATTAGAACTGGAACTGCTAGTAAACTCGCAACAATGATTATTGGTCCGGCTATTTTTGGCGTTATATAGTTGCGGAAAATTTCATAAAGTGCATAAACGCCAAAGCCTATCCAAATGGCAAATACATAAAAAGAACCCACCAAGGCATAATCTCTTTCACGAGGTTCAAAAGGCCTTTCGTTTAGGTAAATTTTTAAGGCAATTCCCATAAACAAGAACAGTACCAACAGCACGTAAAAACTTTTTCGATCTTTTTCGGCATGATAAAATATACCGATGAGTCCTAAAATGAGCGGCAAAAAGAAATAGACATTACGGCCTTTGTTATTTAACACGTCAGACGGCAAGTTTTCCTGCGAGCCCAAATGCAATTTGTCAATAAACGGAATGCCACTAAGCCAGTTTCCGTCTTGATAGTCGTATCTTCCTTGAACATCATTTTGGCGTCCAACAAAATTCCACATTAAATACCGGAAATACATGTAGCCAAATTGGTATTCCACCATAAATTGCAAGTTGTCAATAGTTGCAGGCTTTTCGACGATTAAATAATCACCGTAACTTCTCAAGAATTTTACATAGCCCTCATTGTCAATTTGTTTCTGGGCATAAGCTTGTCTAAATTCGCTTACAATTTTCTCTATTTCCCCCTTCAGTTGCGCTAAAGCCTTGTTGTAATCTTCCTCAGAAAGTTGCGCAGGATCAATTCCGTATTGCTGCAAATCATTTTCATACTGATAATCAGGATTTAATCGGAACTCCGGTGGATTGGTAAAATTGACGTAATTCGCAATGTTATCGGGACTCCATAATCTGGGCAAAATGGTTTTTTGATTGTCGTCGCTATTTTGTTCGGCATTTTTGTAGTTGTTTACAATTACATATTTCCCGGTTTTATAATCCCTTTCGTAGTTGGGAGCCTTATCTAAATACGGGTTGTTTTTGTCCAAACCTGCAAAAGTTTCGGTGTATTGTGGGCCATAAAACAATGGGTTTGAGCCATATTGTTCCCTGTTGTAATACGCTAAAACTTCACGCGCATCTGAGGGCTTGTTTTCGTTGATTACCGTATTGGCATTGGCACGAATGGGCAACATCATCCAAGTGGAAAAACCTATCAAGATAAACAGAATGCACAATAAAAGAGTGTTATAGTTTACGTAACCTTTGTCGTGGGTGTATTTTAAGCCAAAATAAAAGAATGCAATTAGAAGCAAAACAACAAAAATGGTTCCCGAGTCAAATGGCAGCCCCAAATTATTGACCATAAAAACTTCGGTTTTACCAAAGAAAGCCATGGTTAAGGGCAATAATAATTTAAAAATAAAAAGCAATATGGCGATTACGACAACATTGGCAATGATGAAGTTTTTGACGGTAACTTCTTTGTAATGTTTGAAAAAATAAAGAAAACCAATGGCTGGTATGGTTAGCAAAGCCATAAAATGGACGCCAAATGTAAGTCCCACCACCAATGAAATAATTAACAACCACTTATTGCCTCTTGGCGAATCCATATCTTGTTCCCAGCGTAAGCCCAACCAAAAAAGCAAGGCGATAAACAGGGAAGCCATAGCATAAACTTCGGCCTCTACGGCACTGGCCCAGAAACTATCTGAAAAGGTGTAAGCCAAAGCGCCCACAAAAGAACTACCAAGAATTACAATGGAATTGTTTTTATTTACTTCAGAATACTGCGAGATTATTTTTTTTAAAATCATCGATGACGACCAGAACAAGAATAAAATAGTAAAGGCACTCGAAAAAACCGACATCATGTTTACCATTAAGGCAACGTGTTTGGCGTCTATGGCAAACATGGCAAAAAAGGCGCCAATCATTTGATACAATGGCGCTCCAGGTGGGTGTCCTACTTCAAGTTTTGCCGCAGTGGCAATGTATTCGCCACAATCCCAAAAACTCATTGTGGGCTCAACGGTGAGTGTGTAGGTCAGTAAAGCGATTGCAAATGCGCACCAACCTGTAATTGTATTCCATTTATTGAAATTGAATGTTGCCATATTCTTATACCAAAATTTAGTTTTATTTTCGAAACACAAAGAAAATGTTTTTTTATGTAATGACACGAGCAATTTCATAAATTTCCAAAAAACAAATAAAGACAAAAGGGGTATTGATTTTTGGAATATTTCCAAGGGTTAAATTGACAATAAAAAGTTTTTTGATAAAAAGGGATTAAAAATTTGTGAAAATTAAAATTTGTATTAAATTTGCACTCGCTTTACAGCAATGGAATTGGTCTATGGTGTAATGGTAACACAACTGTTTTTGGTGCAGTCTTTCTAGGTTCGAGTCCTAGTAGACCAACAAAGAAATACTCCTCAAGAAATTGAGGAGTATTTTGTTTTTCGACAAATGGGGAACGTTATATTTTAAAAGTAATGATAGGTCTAACAACGTGATTAACTAGGTCTTCACCTATGCTTCCGTTAAAAAAATGGGCCAAGCCTGTACGTCCATGGGTGCATATTCCTATCAAATCAGCATCAACACTATTAGCAAAATTAATGATTCCGTTTTCTATATTGGTGTCATTATAAGTATGGGTAGAGTAATTTTCGACGTCAAAATTAGCGATAAATCCACGCATAATTCTTTCGGCATCGTGGGTAGTTTTAAAACTATTTGGTGTATTAATCATCACTAAAAAGAGATTTGAATTAAAAATTTTTGCAAATTCAATTACCTTCCGGAATGGTTTTATCGTTTCTTTTGAAAAGTCTGAAGCAAAAACAAAATTCCCTGCTTTAAATTCCTCGGCTTCTTTTTTTACAACCAGAACCGGAATTTTGGAAAAACGAACTATTTTTTCAGCATTGGAACCAACTAGTAATTCATCAAATCCAGATGTTCCGTGAGAACCCATAACGATTAAATCGACATTATTTTTTTCGCTGGCGTCTAAAACCCCTTCGTGCACTTTTTTAAACTCAATAGCTTCGGATACTTTGATTCCTTTTAAATAATCGGAATCCATTAATTTCTCGAGATTACTGATGGCTTTGTTTTTATAAAACATAATCTCGGGGATACTTTTTCCCCCGCCTATGGCGACATTTGCATGTATAGGCAATTCCAGGATATGCAGTAAAATGATTTCACTATTGTGCTTTCTGGCAATTTGCACCCCCACTTTCAGGGCTTCCTCGGAATATTTGGAAAAATCGGTTGGTATTAAAATCCGTTTCATAATTAAAAAGCATTAAATTATTTTAACAAAAAGCATATAATATTGGAGAGAATAAATTTACAAATAAAATAAACAAAAAACAATCATTTTTTGATTTATAAAAAAAACACTATATTTGCACTGTTATTTATTAAAAAACTAGATAATGAGGCACGCATAGCGTGCCTCTTTTTATAAAAATTATGACATTTAAAGATAAAGTTAACGGTTTACTAACTCAAGTTTTGCTAGACAAGCCTTCTGTCTTTCTCATAGATTTGACAATCACCGACAATTTTAAAATCATAGTAAACATAGACGGTGATAACGGTGTTGTTTTGCAGGATTGTATTGATATTAGTCGCGCAATCGAAAATAATTTGGATAGGGAAGAGCAGGATTTTTCTTTAGAAGTTGCTTCGGTAGGAGTGGGCTCGGTCTTAAAAATGGTAAGACAATACAAGAAAAATGTGGGCAGGACATTAATTGTGAAATTAGCTACTCAAACAATTGAAGCAGAATTAGTTGAAGCTAATGATAATTTTATAATTTTGTCATGGAAAGCAAGAGAACCAAAAAAAACTGGAAAAGGGAAGGAAACGGTTCAAAAAAGACAAGAAGTAAATTATACAGACATAAAAGAAGCAATTGTTACAGTAACATTTTAATTAAATAGTTGGCATGGAAAATTTAGCATTAATCGATTCATTTTCAGAGTTTAAAGACGATAAACTTATTGATCGTGTAACGCTTATGGCGATATTAGAAGATGTATTCAGAAATGCATTGAAGAAAAAATTCGGATCGGATGATAATTTTGATATTATCATCAACCCTGATAAAGGGGATATGGAAATCTGGAGACGAAGAGTTATCGTTGCCGATGATGACCTAGATTTGGAAAATGAAGAAATTACATTGACCGAAGCCCGAAAAATAGAACCTGATTTCGAAATTGGAGAAGAAGTTTCCGAGGAAGTGAAATTGATTGATCTAGGCAGAAGAGCTATCTTGGCTTTGCGCCAAAACTTGATTTCTAAAATTCACGAACATGACAACACTAATCTTTATAAGCAATTTAAAGATTTAATTGGCGAAATTTACACTGCTGAAGTACATCATGTTCGTCCAAGAGTCGTAATTTTGATCGATGATGAAGGAAACGAAATTGTTTTGCCAAAAGAAAAACAAATTCCTTCCGATTTCTTTAGAAAAGGAGATAACGTTCGTGGAATTATTGAAAGCGTTGAATTGAAAGGGAATAAACCTCAAATTATTATGTCCAGAACTTCAGAAAAGTTCTTGGAAAAATTATTTGAACAAGAAATTCCGGAAGTTTTCGACGGCCTCATAATGGTAAAAAACGTAGTTAGAATTCCAGGTGAAAAAGCAAAAGTTGCCGTAGATTCTTACGATGACAGAATTGACCCAGTTGGAGCTTGTGTAGGAATGAAAGGTTCTCGTATTCACGGTATCGTTCGTGAATTAGGAAATGAAAACATTGACGTTATCAATTACACCAGCAATATTCAATTGTATATCACAAGGGCTTTGAGTCCTGCAAAAGTTTCTTCCATCAAGATTAACGAAGAAACAAAAAGAGCCGAGGTTTTCTTGAAATTAGAAGAAGTTTCAAAAGCAATTGGTAGAGGTGGACACAATATTAAATTAGCGGGACAATTGACTGGTTATGAACTTGACGTTATTCGTGAAGGCGACGTTGCCGGTGCTACAGCAGATGAAGATGATGTTGAATTAACCGAGTTTTCAGATGAAATTGAAGAATGGGTTATCGAAGAATTTGCAAAAATTGGATTGGATACAGCAAAAAGTATTTTGAAACAAGACGTAAACGATTTGGTAAGAAGAACAGACCTTGAAGAGGAAACAATTCTGGATGTAATGAGAATATTAAAAGAAGAATTTGATAGTTAGTCAATTTTTAAGAA
>Ga0214162_1000073_pt1 | contig 21315 bp, 22 predicted proteins | sample LakMenepilimnion_3_FD_153000 | JGI IMG/M metagenome (GOLD analysis project Ga0214162, IMG submission 153000) | Freshwater microbial communities from Lake Mendota, WI - Practice 20APR2010 epilimnion v5 | ecosystem: Environmental > Aquatic > Freshwater > Lake > Epilimnion/Euphotic zone | place...
GGGAAGACAAAGAGTTTAAAGTTTCTGGCGGCTTCTTATCGGTCTCAAACAACCGCGTATCTATTCTCACTGAGAGCGTCGGATAGCCCTACAGTTTGTGCTTAAGGAAGTATTTGTACTTCGCCTTGGCCGTTAAATTGCTTCACCCGCAACCAGTCGACCTTCATTTGTAAGCCAGATTTAGCATCTTTGCCAACTTCGCCACCAAATTCCCCACCCATAGCCACATTGAGAATGAGTGAGAATGGTTGATTGAAGACCCACGCTCTCGGCGCGATGGAATCCTTACTCTGTTTGAAAATAACTTTGCCGTCAAAAGTCCATTCAATAGAATCTTCGCTCCAGTTGATTCCATAGGTATGGAAGCCATCAGAGAGTTTCTTCGGATTCAGATGTCTGACGCCAATTGAACTTCCACCGAAATAACCAGGGCCATGAATTGTTGTGTAGACGAGAAATGGCGTTCTACCCAAGCCCTCAGCAATATCAATTTCTCCCGAATTAGGCCATGACACTTCGTCAATATTCTGTCCAAGCATCCAAAAGGCTGGCCAGCTGCCTCTTCCGGCAGGCATTTGGATACGCGCCTCGATCGTTCCGTACTTAATCCACACTTTGTTCTTTGTAGTAATGCGCGCAGAACTCCACTCGCAGTAACCGTAGTAGCAAACCTGTTTCTTCTTCGGTGAAATTTGAAGTGCGGTGATTGCTAATGCTCCACGACCGTTTGTTTTTGCATTTACATTTGTATAGAGCTGTAATTCTCGATTTCCCCAACCTCGTCCATCGCCGAGATCATAATTCCAGTACTTTGGATCTGGCTTGCTCCCTGACTTTTCATTGAATTCCTGGGACCAGAGAAGTGGATTTTCTTCTTCAACGCTCCATGCCATCGTGGATGATGTTAGGAGAATGCTCAATATAAGTGGTAGAAAACTCGAAGAAAATTTCTTAGCGATCTTGGTTCTGCTCATAAATTATCCTTAGGAAGATCGGCGAAGTGGATCCCAGCCTGGATCAAGTGTTGCATTCTTGTCGATGGTGCTAACAACAGCAACACTTTCCTTTCGCTGGGCGGATTCACGTATAGATATAAGGATATCGAGAACATGATTTCCCAATTCGGCAGAGGCAATGTGGCTATTTCCGGCAAGGAAAGATTGCATCATATTCAGAGCACCAAGACCGCGACCATGTGTATTTCCTGTAGTAGTTAACTTCTTTGGCTCTTGATCAGGATAAAAAATGACATTTTCGCCATCAAAATTATTGGGATCAGGCAATGTGATGGCGCCTTGAGAGCCGGTTATCTCTACGAAACCTGTCACTTCGTGAGCTGCTTCAAAACTAAAGATAGATACAGCGCTCGCACCAGATGCGAATTCAATCAGCGCGGTTATCTGAGTGGGTTCTTCGACGGGAAAGGATGTGCCTTTCTTTGGACCAGAGCCTACAACGCGCGTCTCTTGAGACTTTGAAGAAGTTGCGGTTACTCGCCTAGCTTGTCCAAAGATTTGAACGAGTGTGGTTACGTAGTAAGGACCCATATCAAAGAGTGGTCCCGCACCTTTAGCAAAGAGAAAAGCTGGATCCGGATGCCAAGAATCTGGCCCAGCAGTTTGAAAGATGGTAAGTGCAGTGAGAGGTTGACCAATAGAACCCCCACGAATGGCGCTTAAACCAGTCTGTACACCTGCGCCGAGGAAGGTGTCGGGTGCAATACCAAGTCTTACCCCATTCTTCTCGGCAGCTTCAAGTAACTGCGTGGCCCCAGAACGATCGAGTGCCATAGGTTTTTCAGACCAGACATGCTTACCCGCATTGAGAGCGGAAAGAGTTACCGGAACATGTGCAGCCGGGATGGTGAGGTTAATGACGAGCTGGATCAGATCATTGGCAAGTAATTCATCAAGAGATCCGCTTCCAGGAACGCCCCACTTCTTTGCTTGAGAAGCAGCGCGCTCTCTATCTAAATCTGCGACAAAGAGGACTTTGAAATCTGGGAAGGTTGTTAGGTTAGAAAGATATTGATCGCTGATATTTCCTGCGCCAACAATTCCTACTCCAATTTTCTCGTGTTGCATTAGCCCTTGATCGCGCCTTCCATAACACCCTTAACCAATTGCTTTGAAACAAGGAAGAAGAGAATTATGAGTGGAAGTGTGGCAAAGAAGGCGGCACCCATCTGAGCGGCGTGGTTAACGATGTAGGCCTGCTCCTTCATTTGAGCGATAGCCATCTGAACGGTCAGCATCTTGTCTCCATCGAGAATAAGCATTGGCCAGAGGAAGTCATTCCACGCGCCTAGGAAGGAGAAGAGACCCATGACAAGAGCAGTTGGGCGCACCAATGGGAAGACAATTTTTGTATAAATCTGCCAGGGGGATGCTCCATCAATGCGTGCAGCCTGAATCACTTCATCTGTAATGACTGCTGAGATACTTTGTCTCATCCAGAAAACGCCAAAGGCTGAGACTAATCCCGGGACAATAATTGCCTTAAGGTCATTATTCCAACCAAGTCGGGTCACAAGTATGTACATCGGAATGATTCCGAGCTGGCCTGGCACCATCATTGTGAGAAGAATGAAAGCAAAGAACTGCTTCTGCCCCTTGAACTTCAACTTTGCGAAGGCGTATCCAGCAAAAGTGCAGAAGAAGATATGCGAAATAGCCATCGAGATTGAGATGATAAATGAGATGGCAATTGCACGAGAGATATTTGCATATTGGAAGATGACATCAAAAGTTACTGGAAGCTGATCTCCAAGAGTAAACCTTGGCGGATTCTTAGCAATCTCATTCTTTTCATTCGACGCAACTACAAGCATCCACCAAAATGGGAAGACAACTAAAAACGTTGTCACACCGAGTGTGAGGTATGCAATTGCAGAGCCAATTCGGAATTGTGCCTTCTCGGTAGTTGAAGTGGACTTCTTTGAAGTAAGAGTGCTCATTATTGATCCTTCGCAATCTTGCTAGCAATGGTCGCATTAATTAAAGCAAATACAATCACACAGAAGAATATGAAGATTCCAATAGCTGCTCCGTAGCCGAACTGGAACTTTCTAAAGGCTTCCTCATAGAGGAACATCGCGAGTGTGTAGAACTGCTTATCGTTTCCACCCCCGACTCCACCCAAAATGTAAGGCTCGTTGAAGGTTTGTAGCCCACCAATGGTCGACATTGTGATGGTAAAAATCATTACATTTCTTATTCCCGGCAGAGTCACATACCTAAACTGTTGCCACCCAGTGGCGCCATCGAGTGAGGCGGATTCATAGAGTTCTTTAGGAATTGCTTGCATAGCTGCTAGATAGATGAGGGCGTTATAACCGGTCCATCTCCAGATGATCATTGTTGCAATTTCAAAGTGGCTTGTGAGGGTTCCCTCCATCCAGTTGATCTTGTCGACGCCAAAGATGTTGAGTACATAGTTGATGAGACCAAAGTCGCGTCCGTACAAGGAGCTGAAAATTACTGCAATAGCTAGAACTGAGGTGACATTTGGAATCAAAATAGCTGCACGCCAAAAATTGGAGAATCTCAAGCGATTTCGATTCAAGATCGTGGCTAGATAGAGAGCTAGCGCCAATTGCGGAACTGTGCCAAGGACCCAAATACTCAATGTGTTGCGTAAGGCCTTCCAGAGAACTTCATCTTGGAGCAAATTAGTAAAGTTTGTGAGACCGATGAATACTTTCTCACCTAGTGGATCCCAGGCAAAAAATGCCATGTAGCTGGTGTAGAGAATAGGAAAGATGCCAAAGACGAGATAGAGAAAATAGAACGGTGAAATTGCAAAGAAAGCCAGACGACCTTCACCATCGCGAAGTGAGGATTTCCTTTTTGCCAAAGTCTTTTGTTTCAAGTTCATTTTTCTCCAATTATTTCAATTCCAAGATTTGAGACTAGCTCGAGGGCAATTCGGCGATTGCCAAACTGCCCTCGACCTAGTTTTTCAGAGAGATAGAGCCTAGGAAAGGGCCTTGATCTTCTTGATTTCCTTCATGAGCTGAGCCCATGATGCTGCTGGTGTCTGCTTACCAGAAGCCATGCGGCCGACAGCCGCGTTGTAGGCATCCTTTACGGAAACCTGGAACTTACCTTCGTAGATAGGCTTCTTGATTGACATAACGACATCAGAGAAGATCTTTCCAATAGGTGCATTGTTGTAGGCAATATCCTTAGCAGCTAAGAACTTTGGATCCTTATAAACTGCTGGAGTTGTTGGAAGTACACCCTTGTCAAGGAATAGCTTGAGCTGTTGCTGTGGTGCGAGCACCCAGCTAATGAATGTCCAAGCTGCCTTTGGATTAGCTGCGAACTTAGGGATAGTGAGTTGTGAACCACCCCAGTTTGCTCCGCCACCAGGCATTTGGGCAACGTCCCAAGCTCCTGGAATGTCCTTAGCGTTGTTTTGGATATTTGCGAGCAACCATGAAGGACAGAGCATTGCAGCGAAAGCTCCATTGCCCATTCCCTGGTTCCAGTCGCTTGACCAAGGTGCGATTTCCGCAGATAGCTTCTTAGAAACAAATGTTGCTGCTAAGTCGTAAGCCTTCTTTACCTGTGGAACTTCAACGATCTTGTCAGTCTTCTTGTCGTAGAACTGAACTCCGTCAGCACCCTGGCGTGAAACGCCTTCGAATAACTGGCTGACGTTATCTAGGAATGGCTTTCCAGTTGCTGCTACATACTTTGCAGCAAAGGCTGTGAGCTTTTCCGTTGTAGAAGTTGCTGCAGACACAGCACCTCTTTCGTTAGGCAAGCCAGCCTTCTTAAGAAGATCTTGGCGGTAGCACATTGCCAGCCCGCCGACATCAGTTGGAATACCGATGATTGTTCCATCACGTGCTACGCCTTGTTCCCAGCGCCAGTTGATGAATGTTTTTTCAAGGGTATTAGCTTTAAAAGTCTTTCCAAGGTCGGTGAACAACTGAGGATATGCCTTGAAGCGAGATGTGTATCCAACTTCCATACAAGCGATATCTGGACCAGTTCCACCAATGAGCTGAGTCAATAGACCATCGTGATGGGCATTGAAATCTGCTGTTTTTAGATTTACCTTAATATTTGGATTGACTTTCTCCCACTCTTTCAGGAGATTGCCCATGTTCAAATCATTGAAGCAACTTAGTGTGATCTCAACCGGTGCGGCTGAAGCGGTAGATGTTGGAAGCACAAGTGCGCCAACAACTGCAAAGACTGCAACAATCTTTACCTTCCGAATACTTTTAAACATTAAACCTCCAGGGTTTGTTTGCCCTCTAGGAACCTTTCCCGAGCTACTTCTTATCCTTGCCATGAGAGCGCTCTTATCTTCAATCCTTTTTATCCCTTATGCAAGGGTTTAAAGGAAAATTTTTGCCTTGTTATCAAAAGGTTATAAATCTCTTTTAGCGCGAATCGAGGGCGGGAGGGACGATTCATGAGAGCGCTCTTATATTTTCACTATTTTCCGCTAATATAAGGGTCGTTCCTAAGGTCGCGAGAAACGGGCCAGAAAAGGTGAGGTTGGCGATGGAGAAGAGTAAGTTGCATATCAATGGAGCCGATGGCTTTAGAGCGATAGCGTGTTTATTAGTTCTCTACCACCACCTGACGCAGAAGATGAACCCTGACTCAGCCCCAGAGTGGTTTAAGCCGATTCATCACTTTGGTATGCGTGGTGAAGTGGGAGTGAGTCTCTTCTTCGTTCTATCTGGAGCACTTCTCTCATATCCATACTGGCGCTCACTTTTCACCATTGAATCTAAGCCACGAATCTCGCACTACGCGCTGGCACGTGTGGCCAGAATTGTTCCAGCTACCTGGTTCAACCTCGTGTTCTGTACCTTGATCGCACTTTATATCTACGATATCCCCGTTAACATCAAAATGTTGTTCTCTGGTCTCTTCTTCATCAATAGCTATCACTATTCGACATTCTTCCCGGCAGAGCTAAACGGCCCGCTATGGTCAATTGGACTTGAAGTCTCTTGCTACGTGCTACTTCCGATTGTGCTCTTCTTTATTCTAAAAGTAGCTAAAAACTTCTTCTCGGCATTTGCCGCACTGACTCTATGGATTGCAGTAAATCAACTGATCATCAACCCTTGGGTCATTGAAAGATTTATGACAAGTCAAGACGGAAAAGGGTGGGATAAGGGTCTAGTTGGTGGAGCTAAAGAATGGCTGCCTTACTGGAATGTTGTGAGCTTCTTCTCACAGTTCCTCATTGGCGCACTAGCGGCCCTGATTATTGCCAAGCTTCAAAGTACGCCAAAAGAGAAAAAGATATATTTCGATGGCGGAGCAATCCTTCTGATTATTGCGGCGATTGCCCTGGTCGGAATGCGCCTTACTCCTGGAGCCCCAGATTCCTTTACTCGCCAGCCGTATCTCTCTCCCTTCTATGCCCTGTTAATGGCACTTGCACTAGTGGGAGTCTCACAGTCAGTCTTCCTCTTTAAAGTCATTGATAATCGCTTCTTTGTGTGGGTTTCTCAGATCTCATTTGGAGTATATCTATGGCATCAGGTTGTTCAGAATATTCTCCAACGAAGCTTTAAAGAGAACTATGTTTACTTTGGAGTCACCGATCTTCAGGAGTGGATATTGCTCAGTGGAATTATCATCGTGGTCGCATTTGCAATCGCGACGCTAAGCTGGAAATTCTTCGAAAAGCCAATACTTGTTGCGGCACGTCGAAAGATGGTTAACAATGCGAAATAAAGTAATCATTATTGCAATAGCAAGCGCCGTCATTGTTTCAATGACAACTTCAGTTTCTCAAGCTGCAGCAAATCCAAAATATCCTTTATCCACAAAAGGGAATCAAATTATTGATGCTGCAGGCAATCGCGTTATTTGGCAGGGCGTCAACTGGTATGGAATGGAGAATGAACCCGCCACACTCATTGGCCTCAATGCTCGCGATTACAAATTAATGCTCAAGCAGATAAGGCAAACTGGCTTCAACACAATAAGAGTTCCATTTTCGATGCAGACCATAGCAAAAGGGCCAGAAGTTTCGGGTGTCGCTGACTACATTGGATCCAATAAAGAACTTAAGGGTAAGAGTCCGATGGAAGTCCTTGATGCTGTAATTGTCGAAGCCGAAAAGTTAGGGCTCATGATTATTCTCGATAACCATTCACAGGCTGACCAGGGATATAGAAATGATCTCTGGTATGGACAGGCTGGTTTTACTGAAGATATGTGGGTAGCGATGTGGAGAGATTTAGCTATTCGCTATAAGAATTCTCCCAATGTCGTTGGGTTTGATTTAAAGAATGAGCCACACGGAAAAGCTACGTGGGGAGATGGAGCAGAGACAGATTGGCGTAGAGCGGCAGAGCGGGCTGGACGAGAGATCCAATCTGTAAATTCAAACCCACTTATTATTGTTGAAGGAATTGAGAATAAAGTAGTAGGCGGACAACTCCTCACTGGACATTGGTGGGGCGGCAACCTCGAAGGTGTTCGAAAGAATCCGGTTGTCCTTCCGGTTGCAAATAAGATTGTTTACTCTCTTCATGAGTACGGCCCAGAGGTATCGCCCCAGCCATGGCTAGTAAGTAAGAATCTCGAGAAAAATCTGCTTGATCGCTGGGATAAGGGATTTGGCTATATCCACGATCAAAATATTGCTCCAATATTGGTTGGAGAATTCGGCGCTATAAATTATTCAACGAAGACCATAAGCGGTCGATGGATGAAAGCCTTTACCGATTATCTTGGCAAAAAGGGGATGAGCTGGACGTACTGGGCGTGGAATCCAGGATCCGGCGACACTGGGGGATTGCTGACGCCTGACCTTGTCACTCTTGAGAAATCAAAGATGCCTACGATCCTGAAACTGATCAAGACGCAAGCAACACTTCTGAAGAAGTAATTTCTATCGGGACAGGAGAAAAGGAAGATAAATGAGTATTAAGGCAAAGAAAGTACTTGCTGGTTTTGCTGCCGCTGTAACTGTGCTTGCTTTATCAAGCGCTGCATCAGCTCCGGCAATGGCCGCAGGAGATCCACCGCAGGATGCAGTAATTAAGTTAATTACCCCGATTCTTACCGCAGAAAACACAAGTGAAGCTGATGCAAATCAGAAGATGGCTGATCAGTGGGTAACTAACGGATTGTTTGGATCTGGTTTAGTTTTCCAACGCGCATTTGTGCCAGTTGGTTCCACAATTACATTGGTTTATCACGTAACTGATAAGGATGGAAAGATTCTAGTTGGCCAAGATGTGAAACTTCGCATCAATAGGGGCTCCTCAAATTCTTCTGCAATTGTTCAAGTTGATGAGAAAATCACAACTGGCGTACACAAGCCTAAATCAGCTGATCAAGCGCAAGTAACACACAAGACAGATGCTTTCGGAAACGTAACATTCGTTATGAAGAATCTTGATAAGCCAGGTACTGGCGAACCAGAACCTGAATCAATAACTGCAAAGCCAAATATCAGCGCTGATGGATTGAACGATCTTCACGCTCAGGTTTTGCCGGAAATTGCCGGCGAAAAGTCAGATCACTCAGCTATTACTGAATTCCACTATTACAACCCCAAGACAAGAGCTGTACAGCCGGTAACTAAGCCAACAATTCGCTTAGTTTCGCCAATTCTAAATGACGCTAACTCTATTAAGCGTCCTGATGTAGAGAAGAATTTAAGCGTTGATAACAGTTGGTATGCAAAAGGTATTGGCTACCGCGAAGCTTATGTTCAAACTGGATCAGCTATTAATCTGGTTTACAAAGTCACTGATGACAATGGTAAACCTCTTACTAATACTGCAGTGAAACTTCGCGTGAACAAGGCCTATAGCAAATCGAATGCTGGCATGGCTGGTGGTAGGAAGGCGACAGATCCAAAGAAGGATAACTCGCAAGGTAATGATCAATTGGTGCTAACAGGTACCACTGATGGTTTTGGCTACGTTCTGTTTGCTTTGAAGAACACTGACAAAAAGGGCGAACCAGTTCCTGCCTCACTAACCACACCTATACCAACAACTAACGGTGTATACAGCCAGATTTTTCCAGAAATTGCTGGCGAAGCAATTGATATCGCTGACATGGTGGAATTCCACTTCACAGGTGACGCAGCTGTTGCCGCTGCACCAGCCTCGACCGCAGTTTCAGTAAAAGCAACTGCATCTAAGGCAACCGTAGAGGGCAAGCCTGTTTTCTCTATGACAGTTGTAATCGCGAACGCTTCTGGAAAGTCAGCAGCAATCAGCATCTCCGGCTTGAAGAAAGTGACTGAAAAGATTTCAGTTGCTAACCAAGCCTTCAAGTACACCGTATCTGCTGGAGTTAAAACTGTTTCAGTAGTAATTGCTGGAAAGACATATACATCTAAAGTAACCGTAAAGTAGAAAAGTAGATCTGGCGGGGTGTTAATCACCCCGCCAAATCTTTCTCAATAAAGGAAATCAGAAATATGTATCGAGCCACCGTAACGGCGTAGATCTAGCCTCTATCGAGATCGAGTAGCCCAAATCGCACCATTGCGGATAATTTGAGTGATGATCGGATGAGATATCACCTCTAAGTTATGTCCTGGAGAGCAGATGAATATTCGTCCTTCTCCCCATTGGCGCGTCCAGATTGCTGGAGATGTAACAGGAGATTTCCAGGGATCACCAGCAGTCGATTGTTGCGTTGTAGTCGCCAAAACTTTCATATATGAGTCTGCCAATAACCAATATTGTTCAGTTGTAAGGTCAAAATTGGGAAATCCACGGGTAATGACATCTTCTTTACCTGCATCTGTGAAGTCAATTGTGTGGTGGATAAAAAAGTCATCCTCTCGACCAGATCGTAATTCTTCAGACTTACCAGGGTGGGCAACAAATTTTGCTCCGATAAGTTGGTAGTAGCTCTCAGATTGTGTGAATCCAACCAAGACTCCGCCATGCCAACCGATAAAGCCTGATCCATTGGCTACTGCTTGTGTTAAGCCACGCACTGAGGATTCATCGATTTCACTTTCGATACATTGAATTATGAGAGCAACCGAGGCCATGAATTCTGTATCAGAGTAAATCTTTGGGGAGTCAGAGACAGTTATATCAAATCCTTCTGATTCGAGAAAAGGGCGAAAGTGTTCGGTTGTTTCAACGGGTTGGTGGGCCGGTCTTCCGCCTCGAACAATGAGCGCCTTCTTCATTTCATCAGCCTTTCGCTTTTCTTGCTCTTGAGAATATTCGAAAAGGCTATATTAAAAGCGCTTGCCAAGGTAGATATCAGGTTATAGACTCACCCAAATTTGAGAGCGCTCTCAATAATTAGTCGTCACGGAGGGATTTCCATGGAATATCGCAAACTAGGCAGCACAGGTATGTATGTCTCAGAAATCACCTACGGAAACTGGATCACTCATGGATCGCAGGTAGATGCCGATTCTGCCAAGAGCTGCGTCCGTGCGGCGCTCGATTCAGGCATTACAACCTTTGATACTGCAGATAGCTACGCATTTGGCCGCGCTGAGACCGTTCTAGGAAAATCTTTAAAAGGCGTTAAGCGCGAATCCTATGAGCTGATTACAAAGATTTATTGGCCGACCGGTGAGGGTAAGAATGATCGCGGCCTTTCTCGTAAACACATATTCGAATCGGCACATGCATCTCTCGATCGCCTTCAGACCGATCACCTCGATGTTTTGATCTGTCACAGATACGACCATGAGACTCCACTAGAGGAAACTCTCGCTGCATTTGATGATCTGATTCGACAAGGCAAGGCGCACTACATCGGCGTCTCTGAGTGGAATGCCAAAGAGATCGCCGCGGCTCTAGCTATTCAAGATGCCAAGGGTTACACACGCTTTGTCACCAACCAGGCTCAGTACTCTGCTCTCTACCGCGTGATTGAAAAAGAAGTTGTCCCACTTTCTGAAAAAGAAGGTATTGGGCAGATTGTATTTTCCCCACTGTGCCAAGGTGTGTTAACTGGTAAGTATCTCCCGGGAAAGAAGCCACCAGTAAACTCTCGCGCCAACGATAAGAACAGCTTGGTGGGTGGCGCTGGATTTATCTCAGGCTGGCTGCGAGAGGATGTTCTCACCGCAGTTCAAAAGTTAAAGCCAATCTCGACAGATCTTGGAATTACGATGGCTCAGTTAGCTCTGGCATGGGTACTCAATAACTCAAATGTTTCAAGTGCGATCATGGGTGCAACTACTGCCAAGCAGGTCAAAGAAAATGCAAAGGGAGCAGGTATCAAACTTTCTGCCGATGTTGTCTCTGAGATGAATAAGATTCTCAAAAACTTGGCAGAGACAGACCCAAAGAAAAACCAAAGCCCTAATCCTCGAGCTTAAAGAGAGAGTAGAACAATGAGTATTTTCAGTGGCAAGAGAATCGTCCTTACTGGCGCATCGCGTGGGGTTGGCTATGAAGCGAGCAAGCTATTTCTAGCTGCGGGGGCCGAGGTCATCGGTACCGGAAGAGATGCGGCTCGACTTGAGAAAGTCGCAACCGAATTGCAAGGTATTGGAAAGTTCACCCCTTTCCTGGCTGATTTCGATACTCAGGATGCTCCAAAGAAATTATCTGACTTTGTCCGTGGCAAATGGGATTCTGTTGATTTACTTCTTAACAACGCGGCGGTACAGACGTACCGAAGTGATTGGCAAGAAGAAGGGCTAGAACTTCTCAACGAACAATGGCGTTGTAATGTATTTGCTCAACATGAACTTATTTTCAGATTGCAAGATCTTCTAGAAAAGGGAATCGAACCACGAGTGGTAAATGTGAGTTCTGGTGCAGGAAGCTTGCAAGCACTTAAGGAATCACCGGATATGCCAACCTACCGACTCACCAAATATGCTCTCGGTGGATTAACAATTCTCTGGGCAGGAATTCTCAATGGTAAGGTTGCAGTCAATGCGCTAGATCCAGGTTGGCTTAAGACAGATCTCGGTGGTCCAGATGCTCCTGGAGAGCCAGCAGATGGCGGTCAAAGAATGTGGGAGATTTGTTCTCTACCTTTCGGTGAAACAGGCAAGTTCTGGCACGGCAACCAAGAGATCGATTTCTAAACTTTATCTAGGCATTAACTCGAGTAAGAAATTGTCGAACTCGTTCCAGATATCCGCGCTGATGGTTTTGTTATAGAGCTCAACGTTCTTCTTTACCTCATCACCATTTCGGCAACCAACTAAAATTGCCGAAATAGCTGGGTGTCGCATTGGATATTGAAGGGCAGCTTGAGCCAGAGAAACCCCTCTATCTGTGAAGAATTTCTCTATATTTTGCGCTCGAGCAAGGACTTCCGGAGAGGCGACTTCATAGTTAAATGTGGCACCGACTTTAGGATCAGTCAAAATACCTGAGTTAAAAACTCCGCCAGCAATGACTGAAACTCCTTTTTTAACTGCTGTAGGCAAAAGTTCTTTCGCCGCGCTTTGATCGAGCAAGGTATATCGAAGGGCAATCAAAACAACGTCAATATCTGTTTCGTTTATGAAACGTGTAGGAATTTCATTACTTGTTATTCCAACACCGATGGTCTTAACTATGCCCTCGGCGCGTAATCTTTCAAGCACAGGATAAGCCTCAGCGATCGCTTGATTGGCTGCGTCATCTGGATCATGAATAAAAACCATCTCAACGCTATCCATATTGAGACGTTTAAGACTTTCAATTAGAGATCGTTCGATCCCAGCCGCCGAAAAATCAAAAATACGTTCAACCGCAGCTGTGGAGTTCTCCCAACCTGGATCATCAGTTTTATCACTCGGAACGATTAGTCGACCAACTTTTGTAGAAACTATGAAACTACTTCGTGGACGATGTTCTGTATTCCTACCAAGTCTCTCTTCTGCAGAACCCATCCCATAGTGTGGAGCTGTATCAAAATAATTTAACCCCAAAGTAATCGAAGTGGAAATTACTTCCTGTACTGCGGATTCGGAAACAGAGGCGAAGAGCCCTCCAAATGGAGAAGTACCGATCCCAAACTCTGGAATCTGAAGCCCAGATTTGAGAGTGACCAAAGTGTCATGAGCCATATCTTCCAGCCTCCGGATTCATTGATAAAAAATATATCAGAATCTCTTTGAGAGCGCTCTCACCCTATGTTATTCTTTCGATATGAATTTGATTGAAACAGGTGGCTTTTCTAGCGCAGAGCTCATTGCAGAAGCCCAGACTATTACCCTTGATTCGCTCACACTTCGAGAAGCAGTCGCGATCGGCCAATTCACCACAGATCTCGCCGAAATGAAAAAGCTTCCAGTATCTATTGAAGTGCGTCTTGGTCAATGGTGCGTATATCGCATTTGTCTGGAGGGAGCCCATGAGGGTCTAGATTCATGGATTAATCGCAAATGTGCAGTGGTTGAGCACACCCAAAATTCTTCACTCTTAGAACTTGTCATGTGTGAAGAGCAGGGATTGTCTTGGTATGAAAAGAGCGGTTTAAGTGAGAGCTCTTTTGCTGCTAATGGTGGCGCAATTCCACTCAAGACCCTCGACTCAAATTTAGCTGGCATTATCATCGTAAGTGGAATGGCTGGTCCGGATGATCATCGATTGGCAGTAGCAGGTGTAAAAGCATTCAAAGGAAGAAGGTAAACAAATGACCAATCCACAGATTTCTTTACAGCTCTACACCTTGCGCCATGAGATTGAGAAAGACTTTAGTGGCTCTTTAGAGAGAGCAGCCAGAATCGGATTTTCACAAGTCGAACCTTGGAATTTTGTGGAGCGGGCAGATGAGTATGCAAAATCTTTCGCTGCCAACGGCATTACAGCTCCTAGTGCACATGCTCATCTCGTCGGTGTATCTAGACGAGAAACATTCGAAGCAGCCGTAAAACTTGGAATTAACACTGTGATTGAACCGATTGTCGATCAATCGAAGTGGCACAATGCCAATGATATTAGCGAGATAGCGGAAGAGATGAATAAAGCTGCCGAAGAGGCGCTTGAATATGGCTTAGTGGTTGGGTATCACAACCACGCATGGGAAATTGCTAATAAAATTAATGGACAAGCAGCCCTTGAATTCTTTGAGAGCATGCTTGAAGCTAGAGTGATTCTAGAAGTCGATGCTTACTGGGTGCATGCAGGTGGACTTCATGGCCCAGATTTACTCTCTCGACTAGGAAATCGAGTCCAATTCCTTCATATCAAAGATGGTAAAAATGTTAGGGGCTCAGAAAATACTTTTAATGAGCGTGGTGAATTAGTAAAGAGCGAAACCGATACCCGACTTCAGGTTCCTGCTGGTCGTGGTGAAGTTCCGTTAGCCGAGGTGATCGCAACCGCTCCGCACGCGCTTCCGATAGTTGAGTTTGACGAGTATGCAGGAGACATTTTCGAAGGAATCAAAGAGAGTCTTGAATATGTAAAGGGGCTGATTTAATGAGTCTGCGCGATGTAGATACTTCATCCTTGCCAAAAGATTTCATCTGGGGAGCTGGTACCTCATCGATGCAGATTGAAGGAGGGCATGCATCTGGAGATAGAGGCAGATGTATTTGGGATGCTTTAGGTGAAGTACCTGGTGCAATTAAAGATGGTTCAGGCGCTAATCATCGAGGAGTTGAACATGTTGAGATGTTAGAAACTGATCTCAATATTATGAAAGAGCTCTCACTGGATTCATATCGTTTCTCAATCTCTTGGCCTCGAGTTCAGCCAACTGGATCAGGCACTTTTAATGAAAAGGGTATGGCTTTTTACGATCGCTTGATTGATGGATTATTAGAAAGAGACATTCAACCTAATTTAACTTTGTATCACTGGGATCTGCCCGAAGAATTGCAAGGTATAGGCGGATGGGCTAATCCCGAAGTTGTGGATCTATTTGGTGAATATGCGGCAAAGATGTCGGGGCGATATGGCGACAGAGTTAAGTATTGGGCGGTATTGAATGAGCCTTGGTGCGTAGCCTGGTTGGGAAATTTAACTGGCGAACATGCACCAGGGATCAGAGATCTGCCAACTGCGGTACGAGTTGCTCATCAATTAGTTCGTGCCCATGCAAAGGCATCACAGGCGGTAAAAAGTCAATCTCCTCACGTTCTAGTTGGTGCCGTTAATAACCTTACTAACCCGCTCATTGTTGGTCCAGCTACACAGGAAAATCTGAAAGATCTTGAGATAGTCGATGGTTATAAAAATCGTTGGTGGATGCAAGGCATGTATGAAGGAAAGTACCCTGCCGATCTCGTAGAAATCTTTGAGCGAGAAACCGGTATCTTCTGTGACGAAAATGAAATTGGTGATGTTTCATACGGCAGAGATTGGATAGGGCTCAATTATTACAATGCAGATGTATTTAAGGGTGGCGGAAATGGTGCCGCACTTTTCCCAGGTACAACCTCAATCGATGGCGTAGGTTTTGGTGAAGAGCGCACTGATATGGGTTGGTCGTGGACCCCGGATGGAATAAAAGAGACTCTCATCCAAATTTCTCAAAACTATCCAAACATTCCAATATTCGTATCCGAAAATGGCACCTGCTACAACTACGGCCTTTCTGACGATGGAAAAGTTCACGATACGAAGAGAGATGAATACCTCTCTCGATATATCACGGCCTGTGTAGAAGCCCATCAAAGTGGAGTCAATCTCAAGGGTTACTACTTATGGTCACTGCTAGACAATTTTGAATGGGCATTGGGTTTTGAAATGCGCTTTGGCCTAGTCTTTGTAGACTTTAAGAATAAAATGAAGCGAACTCTTAAAGAGAGCGCATTGGCATATAGGGACCTGATTCAATCCTTCAGAGCGTAGATATGAGCGTGAGAATTCCCCATCAACTCACACGTTGATATGATTTCTCCGTGAAGTCAAATGTCACGCTGGAAGATGTAGCAAAACGCGCCAAAGTCTCGCGAGCTACAGTTTCTCGCGCCGTAAATTCCCCAAATTCTGTCTCCCCTGATGCTCTCAAGCGGATTAACAAGGCGATCGCGGATATGCATTACATTCCTAATCGCCATGCACGGGCCTTAACTGGCGTTCGCACACAAACGATCGGATTAATATTTTTTCACGACATTAACACACTCTTTGAGTCACCTTTCTGGGGTCACGTGATTAACCCTATTTATGAGAAGTTGAGTTTCCTTGGCTATGACTTGCAACTTATCGCACATGCGAGAAAGAATTTAACTCAAAACGGGGGGATGCCTACAAACGAATATTCAGAAGATATTGCAGAGAAAATTTCTGGGTACAACGTGGATGGATTTATAGTAGTAGGTCAAACTCCAAGTAATTTAGATTCAATTTTTAATCATGTCAGAATTCCAATGATTGCCTTTGGTTCAGCACTTTTTCCAACATCAACCATTTCTTGGGTTGATACAGATAATAGAGTCGGCGGACGAATGGCAATCGATTATCTTGTGAGCAAGAAAAGAAAAAGGATTGCTACGATCACTGGTGGTTTGGACCAATCCTGGAGTGTTTCGCGTTTTGAGGGATACAAAAAAGGGCTTGCTAAAGCTGGAATTGAATTCGATCCTTCATTAGTTGAGCACAGCTCAAATACATATTCGAGCAGTATAGCTATGACCGAACGGCTGATGTATCGTCGTCACGATATTGATGCGATATTTGCAGCTAATGATGAAATCGCTTATGGAGTTATTCAAACTTTAAAAGAGTTAAATTACTCTGTTGGTTCAGATATCTTGGTGATTGGTTTTGATAATACGAGTCGTGCGATCCAGACTTTCCCAAACATCACAACGATCGCTCAAGATTATGAAAAAATCGGTGAGAATTTAGTGAATGGGTTATTAAAGAAGATGAATGGTGAGAAGATTTTATCTAAGAAAGTTTCACCAAAATTAATCCTACGAGGAAGCGCTTAGGGTTTATTAAAGCTTGCGCATATCCCAAATATTACCTTTAAATTCTTTTACTGGATCAAAAATTTGAAAACTATTCTCTAGTTACCTTTGCGCCGAGGCCCTGTAACTGCTCGGCAAAGTTCGGGTAACCACGATCAACGTGGAAAGCCTGATCAACAGTTGTTTCGCCCTCGGCTACAAGTGCGGCAAGGATTAATCCTGCACCTGCACGGATATCGTGCGCTTCCACAGGGGCTCCAGAAAGCTCTTCAACCCCAGAAATAGATGCATGATGGCCATCTACGCTTACTTGTGCGCCTAATCGGCTGAGTTCGTTGACAAACATGAAGCGTGATTCAAAGACGTTTTCAGTAACTAAGGAATGCCCGTCGGCAATAGCGTTTAGTGCGATAACCATTGGTAACAAATCTGTTGGAAAACCTGGGTAGGGAAGTGTTGCCACATCAATTGCTTGTGGTCGCACATCCATCTTTACACGGATGCCATCTACAGTCGAAGTAATGATTGCACCTGCTGACGCTAATTTTTCAAGGGGCAGCTCAAGATGTTCAGGTCGTGCGCCATGAATTGTGATGTCACCACGAGTCATAGCAGCGGCAAATGCCCATGTTCCGGTGATGATGCGGTCGGTAATTGTTGTGTGATCTGTCGGATGCATTACATCAACACCGGTAATTGTGATTAGCGGGGATCCAAGTCCTTCAATTTTTGCACCCATCGAGATAAGAAATTCACCAAGGTCAACGATGTCAGGTTCACGAGCAGCGTTATCAATGGTTGTTACACCCTTTGCTAACACTGCTGCGGTCATGATGTTTTCAGTTGCGCCAACACTTGGGAAATCAAGTTCTACAGGCGCACCTGTTAAACCATTTGGTGCTTCAGCAATCACATAACCATGTTCGATATGGGCTTTTGCACCCAGTGATTCAAGACCTTTTATATGAAAATCTAATCCGCGAGAACCAATTGCATCTCCACCTGGCAATGCAACATCTGCTTGTCCAACACGGGCAACTAGTGGACCCAAAACATTGATCGATGCTCGCATCTTTCGTACTAAATCATAATCAGCGCGGTGTGCTGGCTCTTGTGGGACTGTGATTGTGACGGTATCTGCGCCACGGACAACGATGCATCCAAGTCTGGTTAAAAGATCGGCCATGATGTCAACGTCAGCGATATCTGGGACATTGCGGATTGTTGTTGTGCCAGCGGCCAGCAAAGAGGCTGCCATAAGCTTTAAAACAGAGTTCTTGGCACCTGTTACAGCGACTTCTCCGCGCAGGGAGGTTCCGCCAACTATGCGGAAGCGATCGTGGGATGCCATAGCCGCAGTCTACTTATAGGCTAGGCACATGGTTAATTTAACGCGTATTTATACAAAGACTGGCGATGATGGAACAACTTCTCTGGGGGACATGAGTCGCACTTCCAAGAATGACCCTCGCCTTGAAGCATATGCCACAGTTGATGAAGCTAACTCAGCTATCGGTGTTGTGCTCTCTACGGATCAATTAACCGATGAAGTGCGAGCATTATTAGTACGTATTCAAAATGACTTGTTCGATGTTGGTGCAGATCTATGTACGCCAGTTGTTGACTCACCGGCTTTTGAACCATTGCGTGTGCTTGAATCTCAAGTTACCTACCTAGAAGAACAGATTGATCACTTCAATGCTGATCTTGAATCATTGCGATCATTCGTGTTGCCATCCGGAACCGCCGCAGCTGCGCACCTTCATGTTGCACGTACAGTTGTTCGTCGAGCAGAACGCCGCACTTGGAGCGCTATCCACTCATTTGGTGGTGGAGTTAATCCATTAACTGCAAAGTACCTTAACCGTTGTTCAGATCTTCTATTTGTTCTTGCACGTTTTGCAAACAAAGAAATTGGCGATCAACTGTGGGTTCCTGGAGCTAACCGCTAAGGAGCAACTGTGTAAGTCGTCCCTGGAACTTTCTCTGTCGGGACATCAGTGCGACACACAGCTTTGATATTTGAAACTGAGTGACGCAGCTCTATCGGTTCACTGCTAACTAACAAGATTGTTGAGTACTTCTTTGCCGCAGTTTTACCTAAAGTTGTGCGGACCGTACCGAAAAGCTTGACAGTTTTATCTTCAGGAGAAGTCGCTCCTTTTACACTCGCGGTCACAACCCACCATGTACAGGCAGATACAGATGCGACCTGTACTGCTCCGCATGAGTACTTTTCACAAATTGGGACACCATCTACAGTCTGCGCCAAAGCTTTTGTTAAAACCTTGTCATTGGAAGCCAAGCCAACAAGCTCTTTTGGTTTTGGAATCTTTGCAAAAGTGTTTCCATCTTTACTTTTTATAAAACCTATAGGTGGCCACACAGGAGATGGAGAAGGTGTGATCTTTGCCTTGGCCTTTGCTAGCGAAGTCGTAGAATCAGCGCCGGCAACTGGCATGCACACTGATAGCGCTAGGACTACCGCAATTAGCTTCTTAATCACGATCCCACTTGAACTTTCTGACACTAAAGAAGATTCCAATTACCAACCACACCAGAAGAATGACAAGCGTTCTGCCAGTTTCCCAACTCTTGGCAACTTCTTGGCTGGCAAAAGAATCAGGCAAGAACACCGAACGCATTCCTTGAGTTAGCCACTTCAGCGGAAAAATTGCAGCAACTTGTTGCATCCAGGTGGGTAGTTGAGTAAATACAAAGAAAACTCCACTAAAGAACTGCAGAATGATGACAATTGGAGAAACGACAGCTGATGCACCACGACCACTTTTGGGAACAATGGAAAATGCGATGCCCAGTGCAGTTGAACAGGCGCTGCCCAACAGCACTAGCCAAGTGAATGTGATCCACTTGCTGACATCTATTGGTAATTCGACCCCGAAGAACAGAATGCCAAATCCCAGAAGCAAAAGAATTTGAATAACCATGCTTACAAAAATCAGAATTGATTTGCCAATAAAGTAACTTGACGCTGGCATAGGAGTACCGCGCAAACGCTTAAGTGCACCAAAATCACGTTCTAACGGGATTGTGATAGCAAGTGCTTGGAACCCTGTATTTACTAAGCCAGATGCAATCATTCCAGCAAGAAAGTACTGTGAAAAAGTGACACCTGGTGCAATTGTGTCTTTGAAAACAGAACCAAAGATGGCGAGCAAAATAACGGGGAAAAGTAATGTAAACACAACAGATTCACGCTGACGAGCAAATTGGCGAATCTCTAAGCCGCCTCGACGAATACCTAGTTCAAGAGCACTTGGAATCTTATTCATGAGTGCCCCCAATCATTTCAAGATAAATATCTTCAAGAGATGGTCGTGAAACAACTAGCTCTGGGACTTCGCCACCAAAGTGTGATGACAACTTCGCCACTAACTCAGTTGGGTTATCTGATCGTTCAGATTTGGTCACTTCACCATCTCGCCATGCAACAGTTGCCTGCGAAGTCGCGCGCCCACCTAGTTCTGCAGGGGTTGAAACTTCGATGATTACACCATTATTTATCACCGCTACGCGATCTGCCAAAGCTTCAGCCTCATCCAAGTAATGAGTTGTGAGCACAATTGTTGTTCCATCACTGCGCAGTTTCTGGATTAATCCCCAAAAAGCCCGGCGGGCTTCAGGGTCAAAACCAGTTGTTGGTTCATCCAGAAACAGCAGCTCAGGGTTTCCGATGATTCCAAGTGCAACATCTAGTCGACGACGTTGGCCACCTGAAAGATTACGAATGAGAGCGTTTTCTTTTTCTAGTAAACCGACTGACTGAATTACTTCATCAACATCACGAGGATTTGAGTAGTACCCACTGAAATGGTCAATTGTTTCTAATACCGTTAAATCGCCAGCATCCGCTGAACTTTGCAAGACGATCCCAATACGATTTCGCCATTGGCGAGATTCATGGCCTCGAGTTTGTGGATCAAAGCCCAGAACTGAGACGGTTCCGGCGTCCCTTGTTCTAAAACCTTCCATGATTTCTACAGTTGTTGTCTTACCTGCACCGTTTGGACCCAATAATGAAAATATCTCGCCATGTTCGATGCGAAGATCCACTCCACGTACGGCGTGAACATCGCCATAGCTTTTCTTGAGGCCTTTTACTTCGATGAGGCTCATGTGGCTACTTTACTATGCGAAAATACACCTGTGAGCCCGCGTAGAAACTACCCCAAGAAGCGGGTTAAGCCTGAAGAACCTCGGGAAATCAATATCGCCTCTACGGGTGAGAGCACTGAAGAACATAGTGATGGCACATATGTCGTGCGCCGCTTAACTGGATCTGGTTCAACAAAGCCATATCGCTGTCCTGGTTGTGATCAATTAATTCCACTTGCAACTCCACATGTTGTTTCATGGCTTGAATACGATGAAGATGGGCGCCGACATTGGCATACCGCTTGCTGGGCGAAGAAAAATAAACGGCGTCCAAATACAGAACGTACTCGCAACGCTCCCCGTTTTTAATGCAGAGGTTTAATGCAGAGGTTTAAC
>Ga0214162_1000074_pt1 | contig 21304 bp, 13 predicted proteins | sample LakMenepilimnion_3_FD_153000 | JGI IMG/M metagenome (GOLD analysis project Ga0214162, IMG submission 153000) | Freshwater microbial communities from Lake Mendota, WI - Practice 20APR2010 epilimnion v5 | ecosystem: Environmental > Aquatic > Freshwater > Lake > Epilimnion/Euphotic zone | place...
TGTCAGGGATATGACGCAGGTCAATCCAATTCTCAAACTGCTGTCGAGATCCAATCCAGATGGAGGACTTTTTCCTTCTCTCGTACTCACGGCACCTGCAGTGGTACTGGTATTCGAAGCAGGACACAAAATGCATTGCTTCATATGCTCTATCCTCGACGGTGCCGGTCATGGAAAACCTCGGTGGTAGTGGGGCTCCATGCAGAAGTCTGGCCCAACCAATGTGCATGTCACGACTGTTTCTCCATGTTTGACTTGGTGTCTCTCCCTCACGGGTGACTGATAGCTGTGTCATCATGTACCGAAGTACATTCTCCAGAGCGAGTCCATCGCCCTCTGTGTGGTGAAAGTTGCCCTCGAATGAGTACTTGGTACGCAAGAACCACAACTTCAATGATGTGAGCAGGGGATCAACAGGGCAGGAATTGTCTACCCCTACCCCCCAGCGCATACCTGTGATTCTGTAAGGGCCTTGTGTCGCATCAATGTCTTCAGTGTCTGACGATGCTGGTCCAGGATCTGCACCCAATCGGGGCGGGTCAGGAGTGATCACAATATCAAAATCACGACCAAGCAAAAATCCTCTATTTAACACGCTCTCTTCATGTTCTTCCTCTGTCTCAGATGGTGACGGGTTGGGCTGAGCTGACTTGACAGGAGTTTTAGGCCGACGTTTAGTCTTCTTTCCCTTTGATTTGTCTGGCGAGTGATGTGATTCTTCAGACCCACCAGCTGATCCTGAAGACGAATTGTTCTGATCCACGTTTTCCATGATGGTCTCTGCACTCTTGTCAGGCGATGTGTATCAACAAAATCAACTCCGATTAATTTTTATTCCACTTTTGTTAAGAGCTCAAATGAACGCGACTCACTCAGTTGGAGCGTTCTCACAGTTATGCGGTTTCCCGGATTTGACCCCGGCCCGAAATAAATTCCGATTAAAATTTGTCATTTTCAAAAATTAAATTCTTCAGAACAATTAAATTAAATAAAAAATAAAAATAAAAAGCCGAGACATCATTTTCAAAAAATAAAAAATAATTTTTATAAATTCGTTTTTCATTACAAAATTTGCAATTTAGATCCTTTAATTTTGTTCATGGAATATCAGCCATGTTAGGCGTTTTTCACTCTTGCTAGGTGATAAAATAATACAAAAAGACGCAATTTCTGCTGGGTCTTTTGTTGTTGCGGCGGGTGGGTTTCAACCTTCGAGACAGCTAGAAACCCCATTTTCAAATAGGAATGTCATCATTGCTTCCAATTTTTGTTTGCCATTTTCTGGTCACGAGTTTGTTCTCTTTGTCTTTTTGAATGATTTTCTTTCTCTTCTTTCTCCAATACAGCCACATTGTTAAACCCTGTTTTTTGATTTTGGAATTCCAAGTTTTTAACAACAAATTTCATTCAAGCAAACAAATTAAAAATGTGCTACTTTTTTTTGCAGCAGTTCTTTTGGATGGGGTTGACATTTCTTCTGACCCAGCACTCTGAACTGCATTGGAGAATTATTCCAACAGTCAGTTCCGGCCGTTACGTATTGTCCAAACAAAACTGTTCTTCCAGTGAATAATTATTTTTTTCACATTTGTTTGGGTTGTGAAAGTTTTACAAATAGCTGCTTATCATGGTTCATTGTTTTTTCACATTTGTTTTTTTTCCTAATTCAGTCAACTGTTTTATTTTTGTTGCAAAATCAGAAAAATATTCGATTTCACAACACTTCATCTTCTTTTTCATTCAAAGTACAAAGTCTAACAAAGTCTAACTAATTTCATTTTTACTTTTTTTGGTTTTCGTGTAGTCCTATTTTTGGTCTTGCAGCAGCAAAGTTGTTTTTTTAATTGTCAAAATATTTAAAAAGGATACTTCAGTTGTATCCTGTGACATTTCACAAAGATGACATTGTGAAGAGAAAACAAAACAATAGTTTTAATTTTTTTATAAACTGAAGTTGTGAATTTTGTATAAAATTATATTTTTCCATTTTGTTACAGCAAAAAACAAACACTTGTGAAAAACATGACAACAAATAAAAAAGAAAGAGAGAAAAAAAAGAGGGCACAAAGATTTATGATCGAACAAATTGCAAGCAGAGTAAGAATTCAACAATACCAAAACTACCTAAAAGATAAAACCAAAAGTCCTTCGTTTCTTGGTGATCAAAATGTTATTCCTCTAGGCGAACAATCTGACTTGTTTGCTGCTGCCCCTTCTCTCCCTTCCTCGATTTCGACGCAGCAGCAGCAGCAAACAGTTTATGATAAAGTAAATTTAACTCTTCCCTTAAAAAGCTGTTTGTCGTCTACTTTGATGAAGAATCAACCCCCAGCGCCACGCTATTTAGCTACTCTCAACCAACCCCTCCTTGACATTCCTGTTCCACGCTACATCAAAAAAGAAGATTTTAAAATTGTATCGCCATTTAAAATGTCTGTTAGACCAACAGCAGACTTCAGATTAATCTCTCCCTCAAAAACAACAACTAACTTGCATATTTACGAATATGATGCAAACACAACGTTTGACGATGATGTTCCATTCACCTTTACCGTCTGCGAGGTTAAACAGTTCTTGGCCAGCATCGGAGTATTCTTATAATCTTGTTGAATTTTTCAGCCGGGTATCTTTAACGTTTTGTCTCTCAAATATTAATTTCCAACTATCAAGATTTTTAATTGTGCTTTGCACGATGCACGCATCATGTCAAATAAATGTTTGACAACTAAATCCAGACCAAACTAATTTGTGTTTACCCAACTAACTTGTGTGTTTTTGAATGTTCAATGTTTGTACTTTTTATTATGTCGAGTGTTTGTTTTTGCTGCTGCTTCTGCTGCTGCTGCAGCAGACAACTAACTCCTGCTGCGGGCTGCTGCAGCAGCAGCAAAGCTGATTTGTAGTATTTTTAAACGTTTAATGTTTGTTGACTGCTAACTCAAGAGACCACAGTACACTTTTTATTGTGTCAAATGTTTATTTGGGCAGCGGCAGCAGCAGCAGCAGCAGCTGACAACCAACTACAGGCCAAACTAATTTGTGGGTTGCTAGACTGCAGCAAACTAAATCCCACGGTGAACCTTTGTGACGTCAAATGTTGTTGCTGTTGTGTTTATAATTGTTTGATGTTTATTCGAATATAGGCTACTAACGCTATACCATTTTCTGTCTTCTAAACTGATTTTGTTTTGTCATTCCATTTTGTGCTGCTGCTGCTGCTGCTGCTGCTGCTGCTGCTGCTGCTGCAACCTTGTCCGTGTCTGTCTGCTGAACTGAAAATTATTAACTCACTACCTACTAAATGTCTTGCTGCTGAAAAAGCTAAATAATAAATGATGAAAACAATTGGCTGCTTGAAAATAATTTGGCTGCTTCGATGCTGCAGCAGCAGCAGCAGCAGCAGCAGCAGCAGCAGCAATTCTGATAAAACATACATCTTTCTATTTTTTTGCTCCTGCTGAATTTTCCTACAACCACGTGTTAAATGTTTTGTTTTTTTTCACCTCAGGTGGACCAATCAATATACACGCAGCAGAGGAGGTGAAGCAGGACAACCGAGGACTACGCTGCTGCTGCTGCTGCTGGAGGAGGAAGAAGGCCTCTCATTTAATTTCATCCGTGCAATTCAAACAATTATTTAAACGTTTCCTAATATACAATGAAACAACTCTTGCAGCAAACATCACCTTCACCAAAAATAAATATAAAATTATTAAAACACAAACACATTTAATTTAAAATTATTTTGTTTATTTTATTTTAGTTTTATCATTTAAATTTAAACAAGGACTAGAAAGTAAGAGCAGCAGCAGCATCTGCTGCGGGTGAGACAAGAAGGGGTGCCCCTTTTTGAAGGAGGAGGAGGAGGAGGGGAAGGGGGGCCCCCCGCGGGGTTCGCGGCTCCGCACGCGCGCGCGCGACGCAGCAGAGGCTCCGCCAGCGTCGCACAGCGTCCAAGAGGTTCCCGCAGATGAAAGAAGCGCCGCAACTCCCCTGCGCGTGCGCGTGGTTGGAGGGGAGGGGGGAGGATGGTTTTGGAATGGAATCAAGGGGGTGGGGGAAGGGACGGTTTTTAAAGGCTGCTTAAAAAAAAGTACTTTTTATTACGCTTCGAAACGAGAAAAGACGAATGTTGTTGAAAACAGCAGAAAACAAAAGCGAGTTCGAGCAGCCTAGGACAAGGTTCAAATTATATTACACACCTTTTCAAATCTAGCTAGCCTTCCTTACATTTAAATTATGTCAAACATAGCTCTCTCTCTTTACGATATCTGGCTGCTGCTGCTGCTAAGCTGCCAATCTTTTTACATACCTCCTCGTGCTGCTGCTCCCCGCGCGAGAATAATGACAAGCTTTATTTAATTTATTTACTCAATTGCCCACTGCTACACATTATTATTCTCCCTCCTCCTTTTTAAAGAATAAGAAGAAGAAGGAGGAGGATTATTGCACACGGCCAACTAACTTGCTGCTCAGCAACGACACTTTTTTTATTTTCCTCAGTTTTATTTTCCCGTGTTTCAACTCTGTAACAATTAACAACAATTTTTAACATTTCAACATTCAAAACAACAACTTTCAGCAGTAGCAGAAACATAAACAAAAACAAATTAGTTGAGTTCAGCAGCAGGTGTCTTCTTCTCTTTTCAAGTCTTGTTTCCAAAACGTTTAAATGAGGTTGAAATATAGCTGTCTCTCCTTCAGGTCAGGTTCCAATCTCTCAATTAGCACTCTGAGACGCCTCTCAACTCCTTCTCCGTCTTCTCCCTCCATGTTCCTCGAAAAGAATTTGCTGACCATGCAAAGAGTTGTCAGCGCGTACGAAATGATTGGCGGACTGTAAAAGTCTTCTCTCTCGTGGCTTTCCAATATGTCGAGCACAGATTGGTAAACTCCCAAGAGGACGTGAGCTCTGGTAAAAGTTTCGCCCCTGGGAATGCACGCCGGATCGAGCTCCGGCCTTTGGTGACAGTGCGCTTCCAAAATTCTGCTCTGGACAGCCCTAATGTTGGGACAATCGTGTTGGCTAGAGGGTCGAAGGTTGCTTTCTAGATGAACAGCGTTTCTACTCGAGCCCGGTTTTTTATTTCTATTTAGAGGAGAGCGAGCTGTGGTTTGGTTTTGCTCTTCAAACGTGAACTTGTGGTTTGACGTTGTTGCTGCTGCTCCTCGCCACGAAAGCAAAAGCTGTCTCGACTTGTAATCGGCAGCCGGCGGCTTGTTTTCCTTCTTTTTCGATGCTTTTGCAACAGAAACGTGTTCCGATTCTTGCTTGATCCTCTCTCTGAGTTCCCCGGTGGGTTCCGACACAGTGTGGGAGTGCACTCGTTGATTGGACGTTACAAAAACAAAGAGGGTGGGAACGTAGGCAGCTCCAGAGTGAACTTTGGCAGCTGACATTTCTGTTCTCGCCAAAGTTTTAAACATTTCGCACTCTGAAGGTTTCAGCAGGACAGACAAGTTGATGTCGTGGTACATCACCATGGAGTGTTTTCCGGTGTGCCATCGTCCGCAGCCTTCAGACGAGATGTACTGGTGACAGTTTGACGAAAACGGGTTTTCAAAAATCAGACTCTTGCCTACAGAGGTTTCTCCCGTCAGGGCAATGCAATAGAGGTCGTCAGGTTTTGCACGAAAACAGCCCACAAACGAATAGACGTGCAGAACAAAGCACTCTTTGGCAGTCAATTTTCCGAGTTGCGTTGGATTTCCAGCAACAAAACTGACGTACGGCGAGTCGATCCACTGCGCAAAGGCTGTTCGGTACATTTTTGCCATCGAATTGATTGCAGTTTTTCGCAGTCTGATGTGACCGAAAGATCTTGAAACTCGTTTTTCGTGTTCGTCCACCAGTTGCTTTACAACCAGCGGCAAAAGTTTGCTGCAAGCCACCGGACTCAAAGCGCTCAGCTTTTCCTTGGCCGCGTCAATCAAAAATTGCTTGTCGTCTTCAGACACTCCGTCGTAAAAAAAAAACTTGTCTTTGTCTTCTTCTTCGCGGTTGCGGTTGCGGTTGTGGCTGCTGCTGTTGCTGCTGCTGCTGCTGCTGCTGCTCCCGTTACTTTTATCCTCAAACGCTTGCTGCTGCTGCTCCGTCAGGAGCATCAAGAGACCATCTGTCAGCTTTTCTTTTTGGGTCAACAATCCCTCCACAATCATTCTGATGGACCTCTGCCTCTCTCCTTCTTCGAAATCAAAATCCTGAAGATCTTTGAGGAGCGTTGTTGCTGCTGCTGAATCTGCAGATTCAGCAGCAGATTTTGGCGTTGCAACGTCGTCTGCTCTCTGACGTTTTTTTGCTACTGCTGCTGCGGCCATTGCTCTTGTCAAAGGTTGGTTAACTTTCCGAGTTGCTGCGGCTTCGCCTTCTGAAAGAATAATAAATAAGAAAAAGTGTTAGTGTAGTGCAGAAAAATCCAAGTCGCCAAAATCAATGTCGTCTGCTGACAAAGTTGAAAAGGCACTATCTTCTTTTTGGTTTTCTTCTTCTTCTTCTTCTTCTTCTTCTTCTCCAGAGTAGGCTCTCTTTCTGTCTTTTCTGTCTCTCTGTGTTTTAAATTTTCTTCGTCGTCCATCTCTCTTGCTTCCTTTGATTCTGCTGCGATTCCTCGATGAAACATTCTTTTTCTTCTTCATCTTCTTCTGCTTCTTCTTGACATTGTCTTTACGCTTTTCAACATGCGACACTTTTCCCGCCGAATTATAAGGGGGCGACATCCTAGTCTCTGACTTTCCCGGAAGAACAAGTCTGTTTTTGAAAAGAGTCTTTGGAGCAAAATAAGACAAGAGGGCAGCAGTGACGTGTCGAAATCCTTTAAACTCTGGGGTGTTTGCTTTTGACTTTCTTTCGGTGGGTGCGTCCCTCCTGGTGGCCGCCGAAAGATAGTCAACGAGAATGACCACCACAGGTCGATCGTGCAGTTTGATGCGTCGCCCATCGTTGAGCAGGCAAATTGCAGGATTGTGTAGAATTTCATACAGCAGTGATTTGCAAGACCTCCACTGTTTAGCAGGCAAGAAATTTTCCACGTCAGACTCCATCTGAAGAACCGTCTTGTTCCACACTGCTTCGTCCTTGTCTATGCAGCAGGCATCGTCGTCATCATTGTCCTCGTCCTCTGAACTGTCTCCGTTATTCGAACCTCCCTCGTTGCCGTCCTCCCTTTTTCTTTTTCTTTTGGAAGCAGAAGCAGATCTTTTGACAATTTGATCTTCAGTTTTCTTTGTCTTGACTGAGGCAACCAGTTCTGGCCTGAGAATCAGAAAACTTCCCCTGACAAATTCTCCCGCGCCCGGCAAATTTCTCGAAGCATCTGATTGATTTTTTACCTCCACGTCCAAGAGGTTGTCTGCCTCTTCCTCATACATTTCAACTCTCGAAGGGTACGGATAAACGACCGCAAAACCACTCTTTGGGTCGAGCAGACGGAGAAGGTGAGAACAGGCCACCTGGTAGGGCTGGACAGATTCTGGCAAGGCACTTAGTTCGAGAACCAACACTTCCCTGCTTCGCTGTGCCGCTCCCACAGCCTCTTTGAGTCTAGTCTTTAAATCTGGGTCAAAAATTCTGGTCGAGAGTATGTAGCTGGCCAAGTTGGTGACAGAAGCGCTCGAACAAAATAGGGCGATCCTGTGAACCAGGTTGAGCAGCTCGTACTGTCTGCTTCCCAGGATCGAGTGGGTAATTACAAAACAGTGACCGAGCGCCAAGTGGTGTGTTGCTGCATTCACAATTTCACGAATATGCTGAGTCACTTTTTGAAGGTCGTCTATCAAAAGGACATCTCCTTCGTTCAACTCCTCGATGTCAAAGTCTTCCCAAGTTCGCTGCAGCAGCTGCGCCAAAGGCCGTCTGAACTTGCTGTCGTCCTTGGGTTCCTCCAGAGGCACAAACGTCACAGACTTGTTGCAATTTACAACCCAGAGTCGAACAACGGGATCCTGAAAAAACAAGTGCTGATGTTCGACAATCTTTCTTACGTACGTGGACTTTCCCAAAAAACTGGGTCCCGCGAGAAGAGTAGTGGTCTGTCGCGGAAAAGGCCGAAACAGTTTCCAGCGATCCTCGTTGCCTTGCTGCTGCTGCTGTTCAATTTCTAATTCGGTCTCTTCCCTTTGGAGGTCCATGCTTGACTGTGAAAGCTAGAGACAGATCCTCTCCCTTTTATAGTTGTATTAAAGCTTAAATAAACTGCTGACCAAAAACTATAAATTTGCATATTAAAACTTAAAATGTAACAGTAAAAAATAATTGTGGTGGGCATTTCACATTCAATTTATTTTCAAACACAAGGTACAATACAAAAAAAACACTTTCAATACTTTTTCAAAATGTGCAAGATTATTATTACAAAAATTTGTTGTCGTGTTTTGCAGGAGCAGCCGACACGTCAGCAGCAGCAGCAGCAGCAACAGCAGCTGAAGGGAGAAGAGAATGAGAAAGGGGGTGATTCGAAATGACTTTGGTGACTGTGTCTTGGTTCAGAAGGCGGTTGACTCTCCTCTCTTGGGGAAATTGCAAACCAGAAAGACCTGCCAGAAGCCTACAGTTTGATTTGAACGCTGCGAGCGATGAAATTCCAGTCAGTCCCGACATCTTTGTCTGTCCTCCTCCACTTTCGCCATCCTTCAAGAGGGTTCCCTCTTTGTCTTTGGAGATCAAGCCGTAAGAGCAGATCCTAGCACTCGCGAAACTCCAAGATGCACCTCCTTCGGCACTGACCTTCCACTTTTCGACAAGCTTTCCAGGCTCTCTTCCAAAAAATTGGTCCTTTTTGCACTCAAATATCTCCCTCTTTTCGGAAAGGACTGCTTCCTCCAAACGTTCCCCCGACATTGCCAACACCAGATTGTCAACTTGAGAGTACAGAATTCGAACGGCTGCAATTCTAATGTGAGCGCGTAAAAATTCAAGGCAATTTAAAAGTCTGAGTTTTCCGAATTCAACCACTGAAGCGTAAATTGGAAGGGAAGCGTCCGTTGCTTTTCGCCTCTTCTGTGCTGCTTTCTTCTTCCACTCTTCTGCTCTCTTTCCAGTCTTTCTAGCAGGTGCCGTTCGCTGAAAAACGTAAAACGTTTTTCCCGACACTGAACCTGCAACCTTGATGTCAATTCTGTCGGTGCACTCGCACGCTTTTATAGAGAACTTTGACACCAGTCTGGCCTTTGAATTTCCTCCTCCCTTGAAATATCCCGCCTTCATTCCAAACATCCCGGTGGTAAAATTGACCGCGGCCTTGAGAAAGTTTGCCCTCGTCTCATTTCCAGCTAGCTCTGCGATTTCCCTTTCGCTAACCAGACCTCCAAAAACGAGAGGAAGAACCTTGCACTTTTTGTAAAAGTAGACATCGGAGACGGACGAAAACTCAAAGCCCTTGACATTCACCAGGTGTTCGAAGGAATCTCTGGTGAAAAGATAATCTCGTCCCTCAAGTTTCCATCCGAAATTTTGACTTTGGCGACCCCCACCTTTCGCAACAGTTGCATTATTCTCGCTGTTGTTATTCCACACGAAAAGCGGCATCTGACCCTCCCTCCGATCTGTCGGAACAGCGCCTCTGCCGATCAAGAGAAAAGTGAGATCGGGATCAGCCAACAAAAGGTCAGAAGGAAAAGAGAGATTCTTTTTCGGAAGTGACTCGTACGATTTTCTGAGCTCCCACAGCTCTTCAATCTTCAGAAGGTTTCGGTAGCCAAACTGGGGATGGTGGCAATCGTTGATTACGTGATAGTATGCTTGAAGCTTGCGTTCTCTGTAGTTGTTGTCCTTGATCCAATTGTTAAAGAAGGCGTCTCTCTCTCTGGTGGCCTCCAGAACGCTTTCTTCAGTTGCTCCACCCACGTAGTTAGGAAGGGAAGGACAATTTCCAGTCGGACACGAATGAGCAAATTGCCCATCAAAATTGAACAAAAAAAGTCCTCTTCCTTCAAAGATCAGAGCCAGATCCACAGGGTACTTGCCAAAATAGAGAATCCCTAGAGGCGAGAAATTAGACCACACTCCTAAAATGTTTGACCCAAAGCTTGCCACCGAACTTCTGACGACTGCCTGGACTGCTAGATATTCAAAGCTTTTCGCTCGGTTGCACACATCTGTTCTCTTCAAGCTGAAGAGGTGCTTCAGGCTGTCCTTCAATCTTTTGGAAGAGTGCTGCTGCTGCTTCTGCTGCATCGCTGACTTTGCCACTGAATCTGAACCAGCAGGGGCAGGATCTGGCTGGCTGGCTGCTGAAGCGGCAGGATAAAAGGTGTAGCCTACTGCAAAGGCACCGGGAACCTGCATGTTCTGGAGGCTGTAACCGTAGCAAGATTTGAGGTCAAACTCGGCAACTGAGAAAGCCTTTTCGCTGTCTTTTTCAGGTAGCAAGCTGATTCCGGACGAAACAGAATCGCGACACGAATAACTGAAGCCGCCCCTGCAAAGGTTTCTGAGCTTGTCTTCCCAGTGAGGCTTAGTCTTCTCCAGAGATTGAGCTGTGGGACCTGCCAGCCTCCAAAAATCCAGCATCGCAACTCGAAAGGACACCGAAGAAAGTGTCAAAAAGGGAGACGTGGACAGGTCCAGCAAAAAACGTTGACACAGGTAGTCGCAGAAGGCAAGGTGGGTGGCTGAGAGCCGCTTCACAAAAAAGTTTCCTCTCTTTTCGAGTTTGTCCTCGCAGATAGCTTGGAGCCTCCCTCCTCCTCGATGGGCAAAGTCTTCTTCCTGCACCCTCGCAGTTTCAAAACAAGTGTCTGCTGCTGCTGTTTCAACCAAGTCAGGGCACCAGTCTTTGCAAGCCCGGAGAATTGAGTCAGCATCGGGATCTCCTTCAGCCCCTTTCGGATTAGGAGAGTTACCCGAAAAGTCCAGAAACTGTGAGACATTTTCCACCTCAATTTCTGAAGTCTGCAGACAGATAATTTTAGTGCCGGTGACTGTTCTCAATTGCACTCCCCTTTTGAGATGTCTCACTTCTTCGCAGTAACGAGCAAAGAAGAGTTTGAGAGAGTGAATGCTCGAGTCATCTCTTGAGAAGCAAAAAACCCGTACCTTTGAAAGGCTGGCGCAAACAGAAGAGTAACATCTGCCGTGAGTTCCACCTGAATTTTCTTTTGCAGGACCCCACTTGTCAAACAGAGGAAGAGCAGCTTTATTTTTCCGCGACAGGTTAAAGTCCCTCGTTGTCCAAAGAAAGTCAAAGAATTTCTTCCAGGATTGCCAGCAGTTTTCTTCTCGAGCCTCGTTAATCTCATATATGCGATCTTTGCCCAATCTCCCAAATTCAGAGGGGTCCAGTGATCCCGAGGCAATCTCAAACGAGAGCGGCGAGTCCATGTAACCGTCGAGGTAGGTGATGAAGCAAACTCTTCCGAGTGGGTCTCGCTGCAACCAAATGTAACCAAAAGCTCGTCTCATCTGGAAGCAGAGTCTAAAAAAAGTTTCTTCTCCAGTCTCTCCTTTGAACACCGACAGCATTCCCAGCTTGAGGGCTAGCGTGAGACCAACGAGATGAACGCTAGTTGCAGAGGATCTGTTGGCCTCACCCGATCGATCGTCTTCTTTTGAAATAGGGTTGATTTGGTCGCCGCCCTTGGAAACAGCAGCAGCAGCAGCAGCAGCAGCAGCAGCAGCAAACTCAAATGGTCTTTTTGATGCTGGTTGTTCTGAAGGAAGCAGCCAAGAATCGCCGGGTCTCTTTCTTTGGCCTTGGCGATTGGTCCTTCGGAATCGGATCCTTGTTTTAGAACCGGTAAAAGCTTCCAGTTGCTTGGTGACACGTGGCCTGCCGTCAACCAGCACGACAGGTTCTGCTGGGTCTGCCGCTACCCAACAGACGGGAACAGAAATCGGCAATGTGGCAACGCAAAAATCAACGTTGACGGAACCAGAGAGACCCCACTTTTTAAGAAGCTCTACTGTCTCAGGCTGAGACTGAGGGTCCGTTTCGATACTGGAAAACCCCTTCAACTCAGCTTGCTCCTTTCCGAGAACGAGTTCTCCAAAACTGACCTTGACGTTGCAGCTGGAATGGAGGGTGTGACCCGTTGGAAAGTTTCCTTTCGTCTTTGTGCATCGTTCAACCTCCCAGTCCTTGTCGAGAACAATGTGCCAGGTCGGTTGCTTTGAATGGAAGGGTAAAAAAATGGGTGACAAATCTGCACTGAGAAATCGTCCGTCAAACAAAAGCTTAAACCTGTAAGTTGAAATCTTCTGTTTAATCACAAACTTGACTTTGGTGAATTCTTGGACTGTCGACACAAAAAATCTGTCCTTGGTTAAAAAGTCTTTGAGAGGCACGTCCCGTTTACTGGCAAGACAAAAGGGCATAGTTGCCATATCCAACTTGATTTTCTTGCTGTCAAGCAAAAGGTCGAGCAAACTTCCGAGGGTCAACACGTTGTTTGAGTTTTTCTCAATGCCGACGATTCCGCCGCCGCCGACGATTCCGATTCCGTCAACCACATCACCAGGGAGAAAGTCAAAATTAGTCTCAGCCAAAAGACCCGAGTTTGTAATTTGCTGCTGCTGTTGCTGCAAATCTCTTTCTTCTTCTTTTCCACTTCCTCCTTCTTCAGCAGTTGCCTTCTGCTCCACAGCAGCAGCAGCAGCAGCAGCAGCAGCAGGCGGTTCGACGGTGGCAGATCCAAAACAGATCACAGACATTGAAATTGATATCTTTGTCTTTGTCAAAACAATTTGCACACAAGTTAAAAATAAAGATACCTTCCAGTGAAGTGGTCAAACTTAAATGAACGAAATGTAAAGCTCCCTCCTCCTTTTATCCTACTGAAAAAAATCAAAATAGTTCAATTTGGGCCTGCCTTCAAAATTGAGCACACACTTTTTTAACCCAAAAACAGCATGCACAAGTTTGCTACTTAAAGAGACCGGGACTTGCAACTTTTCAAATTAGTCTCTTTTGGAAGGCAGCAGCAGAGGAGAGGAGACCTGAACTTTAAAAAAATTTAAGCTTCTGCTAAAAAAGTTTCAGCAACCCACAATGGCAGCAGGCACAATTCAAAAATTCTTCACCGATCACGGGGAAGTCCACTACGTGACAGAAAAAAATGGACGAAAACATTTCTCATTTGTAAACCCAAAATTGGATTCAAACCACCGAGAGACAATTGCCTATTTCAAAATATTTTCTGCCCTTGCAAATTATCTTCCGGAAGCTCAGCTAGCTGCGAAAAATTTCATCAGGCTTAGAGACAGCCATCCCAACGAAAGTGTCAAAGCTGCTACAGAGGCTGCAGCTGTTGACTGTGAAAAAACATCAGACGAAGAGGACGAAGAGAACGTACACAAAAATGGAGAAGAAACAACTCTAACTGTTGAACCTTCAATTCGATTTGCTATTCCTCCTGCTGCTGCTGCTGCTGCAGCAGCAGCAGCAGCAGCGGATGCGGTGCCAAACGAAAATAGCATCTTTAGCAAAATTCTTTACGTCTACGGAAAGGACCCGATCACGAGGATGACTCTCATTGTTAGCATTTTTGAAGGCAACCCTTTCATCACGCTCAAGAGGTTTTGGCACACCTCCGCTGCTGCATCATCAGCAGAAGCAGCAGCAGCAACAGCAGCAGGGGGAGCAGCAGTCAAATCCAGCTCTTTTCAGCCTGGCAGGTGGCACGCTTGCTATGGGTCCTTCAGGTTTTCGCTTCACGACGACGCTCTCGAGCTCTACCGCTTTGCCAAGCATTGCCTTCTGCCGCAAGAGGAAGCGGAGGACGTGAGAAGAAAGTTCATGTCTGAGATGCTTCAAAAGAGATGCAGCTATCACGACGCTGCTATTTTTCCTCCCGCCGAGCTGTGTTCACCCACCAAGCAACAAAATTTGGAAAGCAAACAAATTGAGACCAATGAAACCAAACATTCCTCCTCCTCCTCCTCCTCCTCCTCCTCCTCCTCTTCCTCATCCTTTTCTACAAACCCTTTTTAATTTTGTAAACAAGCTTTCAATTTAATATTGGTTTTATCAACAGCTAAATGTTTGTAATTTTATAAAGTTTATATATATTACAGCCTTTAAATAAAAACAATTTGTCAAAAACAATTGATCTTTAAATTATTTATTTATTTAACTCCAGTCAACATTACATTAAAATGATACATCAATTAAACACACACACACACACACAAAAGGCTATTTGTAAGATACACGTGAAAAGAAAAAAACAAAACATTTTTTTTAACACCAGGTCAACAAATGCTGGAGCAATTAAACTTTTTAAAATAGTCCGTAGGGACTAAAGAATTTTTTATCCTTGAAAACCATGTTAGTGTCTGTGTAACCAAGGTAGACAATAAAGCTGGCGTCGGCAGGAGATCCATTAGGATTTCTAAACTTTAGATTCATAATGAGCTCCCTGGGTTTTCCAGTCAAGACTGAGGCGTCAGTGAGGAGAGGAACAGTTCTCGCTCTGGGCTGCCCTTCCTCAAGCCCGTCCGTCTGCACTAGGTGAATTGCCACGTGAGGAAAGTCCGTGTCTCGAAAGCCATTCTTGGCAGCTTGGGGAGTCACAATCTTGGGGTTCACCCTCATTCCAAAAGCTCCCAGCTGTCTGTAGTTTCGAACTACATTCAACTCGGCATTGACGTCGCCCACAGTTCCAAAATCTGGATAGTTCATCGAGGTGTTGAACGATCCGTACTTGAGATTGACCTGCTCGATATTGTGCTGGATATAGTGGGGCTCTCCCACCACGTGATTAGCGTACTTGTAAGATCCTCCCGTAACATTTTTGCTCAGGGCAAAAATCAAAATGATCTCAGGATACACAACCTCGTCAAACCTGATTGTGTGAATAAAGGAATTTGCGGGAATGGCTTCGTTTCGCATCTGGCGACAGACACCGGGCCAATTGTAAATCTTGGATGCGTTGGAAGCCAGAGCATTTCTGGCCTTGGTTGCAGCTTTCAAACTGTTTTCGCTGCTGGATGCGTTCAAGACAGCTTCTTCAACCGCTAGTTTGAATTTCGTGATTCGAATCTGGTAGCGCTTGGTGGCTCTGAGGGCAGGCCGAATGTAAATGTCATTGTCCGGTCGGTCAACAAGTCTCATTTTCAGAGTCAGCTTTCCCGTAACATTTACCGGAAGTGCCCTCGGACGAAATCCCTTTTGGGCAAAGTGGTTGGTGCCCTGAAAAGTTGGCCACCAGTGAAGGGGATTGTACAGAAAGCTCCTGTTCCCCCCATTCAAGAGGTTCTGCGAGTACTTGTGCCAAGCCCCGCCCTCGTCAAAGTTCCACTTTCCGTCTGCGGTTGGAACAGCTCTTGCAGGATGCCAAGGCTCTTGGCAAATTGCATCCTTGAGTTTCTCGTCCATCATCCAGTAGAGCATCGTGTTGAGTTCAAAGGGAATGAAATTTGATTCGTTGTGAATCTTGGGTTGGTCGTTAAAGTGGTACACGTCAAATCCCTTAAATTTCTTTTCAAAATAGTTGGGAGCCGGAATAAAATTCCTCCATTCTTCGGCCGGACAGGCAGTGAACTCTCCCCACTCTCCTTCTCTAGCAGCCTCAGCAGCCCGGGCTACTACCCCTTCTGCAGCTACTACGGCCTGTCTGGCTGGAATGTCAGGTTCTTTTGTAGAAACAAAGACCCCAATGTCAACGTGAAATCTTGTCAGGCTGTCAAACACGACTGGATTCTTTGTGTCAATGACCCACTCCAGCTGGTTAGTGTAGGGGTCAAAGACATTGTTGTCGTCAAGCTCTGTCACAAACGTCGACTTGACCGTTTGTTTTCCATTCTTTCTCCAATTGGGAACCACGCTATAGTCAAATCGGGCGTCGTCCATTTAAAGAACCACTCTCCTCTTTTTTTTATTCCTTCTATTAGTTTTCCTAGTGGTCTTTTGAACTTTCCTTCGGCCAGACTTTTTTCCCTTCTTTGTTGTCTTTCTTTTCCCCTTCTTGGACTTCTTCTTTCCCTTTCTGCTCTTTCGACGCCTCTTGGGTTCCGGTTTATTCGTCAGACGAAGAACCTTTTTAGCGGCAATGCGAAGCTTTGAAACTGCAATGTGTCTGACGAGGTGTGCCGGACTCAGCGACTGGAGACCAGTGTATCCCCCCACTCGAAGACGGATCTTCCCGTTCACCAGTCGAACCTTTTTGCTGTTCAAAGTCTTCTTGCGCTGCTTCGACCTGGTAGAGACAGGCATGGAAACACGTCCTCTGTTGTCTTCTTCCTTTTCCAAGCTTGCGCGCCTCCTTCCTTCTCCTTTGGCCGATCTTTCAAACGAAACTAAGGGTCTCCTTCCGAGAAGCTCCGGTTTTGAAATGTTGGTTGAATGGTGGGTAGATTGATATTTTTGTTTTTCTGCTGTTGCGGTGTTGCTCTCACAGGTGTCGCTCTTGAACTGCGGCCGTCCCCGGTCACCGAGCTCTCTTTTATACATTTCCTTCGAGCGTACCTTCAACGCAAAAGCTCACGGGCCAGTTGAGGGGCATGCGCACGCTCTTTGATGCAAGCGTGGACACTGAGAACGTGAGCTCAATCAAATTTTGCAGGTTGCTGCTTATCACAGACGGAAGAAATGCAGACCTGGAAAATTTGTCGCTCATGTGAAAGGTTCCAGAGTCTGTTGGCCAGAGGGTGGTCATTGAAAAGTCGTCCAGCCCGTAAGTGTCATTGGAATAGGTCTCATCCAAAGTGACGAGACACATGCCAGCGTCGAACACCAAAGCCTTAGCTAAAATTTCAGCTTCAATCTTAGAGGTGCCGTCTCTCATCACGGACGAGACAACGCGACGAGTTACTTTTGTCAAAGGTCCAAAACCGAGCCTCTCTGAAAGGCGAGGATCGCACTCGACAAAAAATGATAGCCGATCGTTGGGAGGATACTCAAATCGAAATTTGCTCAGCTCGCTGTTGTACCTTAGCTTGGGAAATGACACGCCAGTTTTCATCAAATAACTGTCCAGCGCAGCTGAAACGGCTCTGTTGACAGGCCAATTTTCTGAAAATGAGCCAGCAGGAAAATTGACAATCCCATCTGCGAACCTGTGGCTGAGTTTAGAGGGCTTCACATATACTTTTCCGGGCGTTTTTATAATTCTGGCAAGGGGCACTCTTTGGCCTGTTAAAACTTTATAATTGTTTCCCAAAGGCGTAGAGTTTGGCAAATGAATTCTCCTCTTCTCTCCGCGCCGAAACACCGAGACAAACCCCAAGCTTTCCAAATGAAAATTGGCAGAAAATGAAAGAGTTGTGTTGGGAGCTACGTGAATTCGAATTCGAATATCATTTGTCAGATTAGTGGGCAACAGATAGTTGTTAACGCCAGTCATTTTTCTGACAGAGACAGGAAGTGCATCTCCAAAGGGTTCAAGCTCGTCAGTCTCTCCAATTCCATAATAAGCCTCCCGAAAAAAACCGACATTTGCGGCGGGATCTACTGCGAGGGTGTGGGTCTGATCTGCAGAGCTGTGAGCAACTTGCTGAACTCGATCTGGCGTTCCCACTGCAGCGGTGTACCAGTTTAGGTCTACCCAATCCAAAAACACCGGAGGCGAAGTGAATCCCGCAGGGATCTTGGATGCAAACTTGGCATTGAACGCGGTGACAAATTCTTGGAGGGTTGCATCAGAGACTCCTGCATCAAAGTGACTTTCGGCCAAAACTCCGTTGATTTTTTCATCAAAGTAAAGCGACTCCAGGCAGTCGTAGCCAACGGCAAATGAAAGAGCTAATTCTTCGTTTTCGTCTATAACTTCGATGTTTGAATCCGAGTCAACTCCCAAAACCGACGCTCTCTGACTGTAAAATCCAGGCGTGATGTTCAGCTCTGTGAATTTAAATTCCCTTCGTAGTGTCTCTCCAGATGGAAGCTGAATCGTGGACCAAGACCGAGGAACCGAAACTGCAAAAGAAGATTTCCCAACTTCCACCGTTTCGTGAAAATTGAGATAGACTGGCTGCTGCTGTTTCTTCTGAATCTGCTGTTGCTGTTGCAGCAGGATATTCTGACCGAACTTGCCGTGATGGTGCGCGTGAAAATCAAAGGACATTATTTCATATGATAGAGAGGTGCGTAACGGTCCTCCGAAGATTGAATTGCTGGGTCCGAAAGGACAAGGTCAGTTTCTTGAAACTTTTCTTCCTCTCCTGTCTTTGTGTCAATGCAGAGGTACTCGTTTCCCAATCCCAGGCGCCTCGTGACAAACGGATAGGCCTTCAAGATCTTGAAACAAGAGTCAGTGAGGTTGGTCTCCGAACGTTTTTCTCCGAGAACCGCAGAAGAGGTGACAATGAGCTTTGCGCGTACGTAATCTCCCACCGAAAACTTGAACGTCGAGTGTCGAGGGTCAACGTTAAACTGAGCGGCAGAGTAGGCAGGAGCCGCTTTATATAGGGCGGATAGAAATTCGTCGTAATTGTCGAGGCTAACATCAGCCGGCGCAAATCCGATTCTCTTTCCTCCTACCACAATTTCCTGACGGTTGAGGATTGCCGCCACCTCTCCTAGCAAATTCCACCAGCGACGGGGAGCAGGACCCCCTTCTTTCTTCTTCTTGTTTCCCTTTCCGACATTGTACTTTCGTTCCAGCCTAGCCACGAGCGTTCGAACCAACCGGATTGCTCCTTCTGCAAATTTAGCTTTCGACTTGCTGTTTCGAAAGGCAGTAAATTTGATTCTCTTCTCCCTCAAGTATGCCTGGACAACTTTCCCTACCACAGAGCGCTCCCGATCGAAGGAGATGCCGAGAATTGGGTGAAGATGTCCCGCCGCTTGGTGCATCGCGTGCAGGGTCTCCAGAGCCGAAACTATTGAATCAGCTTTTCGATTTTTTCTCAAGGGAACCAGGTAGACAAACCTAGAAGACACGTCCTTCCCGACCAGATAACCGCTTCTAAAAGTCACAGGTGTCTCGTAGTGTCTGCTCTTTGGAAAGAAGCCGATGTCGCAGTGAAGGTAACCCAAACTTGTAGAAACTACAGGTCTGTAGCTCCTAGAACTAAGCCTCTTCTTTTGCTGGTGAAGGTTAAAAGCGTAAACGGGGTCGACCAGCAGAGCATCATTGAGTTTCTTTCTGTCGATCCTTCCCAATTTTTCAAGCCTGGCGTGTTCGAGCATGTCGCTCACTCTCGGGGGGTCCCCAACACGAACCCTCTCCCCCACCCACTCCAACAGAACCTCGAGTGCCTTCTTTGACAATGCGGAATCGTGATCCTTCTTCTCTCTTTTTTTTTTCTTTTTCTCCTTCGTGTCCTTCTTCTTTTTCTCTTTCTGCTGTGAACCATAATCTACCAACCCCCGTTGTTTCTTTCTTGACTTTTCCCGCACTTCCGACTTTCGAACCTTGAAGGCCTTCTTTGTCAATTCGGAATCATTTTCCATCTTCTCTTTTTGTTTTTTTTGTTTTTCGTCTTTCGTGTCCTCCTTCTTCTCCTTCTCTTTCACATAATAATAAGCATCGTCCACATCCAAACCGCGTTGTTTTTGTTTCGCCTTTTTCCGTGCCATGTTGTTTCTTGCTCGTGGCTGCGCTTTCCACTGAGATGCACCGAGTCCTCTGCCTGTCTTTTATATACTGCCTGTTCTGTGCTGCTGCTGCTGCTGCAACCAGTATTTGTTTAGTGCTTTACACATCATTTTTTATTACAAACCAATTTATCATGTCAAATAACTTTGCTTTTAATAAATTTGATTTTCTTCTTTAAGAAATTATTACAAATATGCTTGGTTCAACCTTTAAAATAAAAACACGCAAAAAATAAGAACAATATTTCATTCTATTAGTTAAAATTTTATTTCAAAATAAATTGGCCTTCAAAACAGAAGCAGAAGCTTCTCAGCATCAGAGAAGGTCTTCAAAATTCAACTTTTTTTTTGTCAGCCTTAGGTGGCTGTCGCAGCAGTCAGAAATATAGTCTTGGTTATTCTCCACTCGATCCGTAGCCTGCTCAAGAGCAATATTGAGTAAACAGATTTTAACGGTTAACATGTCTAGCTGCTTTTGACGTTGCTTCTGTTTCATTTTTTGTTTGAAACGTTGATTGCTGTTGCGGGTTTGAGCTGCTGCTGCTGCTGTAAAAAAAATTTTTTGGTCCCCCTTCTTTATCGCTTCTCCTTCTTTTTCTTCTTCTTCTTCTTCTTCTTCTTCTTCTCCTTCTTTTTCTTCTTCTTCTTCTTCTTCTTCTTCTTCTTCTTCTTCTTCTTTTCCTTCTTCTTTTTTGCCTCCTTTTCGAAAAAGACGAAAGCGAAGGTTTCTAATTCGAATGCAAGATTTAATCAGCTTCACGACAACTTCTTTCACTGCCTGCTGCACGTACACCTCTGAAATTTTGATTTCTCTTCCCGCATTTACATACACCTCTAAACACGCCCTTTCCAAAACCGATCCAACTAGTTCATCTCCCTCCTCAAAATTGTTTGTGAGAAAAGTGTTGGGAATTGGTTTGCTGCTGCTGCTGCTGCTGCAGCTAGTGTCTGCTGCAGATTCAAGCAGTTTCCTCAGACAAGCCTCTTGATCCAGATGGGAACCAACTTTTGCTGCTGCTGCTGCAGCAGAAACAGAGAAGGGAAGCGGACTTACATTGTCTTTAACACAGCGGGTGAACAAAACTGCTAAATTGTAAAACATGCAATGTAAATATCTTCCTTCAGTTTTAAAGTTTTTAAAACAGCAGCGTTCAATTGCCTCTTTCTCTTCCTCCTTGTCTTCTTCTGAATTTGTATTCTCCGCTTTCTCCTCCTCCCCCTCCTCTTCCTCCTTCTGCTGCTTAAACTCTTTCTTGTTTGTTGCACTAGTCTTTTTCTTCATCATGGTTGTCATCTTCTTCTTCTTTATCTGCTGCTGCTGCTGCAGCAGCAGCAGGATCCGAGCAAAAGCTTCAGAACACTTTAGCTTAAGAATGTCAGCAGCACAGGGGTCAATACTGAAACTGCTAAGAAGATCAACAGGTGGCTGCTCCGAAGGTCCTGAAGGCACACACAACATTATTGTTTATTGCGCACGCATGCAAAAACCACAAAACCAGCCAAAATAGTGTGTGTTGCTGCTGCTGCTGCTGCTGTTGGTGTAAAGATTTTTTGATTATGCTCAGATAAGAAAACAGAGCCCCTTTTGTTGCAGCAATAATGTTTGTCTGCTGTTGCAGCAGCTCTGGCGTCTCCAAACACTTTGAAACTACTGACTATTCATATTTTGTCACTACCTCCTTATGTACTTGTTCCACCCTTTCAAGTCTGAAACCATACTAGTCCTTTAGTAAAAAATGAGTGCGAATTGCATGTCTTTAAAATGTATTCCAAATGTTGTCAAAGTGTCTTTAGTTTGTTATAATTAAGTTTTGCATCCAAAGCATTTACAT
>Ga0214162_1000075_pt1 | contig 21294 bp, 21 predicted proteins | sample LakMenepilimnion_3_FD_153000 | JGI IMG/M metagenome (GOLD analysis project Ga0214162, IMG submission 153000) | Freshwater microbial communities from Lake Mendota, WI - Practice 20APR2010 epilimnion v5 | ecosystem: Environmental > Aquatic > Freshwater > Lake > Epilimnion/Euphotic zone | place...
ATTGCATGATCTGCCGTATCTGTTGGATCTAGCTCACTTGGTTCAAGTGCCAACATGCGTGCAACATCCATTGCAACATTGCCTGCGCCAATTACTACTGCCGTATCGCAATCAAGTAGGACCTTCACATCCACATAATCTGGATGAGCGTTATACCAAGGGACAAAGTCGGCAGCCGATATAGAACCAGGCAGGTTTTCCCCTGGAATCCCAAGAGTTTTTCCTAGGTGTGAGCCCGTTGCAATTACTACAGCGTCATAGATTTCTTGTAGTTGGGCAACGCTTATCTCATTACCAATTTCAACGTTTGCAAAGAGGCGGAAGTTGGGATCAGCTGCAATCTTTTCAAAGACTTTAGATACCGTTTTGATCTTTGGATGATCTGGTGCAACACCGCTTCGAACTAATCCCCATGGTGTGGGAAGACGTTCAATCATGTCTATTGAAAATTGCAATTCATCTGTTTGAAGATTTTGAAGTGCTTGCGCAGCAAAGTAGCCGGCAGGGCCTGCTCCGATGATCGCTACTTTGTATGCGGACATTGGGTAAGTCTATCGCTGAGATTGTCGATATCGCGGCTTGGTGGATGTCTCTAATATTGAGCAATCTCGTTAAGAATTTGGGCAAAAGTATCTAGGTTAGGTAGATTTCACCTATGAGCAGCGCCGTTATCTGAGATAACGAATTGCAAATTTTTCTCGCCTAGTTATTGGAGTGGTCATGAAAGAATTTAAGTTGGCGGTAATTGGTGGAGACGGAATCGGGCCAGATGTAGTCGCTGAAGGCTTAAAGGTTCTAGACGCTGTAGCTAAAAAATACGACGCCTCTTTTGTAAAGACTAACTATGACTTGGGCGCAGCACACTGGAATCGCACGGGCGAAGTTCTCACCGATGCGACTCTTGCCGAAATTGCGAAAAGCGATGCCATTCTTCTAGGTGCGGTTGGAGACCCAACTGTTCCTAATGGAGTTTTGGAGCGCGGCCTTCTTCTTAAATTACGTTTTGCCTTTGACCAATATGTGAATTTACGTCCTGCCAAGTTAATGGAGGGAGTAATAACTCCTCTTAAAACTGAGGAGCCAATCGACTTTGTTGTTATTCGCGAAGGAACTGAAGGTCCTTATGTTGGTTCTGGTGGATTCTTGGCGCAGGGAACACCTCGCGAAATAGCAATTGAGGAGAACATAAACTCCAGATTCGGCGTTGAACGAGTAACTCGTTACGCATTTGAACGTGCCATGAAGCGTGATAAGAAGAAAGTTACGATGGTTCACAAAAACAATGTGCAGCCTTATGCAGGAACGCTCTGGACAAATATCTTCAATGAGATTGCCGCAGAATATCCAAGCATTACAGCTGAATACCTACACGCTGATGCTGCGGCAATGTTTATGGTTACCAACCCCGAAAGATTTGATGTCGTAGTTACAGATAATCTCTTCGGCGATCTATTGACCGATATTGCAGCTGCTATTTGTGGTGGAATTGGATTGGCTTCTTCGGGAAATATTAATCCGGAGAAGAAGTTCCCATCTATGTTTGAGCCTGTACACGGTTCAGCACCAGATATTGCCGGCAAAGGAATTGCTGATCCAACGGCAACAATCATGTCTATTGCGCTGATGTTGGATCATTTAGGACTACACGCTGCAGCTAGTGATGTTGAAGCCGCGGTTGCTAGAGATTTAGCATCTCGTGGTGATAAAAAGCGAAGCACCGTAGAAGTTGGTGATGCGCTACTCGCGCAACTTTAATTTTTAATTGCTTAAAGAGCTCTAGGGTACACTTATGGCCATGCGTTCAATCTTGTGCGTGCCTGCAAATAAGCAGTCAATGGTTGAAAAGTCTGCCCAGTATCAATCTGATCAAATAATTCTTGATTTGGAAGATGCGGTTGTTCAATCGGACAAGGCGGCTGCGCGGGAACTTCTATTACAGTTCTTTAACAATACAGAATTTACAAATCAGACTTCGATCAGAATAAATGAAATAGCAAGTCCTGAATCAAAAAAGGATTTGGACTTGCTGGTAAATTTGGATCAGAAAAAATTGTGGTCAGTAGTTATTCCTAAAGTGGATTCACTTGAATCCATAACCAAATGGGTAGCAATTTTGCCTGCTTCAATAAAAATTGAGGCGCAAATCGAGAGTGCAATGGGATTGATCTCTGCTGCGGAAATCGCATCCCATCCCCAGGTGATTTCTTTAGCTTTTGGTCCGGTCGACTTTATGCACTCAATTGCGATGCCAAGTAGTGAACCAGGAATTCCGGGATATAGCGTTTCAGGTGCACTGCAGTGGCCGCTGCTTCAGATAGTTATCGCTGCTCACGCCCACGGAAAATTGGCGTATGACGGGCCATTCATCAAATTCTCTGATGAAGCTGGATTTATTAAATCAGCCGAAATTTCTAGAGCACTTGGTGCAGATGGCAAATGGGTAATTCATCCAAATCAGATTTCTAGTTGCAATGAAATATTTTCGCCTTCGGATGATGAAATTGAAAAGGCCCAGCGACTAATTGATGCTTATAGATCATCAGATGGCGCCGCTTCGTTAAATGGCTTAATGATTGATGAAGCCTCTAGAAAGTTGGCCGAGCAAATATTGGAAAGAGCTACGCAGATTCGCAAGTAGCGATTGGATCTCCAGTTTTGATTTCATCGCCATTTTTAAAGAAAATCTCGGTAATGGTTCCAGCCACCGGTGAAGGCACTTCCACGCTGGCTTTATCTGTTTCAACTTCCATCAAGGAATCACCAACCGCAATAACATCACCAACAGCTTTATTCCACTGAACCAAGTAGACCTCGTCTACGGTATCGCCAACTCGAGGCATTTTGATTGTCATCTTCATGATTGGCCTACTTTCTCATTTCTTTAAATACATTTGAAAACATATCTTTTGCCGATGGTTCTGGATCTGCGAGGGCTTGGGTGATTGCTGAATCGACAAGATTTACCATTTCAGCCTTAATAGTTTCAATCTTGCCCGCATCAAGAATTCCCTTCTTGATTAGTGCTTGTTCGGTTAACAAAATCGGATCGCGCTTTTGCCACTGTTCAAGTTCACCAGCGGGACGATAGAGCGCTTGATCTGCACGTGAGTGCCCTGAGAAGCGATAGGTCTTAGCCTCAAGAAGTGTTGGTCCATCTCCGCGACGTGCGCGATCCACGGCTTCTTGCATCGCGGTTTGTACGGCGTAAACATCCATACCGTCGACCTTGATGCTTGGCATTGCATAACTTGCAGCACGCAGATGCAAATCTTCTATCGGAGTAGACAAGTCTATGCGAGTGTACTCACCATAAACGTTGTTATCGATTACAAAAATAACTGGAAGTTTCCAGATGGCTGCTAAGTTCAAGGATTCATGGAATGCACCAATATTTGTTGCAGCATCACCAAAAAGTGCAACGCCCACATTTTTCTTCTTTTGAACTTGGAAAGCTAGCGCTGCACCAACTGCAATCGGCATTCCGCCACCAATAATTGCTGATGTTGGAAGCAAGCCGACAGTGCTGTCACACATATGCATTGACCCACCAACACCACCTGCACAGCCGGTTGACTTGCCCATGATCTCTGCCATAACCGCATGTGAGGAAAGTCCAAAAGCGAGTGCAACGCCGTGGCTGCGATAAGTAGCCGCTAAAACATCATCTGGGTTTAGAGATGTTGCAAGACCAATATCAAGGGCTTCCTGTCCAACACATAAGTGTGTGGTTCCGCGGATTGAACCTGCTGCGAATAGTTCATTTGTACGGCGCTCAAATTCGCGAATTTCAAGCATTCGCTCATACCAAGCTAATTCGTTGCCTTTCAGGGCGTTACGACGTTCTAATGAAGTCATCAATTGCTCACCCCTTCAGTGATCCACCATGGTTTTGATACCTGATTCGATTCAACCGCCGCCTTAAGGGCTGCAGATACATTTGCAACACTTGGGATGTAGCGCGCTTCAAGTGTTCCGTTGTATGGAACAGGAACGTCTGGGGCGGTAATTCTAAATGGCGCACATTTCAGCGCAGAAAACGCATCGGTGGTAGCGGTGGAGATTATTTCAGACCCCCAACCACCAGACCATGGCGATTCTTCAACAACAATTAAGCGTCCAGTCTTTTTCACTGATTTCAAAACTGTTTCGCGATCCCAAGGAACAAGCGTTGCAAGGTCTACTAAATCCGCAGAAACTTTGGCGGCTGCAATGGCGTCTCTGGCAATGTTAACCATATTTCCCAATGCAACAACAGTTACATCGCTACCTTCTTGAAGGACGCGAGCTTTCCCAATTTCCATCTTGAGTGATGTGTCGACTTCGCCGCGTTCTGCGTAAAGAATGCGCGATTCAAGGAACATAACCGGATTTTCGTCTTGTATTGCCGCGCGAAGAAGTGAGTAAGCAGATTGCGCATCTGATGGCTCAATTACTTTTAGCCCAGGAGTTGCCGCTACCCAGTTTTCAAGTGTTTGAGAGTGCTGTGTTCCAAAACCTAATCCAGCGCCACAGGATGCACGAACAACCATCGGTACTGTGTATTCGCCTTTCGAGAGATAGTGCATCTTGGCACCCTCAGTAACGAGCTGATCAAGTGCGACACCTAGAAATTCCATAAACATGATTTCGATAACTGGGCGCATTCCCATCATTGCAGCACCTACGGCCGCACCGGTAAAGGCCATTTCAGAGATTGGAGTATCGCGAACTCGAACTGGGCCAAACTTATCTAACAAGCCTTCAGAGGTCTTAAATACACCTTCTGCCGCAGCAACATCTTCACCAAATAAAATGACTCGCTCGTCGCTTTCCATTTCATCAGATAAAGCAGTAACAATTGCTTGTCTAAATCTCATTGCGGTCATAATTGCTGTATCCCTCGTCTACGCAAAAAATACCTAAAACTACCTACTGGAAACGTTTACTAGAATACTTCAGGGGTAGCGGATAGTCAATATTTAATTAATAATTAGGTATGGCAATCAAACCTCTGTCAGGAATTCGTGTCCTAGACGCAACCTCAAATATTGCAGGTCCATTTGGTGGTTCGATACTGGCAGACCTCGGTGCTGAAGTTACCAAAATAGAAATTCCATCGGGTGATCCCGCGAGATCTATGGCTCCAGTTGATGGCGACAAGTCTGCATACTTTGAAATTGTAAATCGAAATAAGTTAGTTACCGAAATCGATTTGAAGAGTAAGGCCGGAATTGATCGCCTTAGCGAGCTATTGAGCGGTTGCGATGTTTTCTTAACCAACTTTCTTCCAGAACAATTAAAAGTTCTAGGAATTTCTGCAGATGAAATTATGCATAAGTTCCCACAGTTAATTTATGGAAATCTCACTTCCTACGGCTCGGTTGGTCAAGATGCTTCAACTCCTGGATATGACGCAACGGTTCAAGCAAGAACTGGAATTATGCATTTAACCGGTGAATCTGATGGAGATCCAGTACGAGTTGGAGTTTCTATTTTAGATCTTGGCTCGGGCACTTGGTTGGCTATGGGAATTCTTGCAGCGCTATTGGAGCGAAATAAGACTGGCAAGGGTTCTCTTGTCGAAACTTCGCTGTATGAAACTGGTGTCGCTTGGGTGAGTTACCACTTGTCGGCATTTCAGATTTTGGGCAGTCCTTCAGTTCGTTCAGGATCAGGACATCCAACATTTTCGCCTTACGGTTTATTCAAAACGAAAGATAATGACATCTGTATAGGTGTTGGTAGCGACGCGGTATTTCAAAGATTGTGTATTCAAATTGGTCGTGAGGATCTAATTAAAGATGAGCTGTATATCTCTAACGTTGGTCGCGTTCAAAACCGAAAGAAGCTCACCGAAGAAATAGAACAGGCTCTAGTTGAAAAGCCGGCCGCTTATTGGGCGCAAAAATTGGGTTCAAATGGGGTTCCTGCAGACTTATTGGTACGGCCAGAGGCACTATTTGATGATCCGCAAATAAAAGAAGTTGGAATGTTGCTTTCAAACCCCGACAAAGACTCTTCGGTAAAACTCATTCCTGGATTGCCAATTAAATTTAATGGCCAAAGACCAGAAATTTATAGATCAGCTCCACACAAAGAGAGTTAACTACTTTTGTCGGTATTTATTAACAACATCCTCATTGATTTCAATTCCTAAGCCAGGCTTATCAATTGGTGGATAAACCCAGCCATCAGTATGCGTTAAGGGGGTCAAAACTAAATCATTTTGCATAGGGTTCGGAAGCGGCTTAAATTCGAAGAGTTTGAAGGCTAAACTGCTAAAACTGACAGCAATACTGGCTGCAGAGACAATCGCCGATGACCAGGCGTGCGCATTGGCTTGTCGTTTTGCAGATTCGATTCTGGAAACAACTTTTGTAAATCCTGTAACTCCTTCTGCGCGACCAGGATCGATACCAAATACATCACAGGTGCCTGTTGCAAGAATTGCCTCGTAGCCCGCAACATTCCATTCGCGTTCACCGTAAGCAATAAGAGTTTTAGTTTTATCTCTTAAGGTTCTGTAACCTTCTGGATCCCAGGCACCCAAAGGTTCTTCAATCCAATCAATGTTGTAATCATCGAATGCTCGAACGCGCTTTACGGCTGTTGCAACATCCCATTTAACTGCGTATCCAAGATCGATCATTAACTTCTTATCTGGACCAATCGCTTCGCGCATTTGCCTTATATATTCAACGTCGCGATCATGGTCAAATCCCAGGTTTGCATTGCCGCGTTTTCCAAATCCAACTTTCATGCCTTTAACGCCAGAACTCATCCAACCTTGAGCTTGTTCTGCCATTGCAGGAATTGATGAGTCATGTGCGTGGCCGGATGCTATCGCCGGAAGTTTTTCGTGAACCGGTCCACCTAACAGGTTTAACAAACTTGTATTAAGTGCTTTTCCTTTTAGATCCCAGAGCGCGATATCAATAGCTGAAAGAGCGTAAGCAGCTAGCCCACCGCGATATCCGTACCACCAATATCTTTCTTTGATTGCCGTCCAAATACTTTGATTCTCAAGTGGTGATCTTCCAATTACAAATTCAGATAAACCTTCGATGAGAGCGGCAACGGCAAAATTGGCTTCCTTGAATTGGGTAATGGATTCTCCCCAACCAACTAGGCCATCATCAGTTGTTATTTTTACCAAGCACAAATACCGCTCTGCGTTAAAGTCATTCGGCTCAGGGTAGGCGACTGGAATCGGCTCGACTTTGACGATCTTCAAAATAATCTCCTTTTTAACTCTTTTCATACCGAGTAATAAGTATTAACCTACTACTAGCCAAAGCATTCTTAAAGGGGGATGGACCAAATATGTCTAATTTAATTCCAATTATTGATACTCATATGCATTTGTGGGAAACCAAACATCCAGAACTGAAATGGGTTTGGTTGGATAAAGACGCCTCTCACCCTATTTTAGGAAACATTGATGCGATTAAGTCAGTCTCTTATGTATTAACTGACTTATGGGCTGAAGCACGGTTCTCGGAGATCTCAGGTTTTGTTCACGTGCAGGCTGCAATTGGTTCTCCTGACCCCGTTACCGAGACGGTTTGGCTAACAGAAATGGCCAAGACCGGTCCTGTTCCAATGAGAATTATTGGTGATTCACCACTAGGTGCTGACGGTGCGATTGCACAACTACAACGTCACCAAGAATCTCCTATGTTTGTTGGTGTTAGAGACTTTAACGCCGAAGTTATGTTTAAGGCTCGCGAAATTCAACCTAACTATGAAGAGTCACTGAAGTACATGGCCAAGGAAGGTCTAGTTTTCGACTTGGATTGCGAATGGCAAAACATGGATGAAGCGATCAAATTAGCTAATCGCCATCCTGAATTGCCAATAGTTCTAGAACATATTGGATTCCCGCGTCAGAGAGATAATGAGTACTTCAATAATTGGAAGGCTGCTATTAATCGCTTAGCCGGCTGCCAAAATGTAACAATGAAGATTTCTGGCGTTGGCATGACGGATCCATTATTCACTCGTGAATCACTTCGCAAGTGGGCCGAATCTTCACTCGAAGCCTTTGGCGCTGATCGCACTGTATTGGGATCAAACTGGCCCGTAGATCGCCTCTTTGTCTCCTATGCAACGATGCTTGATTTCACCAGAGATTACATCTCTAAGCTCTCGCAATCAGAGCAAGAGAAAGTCTGCAATAAGAATGCAGCTCGTCTCTATAAATTTTAATTTGTAGAGACTAAGAGCGAAAGCGGTTTACGCACAGCAAACAGTTGTGGGTAAACAATCTCTTGTTCAAGCACTCTGAGTTGGGGAGCTCTCTTTAGGAGCGCCTCCAACAGAGCCTGTGTCTCTAGGCGAGCCAGCGGTGCTCCGATACAAAAGTGAATGCCATGTCCAAAGCTTGAGTGATTCAAATCTTCTCTATCTATGATGAATGAGTCAGGATTTGTATATTTAAGCGGGTCCCGATTGGCAGCACCAATCATGAAATGGCAATAATCTCCCTTGGAAATTTTCTGTCCCGCAATTTCTAGGTCTACAGAGGCTACGCGGGACTGTTTTAGAATCGATGAGTCATATCGAAGAGCTTCTTCAACGGCTGAGCTAATTTTTTCTGGGTTCAAAATCAATTTCTGTTTTTCAGAAGGATTGTTGTGAAGCGCAAGCATTAGATTTCCGATTAAACCTTCGGTGGTTTCAAAACCGGCAAAAAATAACTGGATGATTAGCGCCGCAAGTTCTTCGTCTGTTAAACGTTCTTCATCAGAGTCAGAGACAAGCAATTTCGATAACAAATTATCACCAGGGTTTTTGCGAAGATCATTAAATAGCGAAAATAAGTAAGTTTCCGCTTCTATTGAAGCGTCATTGGCTGCCTTCGCGGCTTCATAACCAACTTGAGCAGAAGCGCTAAATCCAGCATGTTTATCTGACCAGCGCCGCACATCAGCCTGGCGATCCTCTGGAATGCCCAATAGTTCGCAAATCACTATTGCAGGCAAACAAGATGAGATCTCAGAAACCAAATCGAATTCTTCCTTAGCTAGAGCTTCTGTCAATAAATTATCTACAATGTTTTCAATTTTTAGACGAAACGCTTCAATGGAACGTGGCGTAAATGACTTGTTAACAAGTTTGCGAAGTCGCGTATGTTTAGGTGGATCTTGAAAGACAATCCAATTACTTAGAGTATTTATGATTTTGCTAAACTCTTCTTTTTCGGCGAGCGTCAAGTGAGAAGTGGCAGATGAAATGCGCTCTCCAGCATTTAAATTTGAATTAGAAAGACCTTTTTCAACTTCTGAATAAGAACTAATAATCCACGCTTTTATATCTGGATTCCAAAATATCGGATTATTGGCATGAAAATCTCGATAGATCATATAAGGATCGTCGAAATATTCTTTTGACAAAAAAGCGCCAGTCATCCCACAATTGTAGCCATTGACCTCAATAATTGGAAGATATGTATATTTTATTTTCTTTGGCTTCTGTCTTTAGTACCTCATTAGGTACTTTTCTGACGCGCTCACTGATTACTAAGTTGCCTGCTTTTCAGATTATTGGTCCTTTATTCTTTTTAAATTCTCTCGGTGCTATTCCAATTGCACTGGTTGCAAGGAACTGGGTTGTTCCAGACTTAAATCAAATCCTTGGCCTTGTAGCAGCCGGTATTTTTACTGCTATTGGCGCCATTTTGTTGTTCAGTATCGTAGAGCGAGCTCCAGCTTCGACTTCGATCGTGGGTGCATCATTAAGCCCGGCAATTATCTTATTACTTGCACCTGGTTTTTTGAATCAAGGTTTCTCATTGACTCGCTTTTTGCTCGTGGCAGCGTTAATTTTGGCCACGCTTTTTCCTATTCGTAAATCGGTCCTTGGGATAAGCTCGATTTCAACAATTATGATGATGCTGGCCCAGGGTGTAAACGCTGGAGTTTTAGCCATATTGATAACCACGTTATCCCGAAGTGAACTAGTTATTTCCGAGGTCCTTCTTGTCCAGCAAGTAGTAGCCGGCTTGGTTTGTGTGGCACTTTTCCCAATTAAGGACGTCCCTCTAAGTTCTCTACCAATCTTGGCGCATCGCGCGCTTTATATGTCTTTAGGTTGGATTCTTTACACCTTAGCCTTAAAGCGCGGTGAGACCTTAATTGTTCAATCCGTTTTATCTTTGATCCCCATGACTATTTTGCTGATGGAGACGGTTAGGTATAAGAGAAAACCACCTAAAGAAGCGGTATTTTCTGCCCTCTTGGTGATTGTTTGTATCTCATCTTTAGTGCTTGTTTAGTACATCAACTGTCCGCCGGAGATATTTAACAACGCTCCAGTCATGTAACTTGATGCAGAGGATGCCAAGAAGACGACAGCCTGTGAAATTTCTTTAGGCTCAGCCAAGCGTCCCATAGGAATCATCGACATAAATGCCTTCATCGCCTCGGGGCTCTGTCCATCCGTCAACATGCTTGTATCAACGCCACCAGGAGCGATTGCGTTGATACGAATTCCTTCTGGGGCAAATGATCGCGCGAGGCCGCGCGTCATGGAAACTATGCCGCCCTTGCTAGCTGCATAAACCACAGATCCTCCAAAGCCACCGGTCCACCAACCTTGTGAAGAGAAATTAACGATTGCACCCTTCGTTCCATTGGCTTTCATCACATCGCGTGCGGTTCGATTCAAGAAAAAAGTTGACTTGAGATTTGTATCTAGTTGAAAATCCCAATCCTCTTCAGTTACTTCATCGACTGTCGAACGTCGACGCAAAACCGCTGCACAGTGGGCTAGCGCTTGTAGGCCGCCCATTGTTTGCGCATGATCAAAGAGTGCTCGTTGTTTATCTAGCGCTGATAAATCCAGGGGATAAATATCGTGTCCTGTACCTGGAAGTCCACTAATTAAATCCTTTAGCGCATCCTCTTTGAGATCCACTACAAGTACGCGCGCACCAAGCTCTGCAAAGGCTTGCGCCACCGCCGACCCGACACCGCCGGTCGCCCCTGTTACAACAACGCACTTGTCTTTGAGATCTTCGCCGATGAAAGTCATAACGAGATACTAGATGACAACCATTTCAATATCGAGAAGTTCGGCAACGCGGTGACCTGTTCCTAGCGCCCAGTGATGAGGAACTCCGGTTGCACTCCACCCATCGCACGTGGGTCACAGCTAACCCTTCTGAGTAATGATTTTTTGGCGAATCTGATCGAAGGAGACCGCTGCAATAAGCAGGATGCCTTGTGCGATTCGTTGCCAGAAAGATGGGACATCGAGCAGGATGAGGCCGTTATTGAGCACCTGAATAACGACGAGGCCGAGGACTGTTCCAAGGAGTGTGCCGCGACCACCGGCAAGGCTTGCGCCACCGAGAACAATTGCAGTAACAACTTCAAGTTCTAGACCCTTTGCAGCGTTTGGATCTCCCGCTGAGAGCTGTGAGGCAAGTACCGCGCCAGCAAGAGCTGCAGAGACACTTGAAAGAATGAAGGTAATAAAGAGGATTCGATTGGATCGGATACCCACAACACGAGCCGCATTAGGGTTGGCGCCAATTGCATAGAGTGAGCGACCATAAGAGGTGCGTCGCAAAGTTATGACCCCTATAACAGCCAGAATCGCAAAGATAATAATCGGAAGCGGAATGCTAAATGGCTGCGCTGTACCCAACCATTCGAAACCAAACATCATTACTGTCTGGCCGTTTCCAGCAAGGAGCGCAACACCATAGAGCGTTGCTAAGCCGCCAAGAGTTGTAATCAATGAGTTTACGCCGACAATTGTGACGAAGATACCGTTAATAACACCGAGCACAAGACCAAATACGAGGCAGCAGGCAAGACCGAATGCAATACCTTTACTATTAACAGTCTGCGCAAGAAGCATTCCTGACACAGCAGCAGCAGAACCAACAGAGAGATCAACATGGCCAGCAATCATTAGGAATGTACCGGGAACACAGACCATTCCTGTAACGGCGAGCGCAACCAAAATGTTCTTAAAGTTTTCAACATCTAAGAAGTACTCACTCGCAATAGAGAAAAAGACCACCATCGCCAAGAGGAAGACAATGAGCGGGGCAGTTTGAGGAATTGAGAATCCCTTAGTTTTTGTTGCCTCATCTGCTGCCACTTCAGTTGTTGACTTACTCATATTCTATACCCCTAACTAGATACTGACACTAAAGATTGTGCATCAACGGAATCTCCGGTGAGCTCTTTGACAATTTTTCCTCGCGCCATTACAAGGGCGCGGTCTGCTAGCAATACAACTTCTTCATAATCTGAAGTAGCGACGAGCACGGCCATATTGCTCTCTCTTGCTTGGCGACGGATGATTTCATAAATATCGCGGCGGGCGCCTACATCGACCCCTCGAGTTGGTTCAACAAGAAGCAGAACTCGTACATTGGCCTCAAACCATCGGGCTAAAAGAACTTTTTGCTGGTTCCCACCTGAAAGAGTCGCAATCTCTTGAGTAGGTCCACTTCGTGAGCTGATTCGCAGCGCCTCTGCCCAGCGATCGAATGCCTGGAACTCTTTTTGCTGGTTTACAAAACCAAGAGTTGACATCTTTTTCCAGCATGTGATGGCAAGGTTTTCGGCAACAGAACGGATGCCAAATGAACCCAGGCGCTGGCGGTCGGCCGGTAAATATCCGATACCAAATTCTGCAGATGCCGCGGGAGATTTAGGAGTGAACTTTTCTCCAAAGATTTCAATCTCTCCTCCCGTAAATGGGCGCAAACTAAAGATACTTTCAAGGATTTCTGCGGTACCAGAACCGATTTTTCCGAAGAGGGCGACAACTTCACCTTCATTTACATGTAGTGAGACATCTGAATAATCTAAACGACTAGAAAGGTTATTGAGCTTGAGAGCTGGCTTATTTGTGTGAACAGTTTCTGGGCGGGCATTCTTCTCTGCCGCCCTTCCAAGCATCGCTGTCACGAGAGCTGTACGGTCAGTCTCAGAGTTTTTAACTGTAAGAACTGAAGATCCGTCACGGAGAACTTGAACGCGGTCAGCCACACGCGCTACTTCATCAAGGCGGTGAGTAATATAAATCATTCCTACACCCTGTGCTTTGAGTTGATCCATAACGGTAAAGAGGCGATCTACCTCAACGCTCGAGAGTGCAGCAGTTGGCTCATCAAGAACGAGCACCTTGGCATTTTGAGTAAGAGCACGAGCGATTTCTAAAAGTTGGCGCTCACCAACGCGCAGAGACCCAGCGATAGCATCAACTGGAATTTTCACTTGCAAGCGATCAAGAATCTCTTGCGCCTTCTTCTCCATCTCCGACCAAGAGACGAAGCCGCCAGAACTGGGTAACTGACCAAGAAAAATATTCTCAGCAACAGTCAGGGTCGGTGCATCGTTGAGCTCTTGGAAAATCATTCGGATGCCAAGTTGGCGCGCTTGATATACATCAAGACGCGCCAACTCAGTACCGTCAATCGAGATAGTCCCACTCGTAGGTGGGATATCTCCAGCCAGAATCTTTACGAGAGTTGATTTTCCTGCGCCATTTTCACCGAGAAGTGCAAGCACCTCTCCTGAAGCTAGAGCAAGATCTACGCCGTGCAGAACTTCCACGCCACTATAGGACTTGTGGATATTCCTCAGCTGTACCAAATCTTTTCCCATCAACCCTGACCGTTCTTTCACTAGTTATTTACACCGCGCTTTCGCGTGATGTGCATTTATTGCAAGTAGATCAACTTTATGGCGCTTACTTACAAGCTGGGACCTTAAAGTTCTTGTCAATATTTGCTGCGTTGATTGATACGTGCTTAATCTTGAGCTGGAAGGGAACTTTCTTTCCCTTGATTAGGTCAAGAAGGTAAGGAACACCGATCTCACCGTAACGCTCTGGGTAATAAGCAGTACTTCCGATCCAGTTTGGATTGGTCTTGATATCGCACCATGCTGATGCAGATGCACCTTGACCTGCTCCGTAGATATCCTTTTCACGTCCAACAGCCTTAGCAGCTGAGAAAGCTCCCTGGATTCCTTCGTCGTTGATTGCAACAAAGATGATCTTATTTTTGCCTGGAAGCGTTGTGAGTGCATCCTTGCTCTTCTCGAGTGCGAGATCTAGGCGACCGGCATCAAGCTTCTTTAACTTTGGTGCGATAACTCCTGCTCCACAAACACTTTCGAATCCGGAACGGTATCCACCCATACGAGCTTCATTAACAAGTCCTACACCGAAATCTTCAAGTGAAACCCAAGCATCGAATTCGCATTGAAACTTGGTCTTAAAGAATTTACCAAGTGCTTCACCTGCAACAAATCCGGCCTTTGAGTTATTTGCACCCATGAATGCTGTCTGGCATGGATCTTGTTCGATATCAATTGAGATAACAGGAACATTTGGCCCAGCCTTACAGATAGCGGCAGCTGCATCAGATACCGCGTTGAAGTTCAGGTATCCCTGTACTTTCTTAAGCTTGAATGTCTTTGCGCAAGCAAGTGCAGTTGCAGCAGAGAGTTTTCCATCGCAATAAACGAGAGTTGCTCCAGCCTTCTTTGCCTCGCGACGAACTGAATCGCCGACATCCTTACCGAAACCAATTGCATCATCAAGCCCGATGAAACCGATTACGATTCCTTTACCGTAACCTGGCTTTGCCTTACGGAAATCTACATCCGCAGCAGTTGCAGGCATAACGCTTGTGCTAAGCATTGTTGCTGTAGCGATTGTTGCTACAACTCCAAGAAGCACTTTCTTAGAAGGGATCTTCATACTTGATTGTTACCTTTCTCTAAGCCTTGTCTAGGCGGGTAATTTCAGGAAATGTGATCCTAGAACTCCCGTGTGCAGGAATCGTTTCCGGTTTTGGAGTGAGTGTCAAGGACTTTGATGAATTGAGGCTAAATCGTTATAAAAGATTGAAACTTGTTCAACGGTATCCAGAGCAGGTCGTAGGCGCAAAATAGGATTGAACAAGCTTCAATTCGAGCGCATGAGAGAAAGTGGGCAAGTGGGCGCTATAGCGATCCGATAAAGGTTCTCTGGGCTTCGGCGAAACGCTCTCCCATGAGTCGATAGCCGGCGCTATTTGGATGAAGTTTATCGGGCAAGTTAGCTTCATCGCTAGCTCCAAAGAGAGTCAAGCCATCCATGAAGTGAAGATTTGAATCAGAACGTTTTGCAACGACATCCTTTAATATTTCACGAGTCCGCTGCAACGTTAACGCACCCGCTGCAAATTCGGCTGGCCGCTCTTTACCAAAGAGAGTGGGTCCAGCAATCATTGTTGGACCAGGAATCTCTTCGTGGAAAGGACACCAAATTGAAGAGATTATGATGATTGGAGTTTGAGGAGCGCTCTCTCGCAAAATATCTAGGAAATTATGCACACCTGGGATAAATGCGCGCTCTCTCATCGAATCTGCATTAACGATATTGATTCCAATTTTTAGTGTTATCAGATCTGCTGGTAGGGATGCCATCGCTCGTGCGACAAACCCATCGAGCTGACATTGGCCTGCGAGACCAAAATTTGTAATATTGAGATTAAGAAGGTGTGCCGCTCGTAGTGCCCATGCATCCATTGGACGATTGGCTTCAATACATTGACTGATTGAACTTCCGTAATGAAGCCAGCGCTTTCTAGAGTCAACAGGTGCAGGTGTTATTTCACTTGATGCAGCAACCTCAGCGATTTCAACAATTGCAGATGTTGGCAACCAAATTTCGATAACCTTTGAATCGTTACCGAGGTCTGAGAATTCAAGATTATCTATTTCGCCCACTTCGAGTGTTTCGATAAATTCAGATGGAGCGGTGGCAGTGAGGCGCAGAATGTTGCCATTCTCTGCCTCCTGAGTTTGGTCCTCTTGCCCGTCAATCAATAGATCAAATGCAGCGGGGCGCTTCTGCTCTGCAATTCCTGTGATTACCAGACGTGATACTCGCACCATAAGGGTTATTCGATCTGCCGATGTTCTAAATCGCAGGCGTACTCCAGATGGAAACTTAGAGAAACGATCTATCGCTCCATCGGCAAATTGGTTAATTGTCCAATCTGGTAAACGACGGGGCGTTACCCATCCTTCATTATCTTCTTCAAAGCCGAGTGCACCAACAACATCAATTTCGCGATCTTTGATTGAGTAAGTGAACATTTCGAGCTCCTTTATTGGTGCGTCTTAAGAAATTATTTTGCTTCCGTTACTCTTTCGGCAATTTTGTACTTTTTGATGTAATCACGGTCGAGTTCCCATCCAAGCCCAGGGGTGTCAGTGAGCTGCATATACCCATCTTTGAGTTTTGGACGATTGGCAATCATGTTATGCCAGATGGGATCGCGCATAGGGTGGAAGAACTCAAGGTATGTACCGTGAGGAATGGATGCAAGTAAATGTGAAGCAACTTGGGGTTCCTCATGGTGAGCCATCTTCACGTCATAGACAGTTGCTATTGCCGCTGCGCGGCGCCACTCAGTTGGCCCGCCCGACCATGACGAATCGAAGTTGCAGTAGTCAATTGATCCAGTTTCCATCAGATCGCGGCAGCCTGCTGCGGAAAATTCTGTTTGTCCTGCAGTAACAGCGACATTACCAATGTAGCGAACATCGCGCATCGCTTTCTTATCGTTTTGCCAAATACAAGGCTCTTCAAACCAGAGCAAATTATCGTCTACTACAAGGTGTGAAAATTTAATTGCTTGGGGAACTGTGTAACCCTGATTTGCATCTACTGCGATTCGGAAATTATCTCCGCCAACTTTTCTGGCTCGCTTAAATCGTTTAGCGTCTTCTTCTGGCTCAAGACCACCGATTTTAAATTTCATACCTGCGAATTGTTCATTCAACAAATACTCGACTTCTTCTTCGATAGACATATCGCTGCCGTAATAACCACCGATCGTAATCACTGGCACTTTTGAACGATATCCACCCCAGAGTTTCCAAAGTGGCGCGTTGTAAGCCTTTCCGAGTAAATCCCAGACGGTTACATCGATTGAGGCAGTGGCTACCAAGCCCAGGCGACGATCACGCAAAATATCCCACGTCGCCGGGCGGCATAGCTCCCATATTTTTTCTATCGCCGATGCATCCTGTCCCAAGATCCGAGGCGCTAGCTCATTATGAATAATTGCATCAATTTCCAACAGGCCCGCATCTTCATCGCCGGCATAAGCCTCGCCAACTAGCCCAGATTTAGTAAAAATGCGCGTAATTGTTGTCGATCTATGAGTCATTTTGTAATGGCTGCCCTTGTAGACAGTCTCGAGAGGCACGCGAACAGATTCGGTTTCGACGCGAGTGATTGTTAGATCCTGCACGTTTATTCTCCTCTGGCTGGAAACGATTCCTAATTCTAAGCCTGAGTTCTGGAATGTCAACACCAAGGACGGGAATCATTTCTGGAAATTTTCCAGAAATTATTTCCATAACTTCAGATTGGGTCTAGTGTGGCCCGATGTGAGGCATGGACGAATAACAATTCATCACGTGGCGAAAAAAGCTGGCGTGGCTATCTCCAGCGTTTCACGAGTTTTATCCAATCACGCTGATGTCTCAGAAGATATGCGGTTAAAGGTTGAAAAGGCCGTCGCAGAACTTGGATACGAGCCAGATTATTTGGCTCAATCGCTTCGAAGAGGTGCCACACAAACCATAGGTTTTATGATTCGCGATATCACCAATCCCCTTTTCTCAATTGTTGCCCAAAGCGCAGAATTCGAATTGCATAAGGCCGGTTACTCAATAATTCTCATAAATTCCCATGGGGACGCTGCGACCGAAAAGGAAAACTTTTCACTTTTTAAACGTCGTCGGATTGATGGAATTATCGCCTCATTAGTTTCCGAAGATTCCAGCCAGGCAAAATCCATAATAAATAATCTAGGGATCCCGGTGGTCTTACTCGATAGAGAAGTTACTGGACTTAAGGCAAGTGCGGTCATTTGCGATCATGCATCTGGCGTTAAAGCTGCGACCTCTGATTTGATCAAGAACGGCCATAAGAAAATTGCTTTTATTTCAGGTATGAAAGATTTGCTGATTACAAGAAATAGACTTAAGGGTTTTGAAGATGCTTTTGCGCAAGCGCGAATAAAAATAGATCCGAATTATGTGCGGCTGGGAAGTTTCTCTGAAGAATATTCCTATAAAGAAACTCTAGATTTATTCGCCAATAAAAAAAGACCCACTGCGCTGATTACTGGAGGAATTAGCGCATCTGCGGGAGCGCTCCGCGCTTTAAAGGAGCTCAAACTTAAAGCAGGTAAAGATGTCGCATTCGTCGCACTTGATGAATGGCCGATGTTTGACCTTTTAAGTGGTGATTTATCCTCGGTTTATCGAGACCCAGTGGAAATTGGACGTGAATCTGCCAGACTCATTATTAATTTGATTGATGGAAGACCGACGTCGCAAGCAGTAATTCAAACCCAGTATCGGAGACGACTAAGTAGTAAGCGAGTTGTAAATGGATAAGAAAATGAAGGGCGATGCCCTTTTGCAAGCTCTTGTAAATACCCCAGTTGCTGACAATAAAGCGCGGCTTGAAACTCTATTTTTAGATTTCGTGGCAGAAGCAACTCTTGGTCAAAACCGTTATCCGAACAGTCCTGAATTGCTTACTTCAGGAATCTCGGATCGAGCTGTTCGATTGGGACTTTTCTGCAGTGCTCGCGACATGGATGATGTGGACTGGATAGTACTCTCACATCCTGGATCGATAATTTGGGCCGTTGCAGTTTCTATTGGTGTTGAAAAAAAATTATCTTTGGAAGAAATCTTTGATGCTGCTGCACTCGGTTATCGCACAGGAGCAACGATTGCTAATTTCTTCGGAAAGGGCCATCGTGCAAAATGGCACGCCACCTCTACTAGCGGTGCGTTCGCAGCTACAACAACTGCGGCTGTCGCTTTAGGGCTAACGGCCGAACAACATATAAATGCCCTTCACATTTGCGCCGCAAATATTGGCGGGACACCTCAAGCCGGTTTTGAAAGACGTGGTGCTCCACAAACAAATCGTGCTGCAGCAATTTCACTCGGAATCGCAAGTGCGCACGGAGCACTTCTTGGCGCACCAAATGTCGAAGACATATGGGATGGTCCACGCGGTTTGATAGAAATGTTCTTTGTCGAAGCAGAGAATTCTGAACTTCTAAACGGTGTTGACGCAGCCAAACTTCGATTAATTGATACCAATGGCTTTACACATTCTGCAGTTGCTGCAGCCGAAAAAATTGTTAAGCAAAACATTGGTTCAATTAATTCGATTACTGTGGTTCTTCCATCCTCAGTCCAAGCGGTTTTAGATGGCTCGCGGGGTGGTCCTTGGTGGAATCCAGCCCATGCCGTTGCCGCACTTTTTGAATCAGAAGACCCAACAAATCTTGCTTCTGCAACAAGTTATCTCGGCATTACTTCATTGGAATACGAAGATATTCCAATTGGATCTGGTCGAGTACGCGTTTCAACTGAAAGTGGAACGTACGAGGAGTTCGTTGATCTCGCTCCAGAAGAATTAATCTGGAGAGATAAGAAATGGAACTCGGCGAAAATTACAAATGCAGAAGAGGCTTATAAGCGATGCTCGAGTTTTCCGCTGACTGCACTGCGATAAATAATATCTAGCGCTTCAACAGTTCTTGCACCTAGTTCGCCAGGGGAATAATTCTTAAACTGCTGACCCTTGCCCGCAGCGATAAGCGCATCAATTGGACCTTCGCAGTTATAGAAACCTGCATCATCATCGAGATCCAACTTAATGTTTTCACCCTTGTAATAAAGCCAAACAGCAGCTCTTTCGAGGTCAACCAGAATCTGTCCATCGGAACCGATGGCGCGCAGTTCAAGTGCGTGATAACCCTTGTGCGCTGGAGTATGAGCAGAACCGCCAGATACTGCGCCAATTGCGCCATTATCAAAGCGGTATGCAATTGCATCGTGCATTTCAACCGGTGCATTCATCGGCGCTGTCATAAGAGCAAATCCTGATTCAGCGCGTGCGCCTGTCAACCAAAGTCCCATACCTAAAGCATGTGAAAGTTGCGCCTGACCATATCCTCCGCCAGAAAGTTTTGGATCTGTCCAAGTCTTTTGATCAGGCAGCGCATCTGGATCAGCATCAGGGTATGCGCCTGTGTTTGACAAAAGTTCGCGAGTAGCGGAAGACATATGAATCGTTAGATGCTCAAGGTCGCCGATGCCGTACTTCTCCATCAGTTCTTTAGCTTCACGCATCATCGGCATGTAATTCCAGCCAAATGAAATAATTAATTCTTTACCTACTTTTTTCGCAACTTCATCGATTTCCCAAGCATCTTTAGGATCGATAGTCACGGGCTTTTCGCACATAACGTGGGCGCCAGCTTCGAGAGCGGCTTTTGCGTGCTCGTGATGAAGACCAGTTGGGCTACCGATTACACAAACATCAATGCCGGCATTTAGTACATCGCGATAATCTTCAGAGGCAACTTTAAATCCGTACTGTTTTGCGACCTTATCTAGAATTTCAGGTCCTTTTCTGGATACGCCAACAAACTCAATGTCATCATGCTTAGCCAAGTTAGGAAGATGTGATGCCAAAGTCCAGCTACCAGCACCGATTACGCCCACGCGCACTTTTTCCATTATTTTCTCTCTTTCCCTTTTCCTTTGCCTAAGTATCTTATATTCTTGATAAACATCAAGCCCCCTCTGAAAGGTTTTTTATGGAAAGAGTCTGTTTCACCTTCGATATTTACGATGGAATGGTTGCCGAGTACGAAAAGCGCCATGACGAAATTTGGCCAGAATTAGTAGACGCACTCAAGGAATGTGGCTTCACAAATTACACAATATTTCGTCGTGGCTTAACTGCGGTCGGATATCTCGAAGCGGTCCCAAGTAAAGCGGTAGCGTTTGAAAAGCTTTCACACTACGAAGTTAACGGTAAGTGGGCTAAGTGGTTTGAAGATGTAATCGTGAACTTAACCGATGGAAAAGGAAATCTTCTAGAACTCAAAGAGATTTGGCGCCTAGAAGAGTAAACACCTTCTGCGTTTCTAGGTCAACTTCCATGCGACTGGAGATCTCTGAACTTGAAGGTGCCATAAAGACATCGTCATAAGTAAGATCGAATTGAGGCTCGGTTATGAAACGCATGGCTAAAACCTACCTCTTGTAATAAAAATAATTAGCGGAGACGAGGAGATTTGAACTCCTGAAGGGTTTAACCCCTTACCTCGTTAGCAGTGAGGCGCACTCGACCGGGCTATGCGACGTCTCCGAGTACAAGGGAAGTTTAGCGTGTGGGTGGTTGGCTACCAATTCTCTTCACCATTACGCTCACCATATGGAAAATTCAGACAAAGCGTTG
>Ga0214162_1000076_pt1 | contig 21196 bp, 16 predicted proteins | sample LakMenepilimnion_3_FD_153000 | JGI IMG/M metagenome (GOLD analysis project Ga0214162, IMG submission 153000) | Freshwater microbial communities from Lake Mendota, WI - Practice 20APR2010 epilimnion v5 | ecosystem: Environmental > Aquatic > Freshwater > Lake > Epilimnion/Euphotic zone | place...
AAGAGCGCACCGTTACTCGATGCCTACTTGCGCTACTTCGAAACTGAGCGCACAGCATTCACAATTCCGGGTCACAAGCAGAAGGCATACCGATTAGATCAGGGGTTAGGTGCGGTAGTAGATACAGATACTCCGCTCTACGGTGGTCTAGATGAAATCAAGTTAACTGAAGGAACATTAAAGAAAGCTGAAGAGTTAGCGGCGTCACTATGGGGCGCAGATTACGCGCGCTTTTCAACTGGTGGTTCAACGCATGCAAATCAAGCAATTATTTTGGCTCTGGGAAAACCGGGAGACAAGGTTGCAATTACTCGTACTGCTCATCGATCCGTCCTTAGCGCATTGGTCCTTACAGGGTTAGAACCAATCTGGTTAACACCTGAAATTGATCAAGCAACAGGTGTGCCGACAGGTATTCCGGTTTCAGAGCTTGAACGTGTCTTAGCTCAAAAGCCAATCGCACTTTTGCTTACTGAACCTGGTTATTTAGGAACAATTTCAGAGTTATCTGCATTGATTAAGAGAGCGCACGAGAATTCAATTCCCGTAATAGTTGATGCTGCATGGGGCGGGCACTTTGGTTTTAACTCCCAGCTTCCACAGCATGTATTGCAGTTAGGTGCCGACGCATTAATCACAAGTGTTCATAAAGCACTGCCTGGCTATAGCGCTTCGGCTTTGTTGCTGGCGCAGGGAAAATTGCTTAACTTGGATCGTATTGAACAAAGTTTTGAAACAACTCATACAACTTCACCAGCTGGGGCACCGCTTGCATCTATTGACGGCTGCCGTGCACTTCTGCAAACGCGTGGGGATGAGTTAACAGGGCAATTGCTAACTCATGTTGCTGCGTTCAAAGAAGCTGTTCAGGCAAATTTTGATTCAACAATATTTCTTAATCCCGTTGATTTTCCGACTGGACGCTTTGATCCTGTAAAGATTGTCTTGCGAGCAAACATCCTTGGTTTATCAGGTGTAGATGTTGAACGAGAACTGCAGAAGGTAAATATCCGCGTTGAAATGGCAGATCGCGACACAATCGTTTTCTTGGCAACGTTGTCGGATGACGCTGAAGACTTCAAGACGTTGGAAAACGCGCTAGTTCCTATTCTGAAAGCATTGCAGGGTCCGACCCGCACAACGCAAACATCGCTTAGCTGGTCAGTTGTACCAACAGTTGCAATGTCTATTCGTGATGCCTACTTTGCAGATACAGAGTTTGTTTCAGCCAAAGATGCTGTTGGACGCATTAGTGCCGATTTAATTGCACCATATCCCCCAGGTGTTGCTGTGGTTGCACCTGGAGAGCTGCTGACTGAACAGATTGTTAATGGATTAGCAACAACTCAAGAGGCTGGTGTGCGTATTGCGTATGCAAGTGATTCAACTTTGGCAACCTACAGGGTAATTAAGCTCTCGTAGCTATTTTTTAAAACGTACTGAAGTCCAAGCTGGACCAAGCTCTTGTAGGTCTGAATTGATGTCTTTTTGCTTAGTATATGAATACAACTCATCAATTGAGTAAATCTTTTTTCCATCTAAGTCGGCAAGAGCCAAATTATATCCACCGTGAAAAATCATCGTGTTGCCTGATACAAAGAAGATCACCTTCTTGGCATCCTCATAGGGATATGGGTCCGATGTATCCCAATCGGTTGAATTGAAGAAATAGTTTTCAGACGGAGAACCATCATAAAAACCTTTCATGATTGAATCATGCTTATTGTACTGAATACGTGTATATAGATATGAGTCCACATCGATTCCAATTGGATAATAGGAAGACAGTCCTTCTCCAGCAAACATTTTTTTCTCTACTCCATTTTGCAGGAAATAGATGTCGCCTTCTCTCTCAAATAAAATGTCCTTGCCATTACTTCTAAAATAAGGCATTGACGATTGAGGTTTGCCGGCAGTTAAATAGGTTTTCGCGCCACCGTTTACTGAGACAGTTGCAAGCACCCCATTCTCTTTATAAACGATCTTTGAACCATCGGGTGAAAATTTTGGATCCTCATCGCGAGCGCCATTTGGCCCCGTAATGTTTATAGGCTCTTGCCATTGGCCGTTCTGCCAGCGGGAGGTAAAAACATCCCATTCATTCTCACTTAAACCTGCTTGGCTTCCCATAAAGGTGATTGTCTGAGCATCGGCAGAAAAATGTGCATTGATGGGCGAGACTATGCCCTTCCAATCAGCACCAACTTGAGTTAGCTCTCCAGTTGGGAGGTCAAGGAGCCACATCGTGGCATCCCACGCTCCGTACTCTGAGTATCGATGGTAGATAAGGGAGCCATTCAAGGAGGGAAGGTTCGGTTCTCGCCGATCAAGGGCAATTGTTGACGCGACTAAGAGACCCGAAAGCACAAGAACTCCCGCGACACGCCCTTTCATAAATCCCCCTCCAAGGCCCTTGACCATCCTGAAATCTTCTGTAAGGTAACCTAACACAAAGCGGTAGGTTTCCTAACACAATGGCGTGGGCTACTTGTGGATCTACCAAAAGTTATTGTGACAGGAGTAAATCAATGAAGAAAAGCTTCTTCGCTTCACTCACAGTCGCGGTGCTAGTTTTGAGCGGTTCAGTTGCGGTCTCCAGTTCCGCATCAGCAGCCTCAAACACCGTAACTGTGTGGACACCACATACCCGCGCTTGGCAGGTTGCTGAATGGAAAGCTGCCATTGCTCGAATTCAAAAAGCCAATCCCCAGCTCGATATCGTTCTAAAAACTGGAATAGACATGGCAACATCGATGAAGGCAATCGTAGCCAACAAATCTGATGGTCCAGATATTTCAATCTCAAATGGAAATGGTAACTTGGGATGGTTCTGTGGTGGTGGTGAAGGTATTTGGCTTCCTCTCAACACGATGATTTCAAGTCGTACTTCAGGCGTAAACCTGACGACAACATTTAAGGCCTCTGCGGTTTCAGCAACAGTTTCTGGAAAAGTTCGTTGTGCGCTACCAATGCCAGGCACAGAGGTCTTTGGATTCTTCTATAACAAAGATCTCTTGGCTGAGGCGGGATACAAGAACCCACCAAAGACAACAGCAGAACTTATGGAATATTCAAAGAAGTTAACTACTTTTGATAAAGATGGAAACATTACCCGTGCAGGTTTTGTTCCAAAGTCTGGCTACTACGGCTGGGGAATGGAATCAATGTGGCTGGGTCAAGCTTTTGGAGCTCGCTGGTACAACGCCAATGGATCCTCAGCATTGGGAACAGATCCACGATGGGTAAAGATGCTTACTTGGCAAAAGAAGTTCATCGCTGATGTTTATGGCGGTGGCGACTTTAACAAGGGCACAAAAGCTCTTACAAAGTTCACCGCATCTCGTGGTGGTGAATGGGGAACAAAGCATGACTTCATTACCGGACGTGTCGCAATGAAGATGGATGCAAACTGGATGGCCACTTTATATTGCACTGGTGATGACTGGGCGCTCGCAGATAAGTGCTCGAAGGTCAACATGGGTGTTACAGGATTCCCAACAGATTCATCAGTGACTGCCACTCATGGCGGCTCAGGTGTTGTTGGGTACCCATTAGCTGGTATCTCAAAGACATCAAAGAATGTAAAGGGTGCATGGATCGTACTTAAGGGTCTAGCAACTGATACAACACTTTCATACCAATACGACAAGGTTGGTGGCGCTCCGTCACCATTGAAGAGTGCCTTAGCTAAGCCAACAGGTCTTCCAAGTTGGTATGAGCCATTCTATGCAATCCAATCTAATCCAAAATCTGTGTACCACTTGCTACCAAATACTGGTGAGCACAAAGATGAGGATATTCTCGCAACTCTTATGGCGGCTTGGCAGGACGGTGCAATTGGCGACCTCAAGAGCGCGCTAGCAGATGCTGCAGAGAAGATTGATCAAATAATCGCCCGAAATCAAACAGACTAAGGCGTATCACTAACTAAATGTCAATCGAGGGAGTAAGAGCAACCACCCGCTTCAAACAGAAGCGGGTGGTTGCCCCACCACGTAAAAAATTAAAGGTGCCATATATATTCATCTTTTTGTGTTTGCTTCCTTGGCTTTCAGGATTAATTCTCTTTACCGCTTATCCTATGATTTCAAGCTTTTATCAGTCATTTACAAAATTTAATATCATAAATCCTCCAGAGTTCATCGGCTTAGATAACTACCGACGCATGTTCTTTGAAGATGAAGATTTCATGAAAGCCATCAAAAACACTATCTGGATCTCAGTTATAAGTATTCCATTACGTATCTGCTTTGCCATTTTTACGGCATGGTTACTAACTCGCCCAAAGCATGGCAGCAAGATCTATAGAACTCTCTTCTTTCTTCCTTCAATGGTTCCCGCAGTTGCTGCAACCATCGTGTTTACATTTGTCTTTAACCCAATTTACGGTCCAATCAATAGGACTTTAGAAACTATTGGTATTGAAAATCCACCGTATTGGTTCCTTGATCCGAACTGGTCTAAATGGGCTTTGATCCTCTTGGGACTTTGGGGTATTGGCGACACCATGATTATCTTCTTGGCTGGATTGTTAGATGTTCCTAAATCTCTATATGAGGCCGCTGAACTTGAAGGTGCATCTACTTGGCAATCATTTAGATACATAACTCTTCCACTTTTAACTCCAGTAATTTTCTTCTCAGGTGTTACCGGTGTAATTGGTTCATTCCAATACTTCACACAAGCATTCGTAGCTTCTGGTCAAGTTAATGACTATTCAAAAGCGATGTATTTTTACGCTACACATATTTATGAAATGGCTTTCAAAACTTACGAAATGGGATACGCATCGGCGCTTGCGTGGTTCCTTCTATTGATAACTCTTGTATCAACGCTGATTATTTTGAAGACTCAAAAGCGATGGGTCCATTATCCAAACGGGAGCCTATTCAAATGAGCCATTTGACTGTAGATCAAATCAAAAGAATTGACGAAGAAGCAATTCTACTCCGTCGCAAGAAGCGCATGAAAGATTTTTTGCAATCCGCTGGAGATCATTCGGCTCTAATTGTGATGTCACTAATCTTTGCATTTCCACTATACATGGTTGTAATTATCTCTTTCATGACAGGTGGTCAGGCTGAAACTCGTTCATTCTGGCCGTCGCCATTTATTTGGAGTAACTATGTTGAGGTCTTTACTACAGTTCCATTTTTAAAGTGGACTCTTAATACTTTATTTATCTCAGTTATGGGAACAATTGGAACCGTGATTTCAAGTGTTCCAGCAGCATATGTTTTATCGCGTTTGCAGTGGCGTGGGCGTCATACAACCTTTATCGTGATTCTTGGAACCATGATGCTTCCCGGCCAAGTTACCCAAATTCCTGTTTACATCATGTTCGCTAAGCTTGGCTGGATTCCTTCTTTCCTGCCCATGATTGTCCCGAGCTTTTTTGCAAGCGCTTTTTCAATTTTCCTACTTCGCCAGTTCTTCACTTCAATTCCAGATGAGATTTCAGATGCAGCAAGAATTGATGGCTGTACTGAATTTAAACTTATGATGCGAATTGTTATCCCACTGGCGAAACCCGCAATTTCTGCGATCGCTTTGTTTGCTTTCTTGGGCTCATGGAATGACTTTTTCGGACCACTCTTGTACTTGGCTGAAAACCCTGACCTATACACATTAGGAATAGGATTGAACTCATTTAAGGGCGACCATCACACCGAGACAAATCTCATGATGACAGCCTCGGTTTTATTCATGTTGCCTGCTATTGTAATTTTCTTCTTCTCACAACGAGTATTCCTCGAGGGTGTAACTCTGACTGGAGTTAAGGGATAAATGATTTCTAATGTAACGCCTGCGGTTCCATCCCTCATCAGAGAGTTAAATGAGCGTCGAGTCCTAGAAGCATTACGGCGCAATGGTGCTTTGCATGCCGCCGAAATTGCTCGCCATATTGGCCTGTCGCGACCAACAACTGCAGATATTTTGCGATCACTGGTTGAAATAGGTTTAATTCAGGAATATACCCCCGGAGCTGAGGACCCGAAACGTGCTCGTTCGGTATTTGAAGCTGTTAGTGATCTCAAAGTTTCACTTGGTATTGATATTGGTTCTCGTTTCATTCGAGCCGCTGTTGGAGATCTCAATGAAAAAATGCTTGCCAAGGCTTCCGTGCCCGTTAAATCCTTGAAGCTTAAGGATTTGATGACCGTCATGCATGCAGCAGTAAAACAAGCACTTCAGGAGTCTGGATATTCCCTAAGGGATGTCGCTTCCATCGTTGTGGGAACTCCAGGTGTAATCGACCAAAACACTGGAGTTGTTTCCATCGCGGGAACTATCTCTACGCTAGATGGTGTCAATCTTTCTCAGCTCATTGAAAGTGAGTTTGGTATCACACCTACTGTCGAAAATGACATTAACTTAGTGACGGTTGCTGAGCAGACGGCCGGCCATGGCAAAGATGTTAAAAACTTTGCAGTTCTCTCAGTTGGCTCTGGTTTGGGTTCAGGGTTAGTACTTGATGGAAAAATTCATCGAGGTCATCGCGGCGCGGCTGGTGAAATTTTTTATGTGCCCTTTGGTGATCCACTGGATAGTCATCGAGATGCAACTAATCCTTCTGGAGATCGAGTTGCCGTCATAGCTCGTTCTCTAGCTAAGAAGTATAAAGCATCCATTCTTTCTGAGCCATATTCAACCGTAGACATTTTGAAGGCTGCCAAAGATGGCGATCCCCTTGCGAAAGAAGTTATCCATATTGAAGCAGAACGAATCGCCTTGTATATCTCAGCTATTTCAGCTGTTACAGATGTCGAACTTGTTGTTCTCTCGGGCGGAATCGGACGGCAAGCCACATTTTTTATCGAACCAATTATGAAATTAGTAAGTTCTATTGTTCCCTTTCCTCCCTCAATTGAAGTTTCTACCCTGGGTGACACTGGAATTCTTGTTGGCGCACTGAGTATTGCAACATCGGCAAGTCGTGACATCGTATTTCAAGAAATGCACAAGTCCTCAGGTCGCCCAATAGCTGAGTCGTTTTAATGAAATTAGCAGTAATTGGAGGAGGGTCCACATACACTCCAGAATTAATCGATGGAGTTATCAAAAGGCATTCTCGCTTACCTATCACTCACATTCATTTGATTGATATTGAACTTCCCAAGCTAGAAATCATTGCAGCCTTTGCGAAAAGAATGATTGCTGCTGCCAAACTTGATATTGAAGTTGAGTTTGGCACTGATTTACGTATGGGAGTTCGAGATTCTACTTTTGTTGTGAGCCAATTCCGCGTGGGCACCCAAGCTGCACGTCATCGCGATGAACTGCTAGGTCGCAAATATGGTTTGGTTGGCCAGGAAACGGTTGGGGTAGGAGGCTTCGCTAAGGCGCTTCGAACCATTCCTGTTGCACTCCAGGTCGCGCGCGCAATAGTTGAGGAAGCTCCTCATGCAATTCTGCTGAACTTTACAAATCCAGCTGGTCTAATTACTCAAACTATTCTTCAGGAGGTTCCACAACTTAGAACAATTGGTTTATGTAATGTTCCCTGGAACACGCGAATTGAAGTTGCAGGAGCCATGGGGGTTTCTCCGGACGAAGTGAGCTTTGACTACATTGGATTGAATCACTTGTCATGGATTCGTGGGGTGGAGGTAAATGGCAAAGATCGAAGCATTGATGCGATAAAAGCCTTTCGTGGGCTCACAATTGATAAAACTAAGCCTGGAGACTCCCCTGCATGGACTCAAAGTTCGATCGATATGCTCCAAGCCATTCCAAATTACTATCTGCTGTATTACTACTCTGAAAAAGAGTGGATTGAATATCAAACTAAAAACCCGACTCGCGCAAGCGAGGTAATGAAGATTGAAGAAATTTTGATTGAAAAGTTTAAGGATGAAACATTGATTACTAAGCCAGAAGAGCTCATGCAGCGAGGCGGTGCATACTACAGCGACTCTGCAGCTGAATTAATGGCGGACATTCATACAAATGCTGGAACAACACATATTGTAAATACCCTTAATAATGGTGCAGTGCCAGGTTTTCCAGATGATGCTGTGATGGAGCTACCTGCAGTGATTACCTCGGATGGCGCTAAGTCGATTAAAACATCTGGAATGCGTGGCGACATCGATGCCCTTGTGCGCTCTGTCAAAGATTTCGAATTGCTTACAATTGAAGCAGCCGTTCATGGAGAAGAAGAGTGTGCTCTCCGTGCATTGATTACAAATCCAATTGGTCCCGATATTTCGCAGGCTCGAGAACTTTGGGCAGATTTACGTAAAGAGAATGCCGGAATGATTGGGGTTTTCAATGCGTGAAGTTTTTCTAGGAGTTGATGGTGGCGGAACGAAGACTCATGCCTGCATCGTAGATTTGCAAGGAAACATTCTTGGAACAGCTGCCAACGGTGGGGCCAATTGGGAGCGTTCAGGAATTGGATCGGTTCAAAAAAGTTTAGATGAAATCATTGGAGCTGCCCTGCGCTCAGCCCAAGTTCAGCGCGAAGATATCGTAGATTCAACTTTTGCCCTCGCGGGAATTGATTGGGAGGAAGATCAGAACCTTTTTATTCCGGTGATCCAAGAGCTTGGCTTACAAGGGCGTTGCACGCTGATTAATGACTCATTTGCTGCACTCTTTGCAGGAGCCCCAAGCGGGATTGGTTGTGTATCAATCGCAGGAACGGGAGGAAAAAGTGCCGGCCGCGATGGAGTTCGAACAGTTCAAACTATGGGTATGGATTTGGGAGAAGGCGGTGGCGCAGGACAATTGATTTCTCTGGCCTTAGAAAGTATTGCCAGATCCTTCCATGGCATTCAACCTCGCACTGCGTTATACACGGAGTTTGTTCAATTTATGGGCTTTCAAGACACAAAGGCATTTTTCATTGCGATAGCTAGAGATCGAATCGATCCCAATGAATCAATTGCTCCACTTATTTTTGATCTATGCAGTAGAGGTGATATCGAAGCGATAAAGATTGTTTCGCAAGTGGCAAAACAGCATGCCTTAGATATCTATGGTGTCGTCAATCAACTAGATTTTAGGTCTGGTTCAATTCCCATCGTACGCGCTGGAGGATTACATACTGCGAATAATGCAATTTTTGATAATGCATTTGAAACAGAGTTAAAATCCTTCCTGCCTTTAGCATCAATATCAGTTCTCAATGTTGCGCCAGTGTATGGGTCCGTAATTCAAGCGGCTCAAAGATTCTTCACAGAAACACCAGACAACTTTTTAAAAAATCTCAATGGCGCAGCACAGAAAGTGAATATTTAGTGGCTATTCAAACCCAAAATACATTTCAACAATCAATTGCCGATGAGTACTTGAAAACACATCAGTTTCCGGTTGATTTTGAAATTAAAGTAGTAGCAGCACGACCTTTAAAGTTAGAGGGTTACACTCTTCGAGCCACCAAATCCTCCAAAGGAATTAATGCGACAATAGGTATAGCTCTTGATCATTCATTAAGATATGCCCTCAATCATCTTCTAGCTTTTTCAAAAGAACAAGTTGGAGAAATCTCCATAGATCTTGGGCCAGATTTCGCAGTGCGTGGCGTTGTTGAAGGTTTCTATGGCAAACCTTGGTCCCACGAACAACGTATTCGTGGCCTAAAGAATTTTGGTGACTTCAATATGAACACCTACTTCTTGGCTCCAAAAGATGTCCCATGGCAGAGATTTAATTGGCGTCAACCTTTTCAATCAGAGTTTCTCAACACTACTGAAGAGTTGATCAAGATTGGTCGTCTCAATGCAATTGAAATAGTCACCTGTGTGTCTCCAGGTTTATCAGTTCAATACAGTGATGAAAATGACGTCGATGCTGTGATAACCCGCTACAAACAACTTTTTGATTTAGGGGCACGACACTTTGGGTTACTGTGGGATGACATCGCCTGGGAACTTCAACATCAGGAAGATATAGATACATACCTTTCAACTGCGGCCGCCCACGCAGACTTTACAAATCGCGTCTGGTCAAAATTAGTTGCATTAGATTCAGAGGTATCGCTCACTGTGTGTCCGATGCATTATTCAGGCAGGGGAAATGAACCTTACCTAAAAGAGATTGGCAGTCAGTTATATTCTCGCATCAACTTGATGTGGACCGGTCGTTCGATCATTTCAGAATACTTGGATATATCGGATGCTGTTATTTTCGAGCGCACAACTCTGCGACCACCAATGTACTGGGATAATTACCCTGTCAATGATGGCGGCCTGCAGAAAAATCTCTACATCGGACCCATTCGAGGACGTGAAGTTGGATTGCATAAGTATTCAGCTGGCTTGCTTTCTAATCCAATGCTTCAATTTGAAATGTCGCAGATTCCACTTTTTACAATTGGAGAATACTTGTGGGATTCTTCGGCTTATAACCCAGATCAATCATGGGAGAAAGCTCTCGTGCATTTGATTCATAATGAGAATGATCGACTAGCACTTCGTAAATTTATGAGGACGAGCATGGGAAGTGCTGTTGGTGGAGATCCTGCTCCTGACTTACGACAGGTTTTCCGCAAAGGGGTTGGTCTCTGGCGCGCTGGAGAACTTGAGAAATCAGGGCAGGTATTCATTGACGCTGGACAAGAGATCATTGATAACCATGGATACCTTGTCTCATCAGATTTTTCTCGTCCCGAGATGATCGCGGAGATAGAGAAATGGTTGGAAAAGTATTTGATTGGTGGCCAAGTGCTCCAAGGTTTAGGCAGCATCTTGAAGTTGTGCGATTTCAATAACGACAAAAGATGTATCTTTGGTTCTGTTGAACAGGTTGAGCAGTTGGCTCAACTAAAAGATCAACTCGAGGCACACCGAAAAAATCTCTTTGGAGATCAAATAGAGGGTCCTATTAACGAGTTAATGGCTGAACTTCAAAGCTAAGGAGTGCTTCGTGACTGTAGTTTTTATCGGAGACAGCGTTACGGATTGTGGACGCGAGATAGAACAACCTTTTGGAGATGGCTATGTTAGAGAAATTTCACTTTCCAGAGTTCTAAAAGATCCCCTGATTAATGTCGGAACGAGTGGGCATCGCTTAATTGATCTTGAGATGCGATGGCAACAAGATGTTTTAAATCATCGTCCTACAATTCTTTCAATAGCTATTGGAATCAATGACACCTGGCGTCGTTATGATGACAACGATTCCACAAGTGTTGAGGAATTCCGAGATCGATATCACCGGTTACTAACGCTGACTAGAGAAGCTATCAATCCGCAGTTTGTTTTGTGCGAGCCTTTTTTACTTCATGTTCGCGAGGAGATGAAAACTTGGCGTGAAGATCTTGATCCAAAAATCGAAGTTGTTCATGACCTGGTACGTGAATTTGGTGGAGTGCTAGTGCCGTTTGATCAACATTTAAATGAGCTTGCAAGAATAATGCCCATAACTGCGATTGCAGAAGATGGGATTCACCCGACATCGTTTGGTCATCAAGTTATGGCAAAACTCTGGCTTTCCAGTATCGCTTAGTACAGGTGTGCCTGTTCATTAAGACTGCGTAATGCACGTAAACCATCACTAGGCCAAATACTTACTGTAGTAATCGAGCACGGTGAGATATCAATATGGAAAATACTTTCAGCAGGTGCTCCTACAACAACCTTTGCAGCAGATTTAATGGCTCCATTATGCGAAACGACAACAACTCGCTGTCCTGGATATTCAGCTGCAATCTGATTAAGTGCTGCATCTATTCGCAATGCAACATTGTCATATGACTCTCCTTGTGAAGGAGCAAAACCAGTTGATGAAATCCAGGATTGATAATCAGCTGGATACTTTTCTTTAACCTCATCGATTGATAGGCCATCCCAAATACCAAAGGAGCACTCAATCCAGGTTTCTTCAAAAATAATAGGCAGGCCTGTTGTGCGCGAAATTGCCTCAGCGGTTTGAGTTGTGCGCTTTAGAGGAGAAGCGATGATTACCTCAGGATTCAACAGCGCAACAGCAGCTGCAACTTTTTCTGCTTGAGCTAATCCAGTTTCTGTTAACACAGGATCAAGTGGTCCGTCACCAGAAAACTTTTTAAAAGGGGTCAATACTGTTTCACCATGTCGAATCAAATAGATCGTTGTTGCTTTTTCGGTAGACAACAATCGCTCGGTTAAATAATTCTGCTGAACCTGAATCACTTCTCCGCCACCTGCTTGTTGATCCAGAGCCTTATTGGCTAAGCGATCAGCGTGTGAATTTTCATCGCGCGGAATCCATGAGTATGAGACCAATGATGGATTGTGAGCAGAGCGAGCAGATTGGGCTAGAACTCGCATATCTGCATGTTTAATCTGCCAACGTCCAGACATTTGTTCGACTACTAATTTGCTATCCATCTTTACATCAACTGTTGCAGCTGAATCGATTTCATTTATGGCTGTAAGGCCCGCAATAAGACCGCTGTATTCGGCAACATTGTTTGTTGCAACACCAATGAAGTCATATAGCTCAGCAATGATTTTCCCGTTTTCTGTAATTACAGATCCATACCCAGCAGGTCCTGGATTACCTCTAGAGCCACCATCGGCGGTTAAATGAAAATGGCGAGCCATTTAAACTCCGCGAACCAAGATGCAACGGCACTCTTCACAGCGCACAACTTCATCCTCGGCTAAATCGGCAACACGTTTTAGCTCGACGGTATTGATCGAAAGATTGCAACCGGTACAAGCTCCTGCAACAAGGGCTGCTGCACCTGCCCCTCCCGTGGTGTCACGGATCTTTTCATACAGATCGACTAAAGCTTTTTCAATGCTCTTCAAAGTTTCGCTACGATCCTTAACAATTGCCTCTAACTCATTGTTGATACTGGCCATCGCATTTTCTTTTCGGATTTCCAGATCTGCAATAACAGCAGCATGTTCAGCCTCTTCTGCCTTTAAAGTTGTGATTCGCTCATTGATGGCATCTACGCGCATCATAATTTCGAGTTCAACCTCTTCAAGCTCGGCCCGTCTAGCACCCAAGGTTCCAACTTCATGTTGCAGTTGTTCCAGCTCTTTCGGTGAAGCATTGCCACTGATCAGTCGTGCCTCATCACGTGTTATGCGCATAACGATTTGTTCGACATCGCCTTCAGCGCGCAGTAGTTCGCGTTTAACATCACTTAACTCAGTTTCTGCCGCAATACGTAAATCCCGGGCATTGTTTGATTTAACTGTTGTACTGGCTAGTTCTGCGTGCTCTGGAAGATTTGCAGCTTTGTGGCGAAGTGAAGTTGCCTGCTGATCAAAACGCTGAATATCTAAAATTGAACGCTGGTCGCTTGGAGATGCCTTCATCGTCATTTTCTCCTGACCGCTTATGTAAGTGTGGGTTAAGTTTAGTTCAGCCCTGTTGTGAAAGCCAAATATGTGCAGAAAAGGCCCACGATGCGGATTGGAGAATTACTTGCCAAAGAATCTTTACTCTAAATGTCCTTTCATTGTGAGCCCGAACTGCTTAACCTTTGCCAATTCTTTCTCATATCCACTGAGGAGTTTAAATTGATCGCTGCCAAGAGTGGCCGCTAATTGATTGACATCAGTAATGCAGACCCCACCCCCATATAGTTTATGAAAGGCGGCAATCTTTGGATCATATGAGATCGCTATGTATGGGCGTTTGAAGGCATACGCAATTATTGCGCCATGCAAGCGAGTGGTTACCACAAAGTCAGATTTTTGATACATATTCAAAATTTTCTTTAAGGGATATTCATTGGTTTCGATGTTTTCTGTAAAGTGGTAATTAAATCCTGCAGCTTCAATAATTTGCTTAATTTCCGGGGTAGTTGATGTTGGCTCTAAATCCACATGCGAACTATGCAAAATCTCTTTCCCAGAACTATTCTTAGCCGCTACTTTAAAATTATTGGCTACATGAACCAAGGTTGGACAAGCAGTAATCGAAGTGTCAGCTGCTAGTTGATAAAAATCTCGCGTTAACTCATCTCGAACATTGGCATAAACAGCTCTAGAAAAGACAGATTGAACAATTTCTTTAGGCACGCCTTTAACAGAATCATTATCTGGTAAGCAAACCCCAATGCCCCAAATAATTATTGGTAGTTTGCAATTCTTTTCAAGATCCACCCAAAACTTTGTAAAGACTGAGTGCAATAATCCGGCGCCACCAACTATTACTTGATCGTAGTTTTCGTGAACAAATTCCCAGTCAACGGGTGATGTATGAATACTCCATACATCTAGCTCTTTATCAAGCATTTGATGGATTGCTAGGACTGGCAAATAGTTACCGACATTACGATTGGCAGAATAAAATTGTAAAGTCTTGCTCTTAACTGTGCGCTTACCCTTAGAAACATCGTTTAAAGTAGTAAGGGAATTACTTGAAAAACGCCACTTTTTGATTGTTGAAAAAATGAGTTCCACCCAGTCCTTTCACGTACGTGGGCGCTGAGGGTTTCGAACCCCCGACATTCTCGGTGTAAACGAGACGCTCTACCACTGAGCTAAGCACCCGATATTGCAGACCTAAATCTTAACTTACGAGCCCGCAATTTCCTAAATCACGCTTATAGAGCAGCGATAGCAGCCTTGTAATCTGCATTTTCACGTGCTGCCCAACCATTCTTTACTTCCCAACGAAGAATTCCTTCTTTGTCTATCAAGAAGCTGCCGCGAAGTGCACAACCCTTTGACTCTTCAAAAACACCATATGTCTGTGCAACTGCGCCATGTGGCCAGAAATCTGACAGTACTGGAAATTGATAATTCTCTTGCTCTGCAAATACCCGCTGCGTAAATGGTGAATCACATGAGATAGCTAAAACCTGCACATCATCATTTTGGAATGAGGAAAGATCATCACGAAGTGCACATAATTCACCGGTACATGTTCCAGTAAATGAGAAAGGATAAAACATCAGCAAAACACTTTTGCTTCCTTTAAATGATGATAGAGAAACTGCTTCTCCGTGCTGATTTGGAATTGTGAAATCAGGGGCTGCTTGTCCAATTGTTGTCATGGGCGAAACTTACCTCTTGCCTGCTTTACGTGCCACTAATCGAGTTGCAGACCAATCCCCTGCGAGCGCAATTGTTGATGTTTGACTCAACCCTGCAATAGGTGCGGCATCTTGAATATCGCTGGGTTCAACATGTAGATCACGACCAGCCTTTGGTGTTAAGACCCATATCGGTCCAGATTCAGATAAATATGTCAGAGCATCCATTAACTCATCAACTAAATCGCCATCACCATCTCGCCACCACAACACGACGGCATCGACAACTTCAGATGCTGCCTCTTCAAGAAATGCTGTTCCGGTAATGGCCATAATCTGGTCTCGAATTGTGGAATCACAATCGCTATCAAGGCCGACCTCTAAAACCAGGTCATCCTTGGCAAATCCCATCCGAATAGGCACAGGCTAAGTCCACACAATGCTGGGCTTGAGCGCAAGGGGAAATTGGCTCTATTTCACACCTATTCAATTTCGACTTACGGGGCAGTACAGACAAGAATAGGCACATGAGCGAAAACTTCGAGGCGCCAGATCTCAATATTGAACAGCTAGTCGATACCGACCCTTCAGAGTCGGCTGAATGGAGAGCATCCTTTGATGCCGCCCTCAAGGCTGCTGGCCCAGTGCGCGCTCGCTACTTAATGCTTAACTTGTTACAACATGCACGAGAGAAAAATGTCGGGATCTCTGCGCTGCGAGCTACTGACTACATCAACACCATTGCTCCTGAACATGAAGCACCATTTCCAGGTGATGAAGATTTAGAACGCAAGATCCGTCGCATTAACCGTTGGAACGCTGCGATGTTGGTCCACCGTGCACAGCGTCCAGGTGTTGGGGTCGGCGGACATATTTCAACCTACGCATCTTCTGCCGCGTTATACGAAGTTGGTTTCAACCACTTCTTCCGTGGACAAGATCACGCAGGCGGCGGAGATCAAATTTTCTTCCAGGGACATGCAAGTCCTGGAATGTATGCACGTGCTTTTCTTGAAGGACGTTTATCTGAAAATCAGTTAGATGGTTTCCGTCAGGAACTATCACATCCTGGTGGCGGGCTTTCTTCATATCCTCATCCACGTTTGATGCCAGATTTTTGGCAGTTCCCAACTGTGTCAATGGGTATTGGTCCACTTAACGCAATTTATCAAGCACGTTACAACCGATATTTACACAATCGAGGAATCAAAGACACAAGTGATCAAAATGTATGGGCATTTCTTGGTGATGGTGAAGTAGATGAGGTTGATGCATTAGGTGCAATTGGTCTTGCTACTAGAGAAAAATTAGACAATTTAACTTTTGTTATTAACTGTAACTTGCAACGTCTAGATGGCCCAGTACGCGGAAACGGAAAGATTATTCAAGAACTTGAATCTATCTTCGGTGGAGCTGGCTGGAACGTAATTAAGGTTGTATGGGGACGCGGTTGGGATCCATTGTTAGCTCAAGATCGCGAAGGCGCGCTTGTTAAGTTAATGAATGAAACCCTGGATGGCGATTACCAAACATTTAAGGCCGAATCTGGAAAGTATGTACGTGACAATTTCTTCGGTCGCGATCCTCGCACCGCTGCAATGGTTGCTAATTGGTCTGATGATCAAATCTGGAATCTAAAGCGTGGCGGACATGACTATAAGAAATTGTTTGCTGCCTACACAGCGGCAACTGCCAAGAATGGCCGTCCAACAGTTATTTTGGCTAAGACAGTTAAGGGCTGGACACTTGGCTCACACTTTGAAGGTCGCAACTCAACGCACCAGATGAAGAAGATGACTCTGGAAGATATTCAAAAATTCCGCGACACATTGCATTTGGATATTCCTGATTCTAAACTGGATAAGTACTTACCTCCTTATTACATGCCAGCAGCAGATTCTCCAGAGGCAAAGTATGTTGCCGAACGTCGCGCTGAATTAGGCGGATCTATTCCACGTCGTCGCACCCAGTCACGACCACTAACAATGCCTGATGATTCTGTTTATGAATCAGTCAAGCGTGGTTCAGGTCATCAAGAAATTGCTACAACAATGGCCTTTGTCCGCATGCTCAAGGATCTGGTTAAGGATCCTGGACTGGGCGCACGCATTGTTCCGATCATTCCTGATGAAGCACGCACATTCGGTATGGATTCCTTGTTCCCATCAATGAAAATTTATTCACCACATGGACAGAAGTACACAGCTGTTGACCGCGAATTGATGTTGTCCTACAAAGAATCAACTTCAGGTGTAATTTTGCATGAAGGTATCAATGAAGCAGGATCTGTTGCTTCCTTCACCGCTGTTGGTTCTTCATACTCAACACATGATGAACCAATGATTCCTATCTACATCTTCTATTCAATGTTTGGTTTCCAGCGCACAGGCGACGGTTTCTGGGCTGCGGCAGATCAATTGGTTCGAGGTTTTGTAGTTGGTGCAACAGCTGGTCGCACAACACTTAACGGTGAAGGTTTGCAACATGAAGATGGTCACTCACTTCTGCTTGCAGCTACTAACCCAGCTGTCGTTGCTTACGATCCGGCATTTGCATTTGAACTTGGACACATTGTGAAAGACGGTCTGCGTCGCATGTATGGCGAAAATAGCGAAAATGTTTATTACTATCTAACTGTTTACAACGAGCCTTATGTGCACCCTGCTGAGCCAGAAAACCTCGATGTTGATGGCTTACTGAAGGGAATCTACTTGTACTCACCAGCACCAAAATCACGCAAGAAGAGCGCGCAGATATTGGCATCGGGCGTAGGAGTTAACTGGGCGATCAAGGCGCAGCAACTTCTTGCAGATGATTGGGGCGTCAAGGCTTCAGTCTGGTCTGTAACGTCATGGAATGAACTTCGTCGTGATGGACTTGAAACAGATCGACACAATCTGCTCAATCCAAATGATAAGCGCACCGCCTATGTCACCAAGAAACTTGACGGTGCCAAGGGTCCGGTTATTGCAGTCAGCGATTACATGCGTGCAGTTCAAGATCAAATCTCTCCTTGGGTCCAACAGCCTTTCTACTCACTCGGTACAGATGGCTTCGGCTTGTCTGATACACGCGGGGCGCTTCGTCGTCACTTCAATGTTGACGCAGAATCCATCGCTGTTGCTGTGTTGCAGCAACTCTGTAACCAAGGTGATATCAAGCAAAGCATTGTCACAAAGGCTATGAATAAGTATCGTATTCATGATGTCTCAGCTGCAGATGCTGGCAATACAGAAGGCTCAGGTTGATATCTAGAATTCCAATCACAGATATCTCCCCCGCGGTTTTCTTCGGGGGAGAATTTGTTCCTGTTAAAGCCATTGCTGGAGAAACAATTTCTGTTGGTGCAACCATCACTATCGAAGGTCATGAAACACTGACAGCAGAAGTTTGTTTGTTTAATGCTAAGAATAAGATGGTCGATTGCCAGCAATTGTCAGAATCATGGCCTGGCACAGATCGTTATGAAGGAACATTTACTGTTCCAACCGATGGTGATTTTTATTTTGTCATAAAGGCAGCAAGCACATCTCAATATCGCACTATAAATGGGGAATCAGATAAGTATCCGGTTCGCGCTGATCGCGATCGTGCTTTAGTGGGTTCTTGGTATGAATTCTTCCCTCGTAGCGAAGGCGCAATCAAGAACTCTGATGGCAGCATCATTAGCGGAACATTTGCCACAGCTACCAAACGTTTACCTGGTGTTGCTGCGATGGGCTTTGATGTCTTGTATCTGCCTCCGGTGCACCCAATTGGTTATTCGCATCGCAAAGGGAAAAACAACTCACTAGCTGCGGCAGCAGATGATTGTGGCGTGCCATGGGCCATCGGTAATGCAGATGGTGGTCACGATGCGATCAATCCCGCACTTGGAACCATCAAAGATTTTGAAGATTTTGTAAAAGCTGCGGGCAAGCAAGGACTCGAAATTGCAATGGACCTTGCTCTGCAAACATCGCCAGATCATCCATGGGTGCAGACAAACCCTGAATGGTTCAACAAACGTGCTGATGGAACGATTGCATATGCTGAAAATCCACCAAAGAAATATCAGGATATTTATCCAATTAACTTTGATGATGATTACGAAGGTATCCGCAATGAGGTCCTTAGAATCATTCGTTTCTGGGTTTCAAAGGGTGTAAAGATCTTCCGTGTAGATAACCCACACACTAAGCCAGTTCACTTCTGGCAAGACTTACTAGCAATTATTTATAATGAATCTCCTGAGGTTGTTTTTCTAGCCGAAGCTTTCACCCGCCCCGCAATGATGCATTCTCTTGGAAAAGCTGGCTTCCATCAGTCCTATACATACTTCACCTGGCGTACAAGTAAATTTGAATTAATGGATTACGGCCGTGAGGTTGCGCAGACAACAAGTGCTTTCTTTAGGCCAAACTTCTGGGTAAATACTCCAGATATCAATCCTTTTCACCTTCAAAGCGGCAACCCTGCAATGTTTGCACTGCGCGCAGTGTTGGCATCAACACTTACTCCTTCATGGGGAATGTATGCAGGGTATGAATTGTATGAACATCGCGCCTTTAAAGAAGGCGGCGAGGAGTACATGGACTCGGAAAAATATGAAATTAAGGTACGTGATTGGGATGGGGCGGCCAAGAAGGGCTTAACTCTTGCTCCATTTGTAACGCAACTGAACTCAATTCGTAAAGCACACCCTGCATTGCAACGGTTACGCAATCTAGTTTTTCACGACACCGATTCCGATGCGATCATTGCGTATTCAAAGCGTGAAGGTAAAGATTTGGTGTTGGTAGTTGTTAATTTAGATCCAAGTTTTGCCCAAGGAACAACGGTGCACTGGAACATGGCCGCACTCGGTATTTCTGCCCAAGATTTTGAAGTCAAAGATTTGCTCGATGGAGCTTCGATGACATGGAATCCCCATACCTTTGTTTCGCTCAACCCCACTCGTCCCGTGGGCAAGGTTGCACATATTGTGCAAGTAAAGATTTAGAAATGGATTTTTTCTCAAAGCTATTTGCCAAAAGCCACAAAAGCGAAGTCATGGCTGCTTCATACCTAAATCCTCATTCTTCCTTAGGTGAATTAGATTTGTATTTGATTGGTGAAGGTCGTCACGAGCAACTGTGGAAAGCACTTGGTGCACAGGTAAAGCGAGATGAATCTGGCACATTGCTGGGTACTTCTTTTTCAGTGTGGGCACCAAACGCACATGCAGTTTCCCTAATCGGAGACCACAATTACTGGGATCGCAACACACACCAAATGTTTCGAATTGGATCATCTGGCATTTGGGAAATCTTTGTTGCTGATATTTCTGCAGGTACCAAGTACAAGTTTGCCGTTTGCGGGATCGATGGTCGTTGGGTGGATCACGCAGATCCAATGGCGCGAGCAACTGAGATTCCACCGTTAACTGCATCTGTCGTAGAAGAGTCTTCATATGAATGGAACGATGCTGCCTGGATTGAAAAGCGTTCGCAGTTTCAATCATGGCGATCTGCTGTATCTGTGTACGAAGTTCATCTAGGTTCGTGGAAACTGGGTCTGAGTTATCGCGAACTAGCAACTGAACTAGTCGACTATGTACAGCAACAAGGGTTTACACATGTTGAATTTTTGCCTGTAACCGAACATCCATACGGTCCATCGTGGGGATATCAAGTCACATCATTTTTTACCCCAACATCTCGTTTTGGATCACCGGATGAATTTAAATTCCTGGTCGATGCCCTTCATAGTGCAGGAATCGGCGTGATCTTGGATTGGGTTCCTGCGCATTTCCCCAAAGATGAATGGGCGCTAGCAAAGTTTGATGGGACAGCACTGTATGAGCATGCAGATCCTCGACTTGGAGAACATCCAGACTGGGGCACACTTATCTTTAACTTTGGCCGAAATGAAGTTCGCAACTTCTTAGTTGCAAGTGCCTTGTACTGGCTTACCGAATATCACATAGATGGATTGCGGGTAGATGCTGTTGCATCAATGTTGTACTTAGATTATTCGCGTGAAGAAGGTCAATGGCTTCCAAATATCAATGGTGGTCGTGAAAATCTTGAAGCTGTACAACTACTGCAAGAAGCAACATCCACCGCATATAAAACACACCCCGGAATCATGATGATTGCTGAAGAATCAACAGCGTGGTCAGGGGTAACTGCAGATACATCAGGTGGTGGACTTGGATTTGGCTTTAAGTGGAACATGGGTTGGATGCATGACACTTTGCAGTACTTGCAGCACGAACCAATTCACCGCGTGTATCACCATAATGAA
>Ga0214162_1000077_pt1 | contig 21176 bp, 18 predicted proteins | sample LakMenepilimnion_3_FD_153000 | JGI IMG/M metagenome (GOLD analysis project Ga0214162, IMG submission 153000) | Freshwater microbial communities from Lake Mendota, WI - Practice 20APR2010 epilimnion v5 | ecosystem: Environmental > Aquatic > Freshwater > Lake > Epilimnion/Euphotic zone | place...
ACCTATACCCGTTGGGCTAAAGACAATACCTGCAATACCACATTTACGCAATCTACAGGAAGCCAGATGGTGACCGTTCGACCAAATTTCACGGCCGGTGCCATCAATGCCACGGGAGAAACAATCTGTTATAATGGTAATCCCGCCAATATTACCAGCACAACTGTTGCAAGTGGTGGCGATGGAACTATTACCTATAAATGGCAGGCAAACGGTGTTGACATTGTCGGTGCAACTAGCGCCACTTACGACCCACCAACCGGATTGACTGCAACCACAACCTATACCCGTTGGGCTAAAGACAATACCTGCAATAACACATTTACGCAATCTACGGGAAGCCAAATGGTGACGGTTAAACCAACCCCAATAGCCACCGCAACGCCTCCATCTCAATCTGTTTGTTCTGGCACTTTAATTGTACCAATTAATCTTTCCAGCAATGTAGCATCAACCACTTACAACTGGACTAGGGATAATAATTTAACGGCTACAGGCATTGCAGCCAGTGGAACCGGAAACATAAGCGGAACCCTTACTAATACCACTAACGCTCCAGTAACCGTTTCCTTCACAATTACTCCTACTGCCAATGGCTGTCCCGGAACCCCAATAACTGCAACAATTATCGTCGAAACTTATATTGACGGGGGAATCGTTACTATTTCGCCACTACCTGTTGCTTCTCCATTTAATATTACCACCATCTGTCACAAAGGTTCTGGTAATTTATCTTTAAGTAGTGCAATAGGAACCATTATTAGATGGGAGTCATCTACAACAGCCGGTTCTACTTGGACTCCAATTGCCAATATTACAACAACGCACAACTATGTCAATTTAGAAACTACCACAATGTTCAGAGCTGTAGTATCTAACGGTTCATTATTATGTCCAGAAGTGTATTCTACCCCATCAACAATTTATGTTATTCCTAATATTAAGCCATATCCTGTGAGCGCCATCCCTTCAACAATATGCGAAGGAGATTCTTCGAATTTAATCTCAAATAGCGTATATTCTACAAGCCAAAACATACAAAACGGAGGTCTTTTCGACCAAGCAAATCCTATTGGCTGGTATGTAGATGGTGGAAATTTTAATGCCTAAGGCGATAATGGAAATAATCATACTTGGTTAGAAACGAACGGAAAAGCAGGTGACCCTTATGATTCTGGCTCTCTTAAATTTGCTATTGTACGTGGCGCGTTGGATTCTAGATTAGAAACTCCCGTTTTTGACCTTTTTGGTTTAACAACTGCCAATTTAACTTTTAATCATTCTTTCATTTTAAATAATGGAGCTTGGGGAAAAGTAGAACTTTCTTTTGATGGTGGAACTACATATCCCGTGACATTGGCTACTTATTCTGGAAATCTGGGGCCAACAAATAAATTCAATACTCCCGCCAATACTATTTCAATAAATATGGATGCTTATTTAGGGTATCCTAATTTGAAAATAAAATTTAACTTTCATGGAACAGAAAATAGAGTTGGAGGAGATGACTCAAACGATGGTAGTTCATGGGCAATTGATAATGTAAAAATTCCTCAAGCACCTATTCCAAATTTGTCAACCTTATGGACAGATGACTTAAATAATGTGATAAGTGTTACCAATGCGACTAACGTCATGGTAACACCAACAAAAACAACAACCTATGCGGTGACTTCCTTTCTTAATGGCTGTACCAGTGTTGGTCCTGAAGGAACAACTTATGTTACTGTCACCGTAAATAAAAGACCGACAGCAGCCATTGGAATAGATCAACTCATTTGTTATGGAGGAACAGCTAATTTAACCATTGCATTGACAGGGAAAGCACCTTGGATCATAACCTACAGCAATGGGACAATATCAACTACAGTTACCACTAGTGCCAATCCTTACACATTTACTATTAATAATGTAATGGCTGATGCTACCTACACAGTCACTAATTTAAGTGATGCCAATTGTTCTGTGGCATTAGCGGGGGGCCTTACTGGATCTGCAACGGTTACCGTTCTTACGGGAACACCAGGAGTATGGACAGGTTTAGTAAGTAGCGATTGGTTTGATTGTAAAAACTGGCAACAAGGATTACCTTCCAGCACCATTAATGCCGTAATTAATTCTGTGCTTCCAAGAATGCCATTAATAGATCCCGCAAACTCTATTTACGCAGCAGAATACAGTAATATAGCAAGCGCTCAAGATATAATCATTGCCAATGGTGCATCGGTTGGTATGGCAGCCGTTGGAGTTTCAGATTTACAAATTAGTCGAGACTGGAAAAACAGTGGTGTATTTGTACCAGGCATTGGAACCGTGACATTCAACGGTGCTGCTGCGAATCAGGTTCAAAATATAAATATTGGAATTAAAACAAATGAAACTTTTTATAATTTGACTACAAATACTTCAGGCACAGCCAAAGGGATAAGTCTCGTAGATAATTTTGAGTTAACGGTTACCAATAAAGTAACTTTAACCAATGGCGATATCCGATTAACCGGAGAAGCACAATTGGTTCAAGCTGGAACGGATGCCAATTCATCAACAGGAACAGGAAAACTATTGAGAGATCAACAAGGTAAAAGAAACAGTTACAATTATAATTATTGGTCTTCTCCTGTAAGCACGGATTCTAATGCTTCTTACTCTGTCAATAGCATTCTAAGAGATGGAACTGATGTTACATCAAATCCGTTTAATCCAATTGCAATAACATTTGGCAACGGCTCCAGTTTTGCTGATGGTACCTTATCAAGTCCAATAAAAATAAGCAACAGTTGGATATGGTCTTACAATTCCAAAATACTCGAAACGAATACCGACTGGGAAAATTATTACCAATGGAACTATAAAGGAAGCACAGGACTTTTCAAAGCAGGAGAAGGTTTTACCATGAAAGGAACAGGCGGAATTGCGCCAATTGATGCAACACAAAACTATGTATTTGTTGGAAAACCAAATAACGGAACTATAGCACTGGCATTGCCTTTTGAACAAACCTATTTGATAGGAAATCCATATCCATCTGCTTTAGATGCCAATGAATTTATTTTAGATAATTTGGCAGGAAGAGCCGGAGTAAATGTTTTTAATGGCGCACTCTATTTCTGGGATCATTTTGGGCTTTCAAACACGCATTACTTGGCACAATATCAAGGCGGTTATGCTACATACACTTTAGTAGGCGGCGTGGCAGCTATTAATAACAGCTCTTTAAATCTAAATGATGGAGCCATAGGGTCAAATTTACCAAAACAATACATTCCTGTAGGACAAGGATTCTTTGTGAAAGCTTATTTAGCATCCGCACTATCAGGAACAACTGCAACAGTAACTGGAGGATCTATAAATTTCAAAAATAGCCAACGTGTTTTTAAAAGAGAAAGTGATGCAAATTCTTTATTTATTAAAAAAAGACCCACTACTAAAACCAATAAAGATATTAAACAAAAAATCAGGTTGGGCTTCGAATCATCGATAGGAATGCATCGACAATTATTGGTTGGAACTGACCCTTTGACCTCAACACTTTTTGATATTGGTTATGATGCTCCAATGTTTGAAATCAACAATAACGATATGTATTGGAAAATTAATGAGATTCCATTTGTAATTCAAGGCATTCCTGATTTTAATACCGACCGAATTATTCCTTTAGGCATTGTAATTCAAAATGCAGGTGAAGTGACCCTAAAAATTGATGAACTAGAAAACGTTTCCTCCAGCACCAATATTTATTTGCACGATAATGCAACCGGAATGTATCATGACCTTAAAAGCAGTGATTTTAAAATAACGCTTGCAATTGGTAAATACAACCAACGTTTTTCTTTGAGGTTTGAAAGTCAAACGCTAAGCACATTTGAGAACAATTCAAATGATGGAATTATAATGTTTTATTCCAGAAATTATAAAACATTAATTATCAAAAATTATAATTTGGAATCAACAATAAATACTGTTTCCCTTTTCAATATGTTGGGGCAAGCGATTTCAAATTGGGATGTGGAGGACAAGGAGCAAAGCAATATCCAAATTCCAATTAAAAATATGCCTTCTGGAATTTATATTGCAAAAATCAAAACTTCAAAAGGAGAAAGAAGTAAAAAAATCATCATTAACTAAACACAAAAAAATACCTTTATTTAGAAAATATTAATTTAATTCTGTTCTCAATATTGTTTTTTCTTTGTAAATTTGAGGTGCATTTTTCAAACACTTGCAAAATAACATTTTATATTAAAAACCTTTTAATCTAAAAATAATGAAAAAAATATTCATCGCATTAGCTTTTGTTTTATTTACAATTAGTGCTAGTGCACAACAAACAAAACCTGTCGCCAAAACAGAAAATTGTTGCGCTAAAAATGCCACGTGCGCAAAAATGACCCCCGAAGAGAGGGCTAAATGTCAAGCAGCTTGCAAAGCAGAAGAAAAAAAATGCACCGCCGAAGAAATGGCAAAATGCAAAAAAAAAGCAAAAAGTTGCTGCGCCAAGAAATAATTTTTTTTTTATAATACAAATGCCTCGAAATTTTTTCGAGGCATTTTTTGTTTCTATAAAAATTAGAATTATGCTAAAGCCAATTTCAAACCTTCAAAATCAAGCAAAACCTGTTCGCCGGTAACTAAGTTTTTCAGGGCAAATTTCCCTTCATTCATTTCAGATTCACCAACGATTACCGCAAAAGGAATTCCACGTTTATCAGCGTGCTGAAACTGTTTCCCCACCTTTACATTATCAGGATAAAGCTCTACTTTTATTCCAAGACTACGCAGTTTTGCGATGGCTTTCATCGAATAAAAAGCTTCTTTTTCACCATAATTAATAAACAAGGCTTTTGAAGTCAAAGTCACCGTTTCCGGGAATAAATTCAATTCTTCGATAACCAAATAAATTCGGTCCAAACCAAAAGAAATTCCTACTCCACTCATATCCTTCAAACCAAAAATCCCGGTCAAATCATCGTACCTTCCGCCACCGCCAATGGAGCCCATGGAAACTGATTTTGGCGGAGCCACTTCAAAAATGGCACCCGTATAATAATTCAATCCGCGAGCTAGGGTCACATCTAAATCTAAAACGGCTTTATTCAAACCCAAATTGATAATGTTATCACAGATAAACCGCAATTCTTCAACGCCTTTCATCCCCTCTTCGGACTCCCCTAATAAAGCAGAAAGTTTACTGATTTTCTCCGAAATAGTTCCCGTGAAATGGAATAAAGGCTGTACTTTTTTTATAGCTGATTCCCCAATTCCTTTTTCTATCATTTCCTTTTTGACACCCTCCTCGCCTATTTTGTCGAGTTTGTCCAAGGCCACCGTAAAATCGATTAATTTATCTTTGGCACCAATAACTTCAGCAATTCCCGAAAGAATTTTTCGATTATTGATTTTAATCGTTACGCCTTCCAATCCTAATTGGGTGAAAACCGAATCGTACAATTGCACCAATTCCACTTCTTGCCACAAGGATTTCGACCCCACCACATCGGCATCACATTGAAAAAATTCCCTGAAACGCCCTTTCTGCGGACGATCGGCGCGCCAAACCGGTTGGATTTGGTATCTTTTGAACGGAAACTCAATTTCGCTTTGGTGTTGCACCACATATCTAGCAAATGGAACGGTCAAATCATATCGCAAGGCTTTCTCGGAGATGCTTGAAGTCAATTTGTTGCTTTCTTTATTTTGTAATAAGGCAGCATCAGCTTTCGCCAAATAATCTCCCGAATTCAAAATCTTGAAAATCAATCGATCGCCTTCTTCCCCGTATTTTCCCATCAAGGTTTCGGAATTTTCGAACGAAGGCGTTTCTATGGGTTGAAAACCGAATTTCTCAAAATTGCTTTTGATAATCGCCATAATATATTGACGTTTTGCCACCTCAGCTGGTGAAAAATCTCTTGTTCCTTTTGGGATGCTTGGTTTCTGAGCCATTTTTTTTAGATTGCAGATTTTAGATTGCAGATTTTAGATTGGAAAATCTAAAACCATATTTTATACAGAAAATCTAAAATCTAAATTCTTAAATCTTAAATTCCTCCTGCAAATATCCTGATTTTAAAATAAAAACTTTTAGAAATTCCCAATTATCTCAAATTCCTTCTTTTTGTCTTTATTTTCGGAAACTCGTTTCAAAAAATCTTTAAGCTCATTCGTTAAAGGCAATTGATTTTGATTGTACCAAAAATCTGCCGAATAAGGAAATTTTGCTTTAAAAACATCTTTGTCAACCGCAAAATTGGATTCCACTTTTTCATTCGTAATAGAATTGGTGGTAAAATAATCCATCGTTAAATTGTAATTAAAAGCTTCCTCTCTCTTTTTATCAGCCAAAACTTCCACCTGCGCATTCAGTTTTGATAAACTGAGATAATATTTATTTAAAGTACTGCTTTTATTATATCTGATGAGTTTTTCATATCGAGTAGTCCTATATTGTGTGCTTGAAAGCGTAAATTTCTTAAAAGGCAACTCTTGGGGATTATCATACATTGATACAAAAAATTCGACAATTGCATAATCATTTCTGTTGATAATGAAATACCCTTTGCTAATTTGTCCCAAAATATTTTTCTCTTTAGCTTCAAATAAAATTTTTCTATAATCCGCATCATTGTAATGCTCTTCCGTAAAAATATGTTGATTCAAGGCAGGATAGAATCCACCAAAAAACTCAGTAAAATCTGGAAATGCAAAATCAATCTGATTCTTTTTTTGAAAAAAACTAGTTTTTCTCATATTCAAAACTTCAATCTCGCTCTGATTTTTAGGAGCTGCATTTTTACCTCTCTTGGCATGAATGTCTTGTAGCACAACGATGCTGTTATCTTTTTTAAGTACATTTCTTAAAAAGAAGTTTGAAGTGTAATTTGGAATATAATTACCAGCCATTTTATCATAGACTTTTTTGATAAACGGTTCTAAATTAGTCACAACAACTTCTTTTAACTCAAAGGCTTTAGCTTCCATAAAAATGGTATCTTGCTTTTCTGTTCTTTCAAAAGTAGTTTTTAGGGACTTATAGCCCAACAAATTAAAATTGATTTCGTTTTGACCAGAAACAAATACAAATAATCCTTCTTGATTTGTTGTAGAATTATCTTTATCATTATAAATACTAACGTTTTCTAAAGGTAATTTTGTTGTTTTATCAGCAATCATTTTACTGATTTTAAAATTCTGGGAGTTTCCAACGTTACTAAAAAAGATAATACAGGAAAGGGTAAAAAAAATATTGGTCATTACAATTAATTTACAAATTAGGAATTTCAAAAAATCTATTTAGTCAAAATCAAAATATCAATTTTTCCTACAGCAAATATGATGTTTTAAAATAAATATCACATCTTATAAAGCAAACTTGTAACAAAAATTGTATTTTCGTGTCAAATAGCCACTATGTTCAAATTATTTAGAGAAAACGTCCGAATTGCATTAGGTTCTATCCGAACTCAATTGTTGCGCACCATTCTTACTGTCCTGATTATCGCCATTGGAATCACAGCCTTGGTCGGAATCCTGACGGTTGTTTCGGCATTGGAAAATACCTTGTCAACGGATTTTGCTTCGATGGGAGCCAATACTTTCAACATCAATCAATACGAAAATACTTCCCGAAGACGTGGAGGTGAAGAAAGAGAAATCATCAACCCTATCATTTCTTATCCTGAAGCGGTGGCTTTCAAGAACAAATACAAATTTCCATTAACCGAAACTTCTATTTCTTTCACGGCAACGGCAACAGCTGAAATTAAATATGATTCCGAAAAGACAGACCCTGAAAACATTATTGTGGGTGTAGACGAATATTTTTTGGTTAACTCCGGTTTAGAAACCAGTTCAGGACGTAATTTTACCGGATTTGATATCCAAAACAACACTTATACTTGCATTGTAGGCTCTGATTTTCAAAAAGGAATACTCAAAGATGTAAACCCAATAGACAAAATAATCTCGATTCGTGGGGCCAAATTTAAAGTCATTGGAGTCCTGAAAGAGAAAGGGTCCACCTTTGGCAACAGCCAAGATCTAAGAGTTTTAATACCAATTCAAGTTGCGCGTTCCCTGTTTACAGCCCCGAATATAAATTACACCATGAGCATAATGGCAGCCCAGAAAGAAATGTTGGATCAAGCCATTGATAATGCTGTCAGCACGATGAGAAGGGTTCGTAAATTGAGTCCCGTGAAAGACAATGATTTTGCCGTGGTTCGTAGTGACGATTTGATTAATAGAATCCTCAGTATTACACAATATCTTGGAATAGCTTCCTGGATAATTGGAATAATCACGGTTTTAGGATCGTCTATTGCCTTGATGAATATCATGATTGTTTCGGTCACGGAACGTACAAGGGAAATTGGCGTTCGAAAAGCATTGGGAGCCAAAAAAAGCACCATCGCTTTCCAGTTTTTTATAGAAACCTTGCTCATTGGCCAAATGGGCGGTTTGGCAGGAATTATTTTCGGAATCAGTATTGGTTTTGCCATAGCTACAGCAATAGATTTCGTTTTTGTAATTCCTTGGGGCGCTATTCTATCAGCTTTCATCACTAGTTTTGCCGTGGCAATTGTTTCTGGTTTGTATCCGGCGATTAAAGCTTCAAAATTGGATCCAATTGAAGCGTTGCGATACGAGTAATGGAAAGTACGAGTTAAGAAATTCGAGGTACGAGGTAAAAAAATAAATGAAAGTTTTTATTTTTTGTTTAGATTATTTTTAGCTGTTTTTATTGAAGCTACAACAATTGCCAAGATTTCACTTGACTCTTTTAGAAGTTTTTCAATTTCAAATTTTAAATCTTGACTTTTATTGATTTCAAGAATTATTTCAAGAAAAAAACTAGTTTCATCTGCTTCCTCTTCAACAATTTTTAACTTATTAATAAAATCAGCAGTGGATTTTGCTCTTTGTGATGCCCTATAGTTGGCTCCTACTGAACTCAAACATCTTATAAGTTGATTTACATAAGCGTTAAATTCTCTAGTAGTTGGTAATTTTGAACATAAATAAGAGCTATCAATAGTAAATTTTATAAAATTTCTAATTTCAAACTTCGTAACTCACACTTCGTACTTCCAACTTCTCACCTCGTACCTCGAATCATTCTGTCATTTCCATAAATATCTTGTCGTAATTCGATGTTTTGAAAGTTCATTTTTTCAAGTAACTCCATCATTTCTTTTCCTAGATATTGATTGATTTCGAAGAACAATTGTCCTTTTGGAGACAGGTTTTTTTGAGCCAATTCGGCTATTTTTCTATAAAACACAAGTGCATCATTATCATCTACAAATAGTGCCAAATGCGGTTCATTGTCCAAAACATTTTTCTTGATTTCCTTTTTTTCCAATTCCCGAACATAAGGTGGATTCGAAACGATGAGATCGAATTGCTGTTCTAAATCATCCGTTTCAAGAATATTTTTTTTGAGGAAAGTAACGTTTACTTCATTGATTATTGCATTTTTTTCGGCTGTTGCCAAAGCTTTTTCAGAGACATCCACCGCGAAAACCTCAGCATTGGGAAGGTTTTTTGACAAAGCAATTGCGATGCAACCACTTCCCGTTCCAATGTCAAGAATATTTATCTTTCTAATTTGCTGCTCCCGTTCGAGCTTTGCGCTCTGTTCTTCTCCCAGCTTCCCACTTCCCATTTCTAACTTCCCACTTCTAACTTCTACCTTCTGACTTTGAATAATCCATTCGACCAATTCTTCAGTTTCCGGTCTTGGAATAAGTACATTTTCGTTCACTTCGAAATCCAATCCATAAAAACTGGTTTTACCCAATAGATATTGTATTGGAATTTCTTTTTGGAGTTGTTCCAAAATCGAATTCCATAATTGGATTTCTGCATTAGAAAAAGTCAAATCAGGATTCAACGCCAAGTCAATTCTTTTCAATTGCTGTTTCTCCTCTAAAATCAAATAGAAAAAGCTTTCGGCTTCGCCAAGATCATAAATTGACAAAAGCGCTTGAATGAAATGCGTTTTGTATTGTTTGATTTTCATTAGTTTTTCTGTTTTATATTTCCTTTGGGGATTAGGAGGTTAAATCTTTCAACATCCAAATGGGACAAGAAACGTGACCTGTACTTCCCATTGGCGAAGAAATATATTCAAATCCCACTTTTTTGTAGAGTTTTTGGGCATCGTGCATAAAAGGCATCGTTTCGAGATAGCACTTTTCGAACCCAAAATCTTTGGCACTCTGCAAACAAATTTTCATCATTTGACTGCCAATTCCCAAACCTCGAGCTTCGGGCAAGAAATACATTTTTTGCAATTCGCATATAGTTTCAGCTTCGTTTTCGAGTGGCGCGACTCCGGCAGAACCGATGATTTTACCATTTTGTTCCACCACAAAATAAGCTGATTTTGGCTTGTTGTATTCCTCAAACATCAAATCCAAATAGGCATCGGCATAAGCGGTTCCTACTTTTGGGATGTTCAATTCGTCAAAAACTGACCGAATTAATTGCGCAACCACGGGATTGTCCCACATTTCAATTTTTCTGATGATCCAATTCTCCATTTTTTTTAATGTCAGTTTAGGATACAAAAATAGAAATTGTTTAGTGTATATCTTCCAAAGATTCGAAACTTAATCCTAATCCCAAAAAAACATTACTTTTGTATTTGTGAAAGTACATGAAAAATACATCCGTCGTTGCATCGAATTGGCCAAAAATGGTTTGGGAACAACATATCCCAATCCAATGGTGGGAAGCATTATTGTATATGACGGCAAAATCATTGGCGAAGGCTGGCACAAAAAATCGGGTGAACCACATGCCGAAGTCTATGCCGTAAATTCTGTAAAAGACAAGTCGTTGTTAAAAAAATCGACTATTTACGTAAGTTTGGAACCCTGCAGCCATTTTGGAAAAACCCCACCTTGTTGCGATTTGATTATCAAAAATGGAATTCCAAATATAGTCATCGGAACCGTTGACCCTAACCTAAAAGTTGCTGGTAAAGGCATCAAAAAATTAATAGAATCCGGAGCAAATGTCACGGTGGGAGTCCTCGAAAAGGAATGCAACGAGTTGAACAAACGTTTTTTTACTTTCCACGAAAAGAAAAGACCCTATATCATTTTGAAATGGGCCGAAAGCCAAGATGGTTTTATTGCGCCTTTGACTCTTCGACGAACTCAAAATGACGAAAAAAACAGAAAACCCGTCTGGATTACCAATGAATTTTCGCGACAATTAGTGCATAAATGGCGAAGCGAAGAACAGGCGATTCTTGTTGGAACTAATACCGTTATTGAAGACAACCCCAAATTAGATGTGAGGGATTGGAAAGGAAATAATCCCATCAGAATTGTTTTGGACCAAAACAATCGTATACCAAAAGAAAGCCACATCTTTAACAATCAAGCAAAAACGATTGTTTTTTCAAAATCGACCGCTTCCTTTCGAAAAGAAATTGGTATCTTTGAAACAATTGATTTTAGAAAAAACATAGCGCAACAAATAGTTCAAATACTTTACAAACACCAAATTCAATCCATAATAATCGAAGGCGGTCGGCAAACTTTGCAGACTTTTATAGACGAAAAAATTTGGGATGAAGCCCGAATATTTATTGGAAATATTTCCTTCCTAAATGGAACGAAAGCACCAATTATAGCTTTAAAAAATATTGAAAAATACGCTATCGGCAGCGATGAACTTATAATTTCTAGAAACCATGATTAATACCATCATTTTTGATTTTGGAGATATTTTTATCAATTTAGACAAAGAAGCAACCATTAAGGGCCTTAAAGAATTGGGTTTGTCAGAATGGAACGAAGATTTAAACCAATTGAATTTACAGTTTGAAAAAGGAGAAGTCTCCGAAGAAAACTTCTTGATGGGCATACAAAGACATATTCCGACAGCTTGCATCGATGAAATTTCAAGTGCTTGGAACGCTATTCTTTTGGATTTCCCCTTGTATCGATTAGAGTTCCTGCAAAAACTCTCCAAAAAATACCGCCTTTTTTTATTGAGCAACACCGATGCTATTCACATTGAAACTTTCGAACAGGAAACTGGCATATCTTTTTACAGCGATTTTTACCAATGTTTTGAAAAAGTATATTTCTCCTTTGAAATGGGAATGAGAAAACCCGATGCCGAAATTTTCAATTATCTCATACAAAAACATGATTTGTCCGTAAAAAAGACCTTATTTGTTGACGATAAAAAAGAGAATACCGATACCGCTCTTTCTCTAGGATTTCATATTTGGAATTTACAAGTAGGCCAAGAAGATGTGGTGCAGTTATTTTCAAAAAAAGACTTACAGCTATGAACAATTTCCAGTTTTAAACAATTTGGAGGACACCTACAAAACTATAGCATTTCCTTCAGAGGAGATTCTTTTTAAAGAAAAAAGCAGTAAATTTTTCGGCTATGCATTTCCTGTCCAATCTGAAGCAGAAATAAAACCCATAATCGATACTTTACGCAAACAACATCCGCATGCCGCTCATTATTGTTATGCCTATCAAATTGGAACTGATACAATTATTTACCGAGCTAATGATGATGGAGAACCCAGCAATACTGCTGGAATGCCTATTTATGGACAAATTCAGTCTTTTGGAATTACCAATGTTTTGATTCTAGTTGTCCGAACTTTTGGCGGAGTAAAATTAGGGGTGGGCGGATTGATTACCGCTTATAAAACCGCAGCCCAAATGACACTCAATTCTTCAAAAATAATCGAAAAAACTATTGACATCCACTATTTGGTTTCTTTCGATTACAAGAACATCAATAAAATAATGCGCGTTATTAAAGAAAAAAATATTGAAATTGTGAGCCAGAAAATGGAAATGAGTTGTGAAATAGAAATCATCACACGAAAAAAAAATGCCAAAATGATTTTCGACATTTTTAATTCCATGTTTGAAATTGTCATAAAACCTTACCTACAATAATCTCAAAAAAAACAAGATTTTTTCATCATTTCGTAAAGAACAGTTGTTAATTTTACTTTTTTTCTAAAATAGCCGAAATATATTCTGGTGGAGCAACAGGTCTTCCCGTTTTCATGTCCACAAAAACCAAAATAGAGTTGCCAGTTGTTAATAACTCATCCCTTTCATTATAGAGTTCATAATCAAATTCAATCTTGACAGACGTCTTGTCTTTTAATATGGTTTTCAAAGTCAAAAGCTCATCATAATGAGCTGGTTTTTTATAATTCATTGTCAACGAAACCACAGGAAGCATTATTCCGTTTTCTTCCATCGATTTATATGAAATCCCTTTGTTTCTAAGCCATTCGACCCTTCCTATTTCAAAATATTGAGCATAATTCCCATGATAAACGACCCGCATTTGGTCAGTTTCCGAGTAGCGAACACGGATTTGAACTTGATGATATTCCATTGCTTATTTGTTAAAAAATTAAAAATTAAAAAGTCTCATACAACAATATTTTATAAAATTTACATTCAAATAATTTTTTTTTAGCAATATTTATTCACATATTTGTTACCCCGAAAATCGACACTAATTCAACAACGTTTTTGGATGAAAAACCCATTAACAAACGAAATAATTTGACCAAATTTATGAACAAGACTGCACAATCAGTATGGGAAAACTGCCTATCTTTCATCAAAGACAATATTGCAGACCAAGCCTACAAAACTTGGTTTGAACCTATTAAATCAGTTGAACTTACCGATAATGCATTATATATTCAGGTTCCAAGTAAATTTTTCTACGAATGGCTAGAAGAACATTATGTTAAATTACTAAAAGTAGCATTAACCAAAGAACTCGGAAAAAATGCAAAGTTACTTTATAAAATCAAAATGGAAAACACTTATGGCAATAAACAACCGTTTACGGAACAACTGCCAAGTGCGAATCGCGGTCCGATGAAACCGCAAGATGTTGATGCTCCATACAAAAACCTTAATCCGGAATTAAGAAATCCGTTTGTAATTCCGGGAATTCGAAATTTAAAAATCGAATCACAACTGAATGCCAATTATAGTTTTGATAATTTTCTGGAAGGCGATTCCAATAGATTGGCTCGTTCAGCTGGTATGGCTGTAGCCAATAAGCCTGGTGGAACTTCATTTAATCCATTATTGATTTTCGGCGGTGTAGGTTTGGGCAAAACGCATTTAGCCCATTCTATTGGAGTGGAAATCAAAGATAAATATCCAGAAAAAACGGTTTTATACATTTCAGCCGAAATTTTCACCCAACAATATATAGATTCCGTAAAGAAAAATAATCGAAATGATTTTATACATTTCTATCAATTGATTGATGTATTAATTATTGATGACGTTCAATTCCTTTCCGGAAAATCAGGAACCCAAGACGTGTTTTTCCATATTTTCAATTACTTGCATCAAAACGGAAAACAGGTAATCTTGACTTCAGACAAGGCTCCCGTTGACATGCAGGATATTGAGCAACGATTGTTGTCGCGTTTCAAATGGGGATTGTCCGCAGAATTGCACCAACCGGATTATGAAACCAGAATTTCTATCCTCAAGAATATTTTATACCGTGATGGAGTCGAAATTCCTGAAGAAATCATAGAATATGTTGCTCGAAACATAAAAACAAATGTAAGAGAACTCGAAGGAGCCATTATTTCATTGATTGCCCAATCTTCTTTCAATAAAAAAGAAGTGACTTTGGAATTAGCCAAAAATGTGGTCGAAAAATTCGTGAAAAATGTAAAACGAGAAATCTCTATCGATTACATCCAAAAAATTGTTTCCGATTATTTCCAATTGGATTTGGAAACCCTTCAATCCAAAACCAGAAAAAGACATATCGTTCAAGCCCGACAATTAGCAATGTTTTTTGCCAAAAAATTCACCAAAGCCTCCTTAGCCAACATCGGTTCACAAATAGGCGACCGCGACCATGCAACCGTATTACACGCCTGTAAAACAGTTGATAATTTGGTTTCCACCGACAAACAATTCAAAAAATTTGTCGACGATATCAATAAAAAATTAACGTTATAGAAGCTTTATGTCCGTAAAGATTTTAATGGTTTGTTTAGGCAATATTTGTCGGTCACCATTAGCCGAAGGAATATTGGCTTCAAAACTTCCAAAGGATAAATTCACGGTAGATTCTGCAGGAACTGGTTCTTGGCACATTGGCCATGCTCCAGACGAGCGTTCCATTGCTGTGGCAAAAAAAAACAAGCTGGATATTTCAAAACAAAAAGGAAGACAATTCACGGCAAGTGATTTTGACTTTTTTGATTATATCTATGTTATGGATAATTCCAATTATAGTGATGTCATGGAACTTTCCAAAAATCAAGAGCAAAAGAATAAAGTACAACTCATTCTGAATGAATTATTTCCAAATGAAAATGTAGATGTACCCGATCCTTATTATGGTGTGCCAAATGGATTTGATGCGGTCTATAAAATGCTTGACGAAGTTTGTGATTTAATTGCCTTAAAGTTAATCGAAAAGCATCCCTGATTATTACATTAATCCCTGTTTACTCCACAAATCGAAATACTTTCCTTCTTGAGACAATAAATCTTGATGATTTCCTGACTCGACAATAGTTCCATTTTCCATTACCAAAATGGTGTCCGCATTGGCTATAGTGCTTAGTCGATGGGCAATTACAATAACGGTTTTTCCTTGTGATTTGAAATCGTCTATGACTTCTTTAACAATTCTTTCGGCATTGGTGTCTAGAGATGATGTGGCTTCGTCCATTAGTAAAACTTCGGGATTTTTATACAAAGCTCTTGCAATGGCAATGCGTTGCTTTTGACCGCCCGAAAGCATGGCACCGTTTTCTCCAATTTGGGTTTCGAAACCATTAGGCAATTTTTCTACAAACTCATTAATTCCCAATTGTTTAGATAAATCCAGAATCCGTTGAATATTCGGAAACGAATCGCCCAAAGCAATATTTTCGACAATATTCCCTGAAAACAAATTGAGCTGTTGTGGAATGACACCAACACAAGTCCTTAAACTTTGATAATGAATGAATTGCGCATCATAATCACCAATGTATATTTTGCCTTCCTTGATGGGATATAAATTTTGCAAAAGCGAAATCAGGGTGGTTTTGCCACTGCCACTTTCGCCAACAATAGCGGTGGTTTCATTCTTTTTGAAAACTGCGTTGAAGTTTTTGAAAACTTCCGTTCTCGAACCGTATCTAAAGCTTACATTCTCGAATTTTATGTCGCCAATATTTTCCCGCTGCAATTCCACTTTATTCTCAGTTTCTTCGCGTTCCAAATCCATGATTTCAAATAATCTATCGGCAGCGATGAGTGCGTTTTGCGCCGTTTTATTCATTCCAATCAAAGAAGCAACTGGCGATGTAAAATAACCAATCAAAGCATAAAACGAAAACAATTCTCCAGGAGTAATGGCTCTGTCAATGACATAACCCGAACCAATCCACATCAAAATTACTGTAAATATGGAAGCTAAAAACTGTGTGGAAGTTCCAGCGAAAATGCTATTCAAACCTGATTTGTAAGTAGTGAATAATAATTTTACAAATCGGTTTTCGGTTTTTAGATTCGAAAAATCTTCAATACCAAATTCTTTCACGGTGCGAATATGGGTTACACTTTCGACCAATTGGGTTTCGAGTTCAGCAGCATTTTCCATAATCTTGCGTTCTACTTTTTTGTTGAATTTGTTCAGCAAAAAATAGATAAAACCATAAAACGGAATGACCAACAAAATGACCAATGCCAGTTTCCAATAATAGGTAAACATCAAAGTAAAAGAAAAAATAACGATGAAAATATTGACAATCATCTCAATAGCGACTTCGTTAATGAAAGAACGAATTTTAACGGCATCGCTTATTCTTGAGGTAATTTCGCCAATTTGCATTGTGTCGAAAAAGCGTTGTGGCAAATGCAGTAAATGTTTGTAATAGCCTAGAATCAATTTGGCATCAATCAGTTGTCCTGTTTTCATCACAAACAGACTTTTTTTGGAACCAATATACCCCTGAAGCAGAATAATAACAAGCATTGAAACACTCAATAAATTCAACAAGTTTCGATTGCCTTCGACCAAAACATAGTCGGTTATTTTTTGGATGTAAATGGACATTGCCAAACCCAAAACGGTAAAAAGTATCGCACCTACCAAAGCTTGAACCAAAATGGTTTTATGCGGTTGCACCAAATGCCAAAAACGTTTTAGTGGAGAAATTTTTTCGTTATAAGTTCTAAAGTCGTCATTTTGGGCAAAAAGAATCAAAACGCCCGACCAAATTTTCTGGAATTCCTCGAAAGTATGGGTTTCCATTTTGCCGAAAGCCGGATCCATTACAGTAATTTTAGATTTTAGATTGCTGATTTTAGATTGTTCTAAAACACATTCTACTTTATAAATTACCAAATAATGATGCAATTGTTCTTTGACCACCACGTGGGCAATGGTAGGAAGTGGAATTTTGTCAATGGCATCCATACCGCCTTTGACACCTTTGGCAGTGAAACCCATTTTTTCGGCGGCTTCAATCATGCCCAAAACGTTGGTGCCTCGTTTGTCTGTATTGGCAAATTGACGAATGCGAGCAATGGGAATATTTACTCCGTAATGACTGCCTATCGAAGCCAAGCAAGCTGCACCGCAATCTTTTATGTCGTGTTGTTTAATTTTGATAGATGCCATTTAAATTAGAAATTAGTAGTTAGAAATTAGAAATGGGTTATTGGAAATTAGTAATTTTGATTTACCACAAATTAATTTCTTTATGAAAAATGATAATGTTATCCACACAAAATCAAAAAAATTCGCAATTCGAGTAGTCAATATTTTTAAGTATTTACAAGCTGAGAAAAAAGAGTTTGTTTTATGAAAACAAATGCTTCGAAGCGGAACTGCAATAGGTGCTTTGATAAAAGAAAGCGAATTTGCCCAAAGCAGAAAAGATTTTTTAAACAAATTGTACATTGCTCTTAAAGAAGCAAATGAAACCCAATATTGGATTGAACTATTGTTTGAAACTGAATACATTACAGAAAAAGAGTTTGAATCATTATCGAAAGATGGTCTTGAATTAATAAAATTATTGGTTAGCATTACAAAAAAACTCAAAGAAACTTTGAATAATTAGCAATTAGCAATTTCTAATTCCTAATTCCTAATTTCTAATTTCTAATTTCTAACTGCTAATTTCTAATTGTTTAGGGTTTAGCCAATCATCCACTTTATCAAACAACAACTCAAACAAACTTCTTCTGGTGATGATGTATCTTGAGGTGAGCGTCATTCCTTTGGAAACATTGGTTTTATATCCCGATTGTAGTTTCATTGCTGTGGAGTTTAAGCTACAACGCACCTTGAAAAAGGCTTGTTCACCTTGAATGGTAATATTCCTGTCAATGTCTATCACTTTACCCTCGAGCAAACCCCATTGATTATAATTGAAAGCATCGATTTGGAATTTTACGACTTGGTTATTCTTTATCAATCCAATGTCGTTTGGCGAAATAGTACTTTCTACAATGAGTTGATCTACTGCCGAAATCGTGGCAATGGGTTGGGAAGCATTGAGAAAAGAACCCACTTGCAGCCCAGAAAAACTCTCAATAGTGCCTGAAATTGGGGCTAGAACCACATAATTATTTTCCTCCACTTTTATTTTTGCAACAGTGCCGTCTATGCTCTTTACTCTTTCTTCTAATTCTCTCCGCTGGTTTTCCCAAGTTGCTTTTTGTTGGCTCACAAAACTCTGCAATGCCTGTTGGGCAAAACGAAGATCATACAATTGTTTTTCGTGTTCTGCACTGGCTATGATGCCTTTGTCGAATAGTGTTTTGCTGCGGTTGAAGTTGATTTGGGTTTGGGCGACTTTGCTCTGCAACTCGTTTTTGCGGGCTTGGTATTGGTAGAATTCCTCTTTGGCGGTTGGCGTTCTTAAATGCGATACACGATTGGCAAGCAAGTTTGCCATATCCTCCAGCAACATTTGCGTAGCACCCGACAGTGTATCTTGGGTTTGTTTCTCGGTGAGCAAACTTTCTTTGGCGATTTTGATAAGCGTATCGCCTTTGCTAACCACCGCGTTATTTTTGAGTGCCAACCAACTAATGCGACCACTCACGATGGCAGTAACCGGCACATTATCTGTCTTAGAACGAATAATACCGCGACTCTGGCTGCTGATGTCTATCTTGATGACTGGCAACAAAAACAAACCAACAATAAGTGCCAAAACCAACACCAAATAGATAGAAATACTCTTGGTTTTGTTTTTGTAAATGAGGTTTTCGAGGGTGTTTATGGGGTCTTGGCTGAAAATCATTGTTGATTTTTTAACGATGAAAATTCTTTTTTCTTTCTTTCCAAAAAATCAATTAGTGATAATATATTATTTGACTCAGTTATTTGTTTTAGATCCTTATCTTGATTACAAAACTCAAGAAATAAATAAATGTCATTTCGGTCTAAATTTAAATTTTTAACAAAATAATCTTCGCTGAATTTTTTTTTAATTGATTCTATAAAAATTTCATTTTTGGGCTTTTGTTTTTTTTTAACAAAAGCATCTATTATTTTTTTGCCACCAGCTATCAAATTAATTCCATATTGTGTTTGGTCATTTACAAGTTCTTGGTCTTTAATCATTTTTACAAATGCACTTTTGTCATAGTCATATTTTAATTTAAAATTCGGTACTTTATAAATAATTACTTCTTTCAATTGTACTACTTTATTTTCAGTTTTTGAAACGCTATCTTTTTTATTAATTAAAGATAAACTACAAATTGTATCTTTTGCTTTAGTGTTCGCAAGAATGATTGAAGTGTTTGTAATAATTTGTGAAAAACCGTTGATTGACAGCAACAAACAAAAAAACCTAAATATCATTTATTAATTTTTTATAGATAGTACAAAACCCAAATAAATCCTAAAATCTTCTCTCAAAGACGGTGTTTCAGGTATAAAGCCTTTTGTTTTATAAGAAGCTCCAAAATTAAAATAAGCTGCATTATTTTTTTTATTCCAACTAGTAAACCTCAATGCTAATTCTGATTTTATACCAAAACCAAATTGATTTTCATTTGTTCTAAATTCTAACCTTTTTGGTTGTTCCCAAAAATCTATTGACGAATTTAACAAAAATTTATCATTATGAAATGCGTAATTATGTAATTTGATACCACCAGCAAGGAAAGCATAACTTTTATTGAAATACTGTCTAAAGTATGGGTTTATTTTATATTTGTCTTTAATAGTTAAATACGCATTTTGCTCTGTAAAATCGCCAAAAGGAGCTAACGAATAATTGACTGAAAAATTGGCTTTTACATCTTTGGAAAGAATATAATTACTTTTTTTCCAAATATTTGGATTAAGAAAGTTAAGAAATGACATAAAAGCCATACGATTGCCATACGATTTTTCTTCAGTTGTTAAATCATTTCTCTCTGTATATCGATAAAATTCCATTGTAGGTCTGTGCAAATGACGTATCATACCATATAAATCGTGACCAACTATATCACGTTTTAATTCTGAATCATCACTCTCTTTAATTCCTGACTTCATCGAAAATAAATTGGTAAGATAATAAAATTGAGTTCCTAATTTTCGCATTAAATAATCAGGATACAAAACAGAGTGGTTTTCTTCATTAAAATTAAAAAACGCATCCGATTTTTTCAGATAGGCATAATCAGATTCTAATCCAGCCGTATGAAGTCTTATGTAATTTGGAAAGTCATTATTATGCAAATTAATCAAAGTTTCATCAGTTACTCCAGTAACTTTTGCAACTAAATGCTTATCAAAAATAGGCTCACTTATGCTACCAATCCCAAGTTCAGACAATACGGAACGATGCCCTTCTTCGTGTGTAATAGCCTGACCTAAAAATCCAGTAAATAACATTAAACTGTTAAAATATAACATTTTCTCTTTTTTAGAAAATGCATCATCATAAATACTATTACCCAAATAACGAACAGATGTTAGCATCAAATCATTACTCTGATTCATTGTAAAAAGATAGTTTCTACTTTCGTAAAAATTATAATTATAATACTTTGTTTGAGCAAGAATCAAGTTTGAAAAAAATAATAGAGAAAAAATAAAAAAAAATTTAATATAGAATTTGTTTTTGTTCATTATGATAAAAATTACTTTTATTAAAGGAGAATGTTCTA
>Ga0214162_1000078_pt1 | contig 21064 bp, 19 predicted proteins | sample LakMenepilimnion_3_FD_153000 | JGI IMG/M metagenome (GOLD analysis project Ga0214162, IMG submission 153000) | Freshwater microbial communities from Lake Mendota, WI - Practice 20APR2010 epilimnion v5 | ecosystem: Environmental > Aquatic > Freshwater > Lake > Epilimnion/Euphotic zone | place...
GAATTTTATTTTCCTGCCAATTTTCCTTTGGCAAAGAATTAGTCAATCCAATAATATTCTCTTGAATTTTCTTTTGTTTTTGGGCTTCAGAAGTCAGATTAGTGGTGCCTTCCAAAACTTTTGTAGTAACATCTTCGATTTTTACCATAAAAGTGACCGTCAGTGCTTCATTTGGCAATTCGTCTTCCATTTTATAAGCCCAAAATCCATCGGTCAAATAATCGTGTTCAACGCTGGAGTGTGCTTGAATCTGTGAAAATCCACAATGATGATTGGTCAAAATCAATCCTTTTGGAGAAATTACTTCCGAGGTGCAACCTCCGTTAAAATGTGGAACGGCATCTTTCAAGCTAGAATGATTCACGTCATAAATGTCTTTTACGGACATTTTCATCCCCAAGTTTTTCATTTCTTTTTCGTTCAATCCCTTTAAAAGCGAAGGAATCCACATACCGCCTTGCTGGGCTTGAATTTGAATGACAAAGAATAATAAGAGCAATTTTAAAATTTTCATTGTATTAGATTTAGGGGGTAATTTTACAGGATTTTGAATTTCAATCATTCAAAAGGTATTTTAAAATAATGGGTGTCGCTCCTTTGTTCATTTGTACAAAAGTGCTGCAAATATGCCCTTTTTCGTTTCGAATGTCATCGTTGGCTATCAAATTGGAAAAAGCATCAACAAGCTCATTTTTATTTGAAATGGAAATACAACCCCCCATATTCACCAAAGCCGTCGCTTCTGCAAAATGAGAAAAGTTGGGGCCAATAACAATGGGAACGCCAAAAGTGGCGGGTTCCAATATATTGTGAACCCCTGGATTTCCAAAACCTCCGCCAACATAAGCAATGTCGGCATAACTGTAAATTTTGGTCAAAATTCCGATGGTGTTAATAATAAAGACATCAAAATCTTGTAGTGATAGGTCGCGACCTGTACCTACTTCAGAAAACAAAACTACTTTTTTGGAAATGGATTTTTTCAAATTCTTAATTTGCTCCTCTTTAATGTTGTGTGGGGCAATGATAAACTTCACTTTTTCGGCGGTTTGATTGATATAATCCACCAATAAATTTTCGTCTTTGGGCCAAGAACTTCCTGCTACAATCGTCAAGGTATCGTTTTGGAATGCCTCAATAAAATCCAGGTAATTGTCTTTTTCCAAAATCGATGCTACTCGGTCAAAACGCGTATCACCTGAAACGGCAACATTGGTTTTGCCTAATTCTAACAACAATTTTTTTGAACTTTCATTTTGCACAAAAAAGTAAGTAAAAGTGTCTAGGGCAGTCCTGTAAAAGCCGCCGTACCATTTAAAAAACAATTGGTTTGTTCTAAAAATTCCGGAAATCAAATACGTAGGAGTTCCAAGTTTTCTCAATTCGGCCAAATAATTTGGCCAATATTCATATTTGATGAAGAAAACCATTTCCGGATGAACCAACGACAAAAAATGTTTAGCATTCTTTTTGGTGTCCAAAGGCAAATATACCGTAACATCGGCAACAGAATTGTTTTTTCTGACCTCATAACCCGATGGCGAGAAAAAAGTAACTACGATTTTATGATTAGGGTATTTTATTTTTATCTTTTCAATAACCGGCAAGCCTTGCTCATATTCGCCAAGGGAAGCGGCGTGAAACCAAATGGTTTTGTCGGTTGCGCTGATTCTGCTTTCTAAAATTTCAAAAACAGGCTTTCGGCCATCCACAAAAAGTTTGATTTTTGGACTGAAGATGGCAACGATTTTCAATAAAAAATCAGCAATTTGAACAATTATATTGTATAAAAAAAGCATATCAAAAAATTTCTGCGGCTAAAATACGTTTTCTTTTAATTATCTATAAAATCATTCTGCTAAAATCCTTATTTTTGTTCCAAATTTAAAACTTTGTGTCTCGATAGTTATTGGCATTGTGTTTTAGTAAATGTAAACAAAAGCTTAAATGAAAAAAATCCAAATGGTTGACCTAAAAAGTCAATATGAAAAAATAAAAAAAAGCGTAAATACTTCTATCCAGGAAGTTCTCGATACCAATACCTACATTAATGGACCGCAAGTTCAACAATTCCAAAAAAATCTCGAAAAATATCTTGATGTCAAGCACGTAATTCCTTGTGCAAATGGAACCGATGCCCTGCAAGTAGCCATGATGGGATTGGATTTGAAACCGGGAGACGAGGTAATCACTGCCGATTTTACTTTTGCCGCAACTGTTGAGGTGATTGCTTTGTTGCAACTCAGGCCGGTTTTGGTCGATGTTGATTTGTATAATATGAACATTTCTATCGAAGGAATTAAGCGCGCCATCACGCCAAAAACCAAAGCGATTGTACCCGTGCATTTATTTGGTCGTGCCGCTAATATGGAAGCGATTATGGCTATTGCGGCAGCACACAATCTTTATGTTATTGAAGACAATGCACAAGCTATTGGAGCCAATTGCAAGTTTTCAGACGGAACGAAAAAGAAAGCGGGAACGATTGGTCATGTTGGGGCAACCTCCTTTTTCCCTTCCAAAAATTTGGGATGTTATGGTGATGGTGGAGCTATTTTTACCAATGATGATGCCTTGGCACACCAAATCCGCGGAATCGTAAACCACGGAATGTACGAGCGTTACCATCACGATGTGGTGGGCGTGAATTCAAGATTAGACAGTATTCAGGCTGCGGTTTTGAATGCTAAATTGCCTTTGTTGGACGAATACAACAAGGCACGTCAGAATGCTGCCAGAAAATATAGTTTGGCTTTTGACGGACACAAAAACATTATCGCGCCAAGCATTTGTGAGATTTGCGATTGCCACGTTTTTCACCAATATACCTTACGAATCATCAACGCAGACAGGAATGGGTTGATGCAACATTTGTTGGACAAAGGCATTCCTTGCGCCATTTATTACCCCATTCCGTTGCATTCACAAAAAGCCTATTTGGATTCAAGATATAAAGAAGACCATTTTCCGGTGACCAATCAATTGGTGAAAGAAGTGATTTCCTTGCCCATGCACACCGAATTAGACGATGAACAAATTGAATTCATCACGGGTTCGGTTTTAGAGTATTTAAAATAATTCCAGTAGAGACGCGATTTATCGCATCTTTTTTATAAACGAAATGACGCAATAAATCGTGTCTGTACAAAATAATAAAATGAAGATACTAGTAACAGGAGGTTTGGGTTTTATCGGTTCACACACTGTGGTCGAATTGCAGAATCAGGGCTTCGAAGTAGTTATAATTGACAATCTTTCGAATACCTCGTTGAATGTTTTGGACGGAATTGCTAACATTACGGGAATCAACACGGCATTTGAAAATTTAGACTTGCGCGACAAAGAAAAAGTGCAGGATTTCTTCAAAAGGCATCGTGACATCTCTGGTGTAATCCATTTTGCCGCTTCGAAAGCAGTAGGCGAAAGTGTTGTAAATCCGTTGTTGTATTATGAAAACAACATTAACACTTTGGTTTATTTGCTTCAGGAATTGCAACAACAACCGGAAGCCAATTTCATCTTTAGTTCGTCCTGCACGGTGTATGGTCAAGCCGAAAAAATGCCCATTACCGAAGATGCCTCCATTCAAACGGCGATGTCACCTTATGGAAATACCAAACAAATTGGCGAAGAAATCATAACCGACACAACCAAAGTGACTAATATCAACTCGATTTTGCTGCGCTATTTCAACCCAATTGGGGCGCATTCCTCGGCTGAAATTGGCGAATTGCCTATTGGAGTTCCGCAAAATTTGGTGCCGTTTATTACCCAAACCGGTTTAGGTTTACGGAATGAATTATCGGTTTACGGAGATGATTATCCAACGCCTGACGGCACTTGCATTCGCGATTATATTCACGTAGTCGATTTGGCGAAAGCCCACGTTATTGCCCTGAAACGTTTATTGGATAAAAAGAACTTGGTTAAAGTCGAAACCTTTAATCTGGGAACAGGAACCGGAAGTTCCGTTTTGGAAGTGATTCGCGCTTTCGAGAAAGTAAGTGGGCAAAAACTGCCTTATAAAATCGTGGCTCGCAGAGAAGGCGATATTACCTCGGCTTATGCCAATACGGATAAAGCGAACAATGTCTTGGGCTGGAAAGCACAATCAACATTGGAACAAGCCATGGAAAGTGCCTGGAAATGGGAAAAGAAGATTAGAAACAAGTAATCAGTGTTCGGTTTTTAGTGTTCAGTAAAAAACGAAATCCTAAATTATCAGTTGATAATTGAGGATTTTTTGCATTTATACTGATTGTCACGCTGGAAGCGTCTCAGCAAACGCGCGCAACATAATTTAGACGCTTCCAGCGTGACAAATAGTAAGAATAAGGAATGAGCTAAATTCGTTTTTGAATTGTTTTGTACTATTTTCAAATGTTGAAAATGAAAATTTAAGTTTTAAATAATTAGTTGTAAATTCGTTACAAAAAAACAAAGGTTATGAATCCTAAAAAAGACAACCCAAAAATAAATAAAGCTGAAGAGCCTTCTGCGGCTTACGAAACCTCGAAAATTAAGTTCAAGGGTATTGACAGGGCCACTTTTGATTTTGATGATGAATTTAAAAATGGTTTAACTCCAGAAGAAGCCAAAGCAGAATCTATCAAAAGAATTAGAGAATGGTGGGGAAAATAAAAGTTATTTTCACGCCATACGTAATCGATTTTTTTGGATGATTTGGTTCGTGTTTTGTACAAGAAGGAATACTTTGGTTTTATTGAAACAGCCGAAGAATATGTATTGAAAATTTACGATGCAGTTCCGGAAAATATTAAATTAAGTCCTCACAAATCAACTCCCAAAAACTTAAAACATCTAGGCTCCAATTACATTTTTTACAAATCCAATAATCGAACAACTTGGTATGTTTTCTTTGAAAGAAAGAATCAGAAGTATTTGATTACTGGAATTATCAACAATCATTGCCAAGAAGCGAAGGAGTTGTAATTATTAAAAAACAAAAAATCCCCACAAACCTAAGTTTATGAGGATTCAATTTATTACAACAACTGATCACTAAAAACTGACCACTGACCACTAATTTTAAGTGTTCGCCGTCACCGCTTCCCTGTCAATTTTTGCAATCAATCCAGCCAATACTTTTCCGGGCCCCACTTCGGTAAACAAAGTAGCTCCGTCTTTTATCATTTGTTGCACAGATTGTGTCCATTTTACGGGAGCAGTCAATTGGATAATTAGGTTTTTCTTGATTTCGGCAGGATCAGAAACGGCTTTCGCCGTCACGTTTTGATATACTGGGCAAATAGGAGTGGAGAACGCTGTTGCTTCAATGGCTGCGGCCAATTCCTCTCTTGCCGGTTCCATCATTGGCGAGTGAAAACCACCACCCACAGGCAATAGTAAGGCACGTTTTGCTCCGGCTTCCTTCATCGCTTCGCAGGCTTTTTCTACCGCCGAAGTTTCTCCCGAAATCACTAATTGTCCCGGACAGTTATAATTAGCAGCCACGACGATTCCGTCGATTGAGGCACAAACTTCTTCCACGACATTGTCGGCTAATCCCAAAACTGCCGCCATTGTCGAAGGTTTTATTTCGCAGGCTTTTTGCATTGCCAAAGCGCGTTGAGAAACCAATCGCAACCCGTCTTCAAACGACAAAACACCATTGGCAACCAAGGCCGAAAATTCGCCCAAAGAATGCCCCGCCACCATTTCGGGTTTGAAATTTTCCAAGGTTTTTGCCAAAATAACCGAATGCAGGAAAATCGCTGGTTGGGTAACTTTAGTTTCTTTCAATTCTTCGGCGGTACCTTCAAACATAATGTCCGTGATGCGAAAACCCAAGATTTCATTGGCTTTTTCGAAAAGTGATTTTGCTAATTCGGAGTTTTCATACAAGTCTTTGCCCATTCCGGTGAATTGTGCTCCTTGACCAGGAAATACGTATGCTTTCATTTATTTTAGTTTAAGGTTTAAGGTTTTAAAGTTGCAGAACTCTAAAAAGCAAAAATAGTTTATAAATTACAAACCTCAAAGGTTTTAGAAGTCTTTGAGGTTTGTCATATATTTCGAAGAATGTAATTGCAATTTTATATAAAAAACTGTAAGTTTTTGAAATGTGTATTACTTATTCGTTTCCAAAGGAAGTAATTTAAACGAAGTGGCTTTGAAACGATTATCCACTATTTCTCCAACCACTTCGGCTTTTCTTATGGCTGCACATAAACCGTCATCGGCGTGTGCGTCCCCGTGGGAGTCGATTGAAGTTCCATCCACAAAATAGGATTTTCCGTCTATTCGAACGGCCAATTCACAGCCGTGTCCTTTCATCTTGAATTGGCATTGGCCACAAGAGGCCTCGATGATTTGAGGCTTGGGTTGTTCTTTTTTGTCCTGTGCATTTACGAATACTACAGAAAACAGGAATAGCAAGGAGAATAATTTTTTCATCTTTCTAGGATTAATTTTTACTAAGATAGCTTTTTAACGTTTTAATCTTCTTCAATTTCAAATTCGGCATCTTTCTCCCAAATTTCCATTTCGCAGGGTTTGCAATTGAATTTGAGTTTGTATTCTAATTCACCCTGTTTCAATACTAGAGGCTCTTTGAGTCTGCCATCCATATCGGGATGGTATTTTGGGCATTTTTCCAATTCGTATTTGATACAATACTTGGTGGTCATTACACGAGATTTTCCAGGATCCCATTGCAGTTCGAATGCTTTTTCGATTTCAGTAACGCCGTGACGTTCGTAAAATTTTCGAGCCAATTTGTTGGAAACATTGTACATAAAATCCAGTTTGGTTTCTGGATAAGGATGCGTTGTTTTGACCAATTGGTGTTCGTGGCGCTTATAGTTGGCGAGACGAATTTCGGATAATTGTTCGAAAACCGTTCTTCGCATTTCGTTGATTTTGGAAATGGGAAGGAACCAGTTTTCAGAAAATTGAATGGTTATTTCATCGGCGGTGTAAGGCGTGAAACCTGTTTTGGCCAAATTGATTTTGAAATTTTCCTCGATAGATTCATTGTTTTTGGTTCTTTCTTTTGGATGAACCAATTTTACGCTGCTCTCATTTCCGTCTTCGTCGGTGGCGATGAGTTCAAAGCCGTTTTCGTTTTCGGTCAACACTAAAGCCGTACTGATTTTTCGGATAGCACTGTCTTCGCGCTCCACAATTTTGATGAAAGCAGCGTCGTTGTTGCGGTAAATGAAAGTTCCGGGTTTGATTTCTTTGACAACATTGGGATAAGCCAAACCGTTTTCAACTTTGTTGACATAAATTCCGTCGGCTTCGTTGTTTTCGTTGATGAAACAAAGTCCGTCGCCATTGTTCAGGAATTCCCCGTTTTCGATTTCATAAGCATTTCCGGTCGTTTTAATTAGTTTACCAATGTATTGCCCTTTCGATTTTGGACTTTCCCAAGAACCAATAGATTGGTGTCTTTCGTTGACAAAATAATCGGTATACCCACGGTTGAAACTTTTGTTCAAAGCCGATTCGAAAGTATAAGTACATTTTCCGGAAGAAGCTTTGCAGTATTTTTCGCTGCCTTCGCCTTCCAGAAAAGCGTCCAGTTTTTGTCGTAAATACGAAACATTGTTTTTTACATAGACAATGTCTTTCAATCGCCCTTCGATTTTGAAAGAGCAAATTCCAGCTTCAATCAGATTTGGGATTTGGTCCGAAACATCAAAATCCTTGATGGAAAGCAGGTGGCTGTTTTTGATTAAGGTTTCGCCGTGACCGTCGATGAGGTTGTAGGGCAAACGACAGTTTTGGGCACAAGAACCCCGATTGGCAGAGCGTTCGCCATTGGCCACACTCATATAACAATTCCCGCTGAAAGAAACGCAAAGCGCACCCGTCACGAAAAATTCCAATTCCACATCGCTGACATCACTGATTTCCTTGATTTGGTGCAAGTTCAGTTCACGCGCCAAGACCACTCGCTTCATTCCGGCATCTTTCAGGAATTTGATTTTATGAGGGTCACGGTTATTGGCTTGCGTACTGGCGTGAATAACGATGGGAGGCAAGTCCATTTCCATAACGGCCATATCCTGAACAATCAGGGCATCGACTCCAATGTCGTACAATTTCCAAATCATTTGACGACAGGTTTCCAATTCGTTGTCGTACAAAATGGTGTTGACTACCACAAAAACTTGGGCGTTGAATAAATGCGCATATTTAACCAATTCGGCCACGTCTTCAATCGAATTGGTGGCGTTGGAACGGGCTCCAAACTGCGGGGCTCCAATATATACGGCATCGGCACCACTATTGATGGCGGCCATACCGTGAATTAAATCCTTGGCAGGAGCGAGTATTTCTATTTTCTTTTTCATCTAGGGGATGATCATTTTTATAATGGATAGAATTTTAGGCTTTTGAGCTTTCGCCCAAAAAGCTTGCAAAGTTCTTATAAAAATTCGAGATTTCTAATAAGGGAATGGATTTTTTGGAAATAATTTAGGGAAACGGAAGACGAGGAGATTTAGTATGTTTAGTTGTTGTGCTTTTCTTTATTTTACATATAAATAGTAGAACATAATCTGTTATTTATATATAAATAGTAGATTACAATCTCATTTTTATATGTTTTTATGTATCTTTGTGTCCAATAAACGAATTAGTTATGTTAGATATAAAAAGAAAACTAAAAGAAAATTTACAAGAAAAATGGAACTCAGGTAAAGTTTTGATTGTTATTGGTCCTCGTCAGGTGGGGAAAACGACTCTCATTCGGTTACTTTGCGAAGCCGAAGGGAACTATCTTTTTATCAACGGTGATGATTCGGAAGACCGATTACTGCTAGAAAATGCAGGAGAAAATAAATTGCGAACTCTTATCGGAAATTACACAACGGTGTTTTTTGATGAAGCACAACGAATCAAAAATATTGGATTGATACTCAAAATCATTCACGATCAAATAAAAGAAGTCCGTTTGGTGGTCAGTGGCTCTTCGGCTCTTGAAATTGCAAGTGAAATTAATGAACCTTTGACTGGCAGAAAATGGGAGTTTAATTTGTTTCCGATGACTTGGTTGGAACTACAAAATCATTTTGGTTTTTTGCAAAACAAAAAAAATCTGCAACGCTATATGATTTATGGAATGTATCCCGAAGTGATCACCCATCCCAACGAAAGTGAGGCGATTTTGAAACATATTGCAGGAAGTTATTTGTATAAAGATTTGCTGCGATATCAGGGCATCCGCAAACCGGAAGTTTTGGACAAGTTGTTGCTAGCTTTGGCTTTGCAATTGGGTTCTGAAGTGAATTATAATGAACTTTCAAGAACGATTGGAATTGATAGAGCATCGGTAGAAAATTATATTGCTTTGCTCGAAAAAACATTTGTGGTTTTCAGATTGCAACCTTTGAGTAGGAATGTCCGAAATGAATTGAATACATCTCGGAAGATTTATTTTTATGATAACGGCATTCGAAATGCAATCATTGGAAATTTCAAATCATTAGAATTTCGCCTAGATACAGGAGCTTTGTGGGAGAATTTTGTTATCGCCGAAAGAGTAAAAAAACTGAATCACGAACAATGGCACGGTCGTTATTATTTTTGGCGAACGTATCAGCAACAAGAAATTGATTGGATTGAGGAAATTGACGGTGCTTTTTCGGCTTTTGAATTCAAATGGAACAGTAAAAAAACGAACAAGAAGTTTCCTAAAACTTTTTTGGATAATTATGTAGTGAATACCACTTTAGTCGTAACTCCTGAAAATGTGGAAGAATTATTGACTTAACAAATGTTTTTATACTTCCATTATTGCTTGAGGTATTGCTTTAACTGTGATTTATTTTAATATGAATTCAGTGAACTTCGTTTGCAGCGGCATCCTTTTATGGAGTCCCGAAACCAATCTGGATGGAATAAAAGATTGTAAAGAATGAGCCCGACCCTTGTGGTCACGCCAAAAAAAAGCCCCAAGTTTCCTTGAGGCATTGTATAAATTAAGAACTTGGTTTATCCCGCCAAAGCGTCTTTAATTCTTTTTAGGGCTTCGGTCAATAGCTCTTCACTGGTGGCATAAGAAAAACGGATGCAATCTGGATTTCCAAAAGCGTCACCAGTTACGGTAGCTACACAAGCTTCGGCCAAAAGATACATCGAAACGTCATTGGCATCTTTGATTTCGGTTCCTTTCAATGTTTTTCCGAAGAAAGAAGAAACGTCTGGAAACACATAGAATGCGCCTTCTGGCACGTTGATTTTGATTCCGGGAATATCTTGAAGCAATCCTACCACTAAATCTCTACGGCTTTTGAAAGCGGCAACCATTTCATGAAGTACGCTTGGATCAGCATCTACGGCAGTAATCGTGGCGCGTTGTGCGATTGAATTTGCCCCTGAAGTTACTTGTCCTTGTATTTTTGTACAGGCTTTTGCAATGAATTCTGGTCCGCCAATATACCCAATTCTCCATCCTGTCATGGCGAAAGCTTTTGCAACTCCATTTACAGTGATGGTTTTTTCCAACATTCCCGGGATTGAACCGATGCTGCAGAACGTTCCAGAGAAATTGATGTGCTCGTAGATTTCGTCGGCAACAACATATACGTGAGGGTGTTTTTCCAATACTTTGGCCAAAGCCGTTAATTCTTCCCGGTTGTACACGGAACCACTTGGATTACAAGGGGAGCTAAACCACATCATTTTTGTTTTTGGTGTGATGGCCGCTTCTAATTGTTCTGGCGTGATTTTGAAATCACTTTCGATAGAGGTTGGAACTTCTACTGGAACTCCGCCTGATAATTTTACGATTTCGAAATAAGAAACCCAGTAAGGTGCTGGCAAAATCACTTCGTCACCGTCGTTTAACATGACTTGGGCAATGTTGTACAAGGATTGTTTTGCTCCTGTTGAAACCACTATTTGTGATGGTTTGTAATCCAATCCGTTGTCTCTTTTGAATTTTCTGCAAATGGCTTCTTTTAATTCTACATATCCATCTACTGGGGAATAGGTGCTGTAGTTTTCGTCAATCGCTTTTTTGGCAGCTTCTTTGATGAAATCTGGCGTGTTGAAATCGGGTTCTCCCAAACTTAAACTGATAATATCTTTTCCTTGTAATTTTAATTCTCTCGCCAAAGCAGCCATGGCTAATGTTTGTGATGTAGCTAAATTATTGATTCTGTCTGAAAGCGGATTGTTCATTAAATTGTAATTTTGGGTTTATAAAAGTTGGTTATTTGTGTTGAGTCGCCCTGCGGCAAGTCTTTATTGTAAAGCGGGACGCATTCCTAATTCTTTCAAATGCTTGAAATGTGCGACAACGGCACTTCGGAAAGTTTCGTATTCGTAATAAGGCAGGTTGCATTCTTGAGCTGTTTCTTTTACGATTTTTGAAATTTTACCATAATGAACATGACTGATATTCGGGAAAATATGATGTTCGATTTGGTGGTTTAAACCGCCAGTGTACCAGTTGATGATCCAGTTTTTCGGTGCAAAATTAGTGGTGGTGAATAATTGGTGAATCGCCCAAGTGTTTTCGATTTCGCCTTCTTCGTTCGGAACGGGATTTGTGGTTTCTTTTACTACGTGTGCCAGTTGGAAAACGATGCTCAATATTAGTCCCGCGGTGTAATGCATCACGAAAAAGCCAATAAGAACTTTCCACCAAGTGATTCCGATAAGCATTGGCAATACAATCCAAATAGTGAAATAAATGGCTTTTGTAATTAATAAGGTGGTCCAAAGTATTTTTGGGTTTTTGGCTTCGCCGTAAGACAATTTTCTTTTCAAATAGCTTCTCATCTGTCTGAAATCGGTAGTGATGGCCCAATTGAATGTCAATAATCCATATAAAAAAACGGAATAATACTGCTGAAAACGGTGAAAATTATACCATTTTGCATCTTTGGTAAAACGGATTACTCTTCCGGCATCAAGATCTTCATCGTGACCGGGAATATTGGTATACGTATGGTGTAAAACATTGTGTTGCACTTGCCAATTGTAAACGTTTCCAGCCAAAATATAAATGGTTCCCCCCATGAATTTGTTAATCCAATTGATATTGGAGTACGAACCGTGATTGCCATCGTGCATGACGTTCATTCCAACTCCTGCCATCCCAATGCCGATGACGATTGTCAATAGCAAATGTGCCCAAAAAGGCAAATCTAATGTCAGGATTAAAAAATAAGGAGCAAGGAAAACGGTGAACATTATTAGGGTTTTAACATAGAGTTTCCAGTTGCCCGTTTTAGGAATGTTATTTTCTTTGAAGTAATTGTTTACGCGAGAGTTAAGTGTTCTAAAAAACTTTAGATTGTCTTGTTTAGCGAATGTTGGGGTGATGTTGTTCATCTTTGATTTTAATAAGTTGCAAATATAATTATTAAAAATTTTCAATCTGTAAAATTGCGTTAAATATTCAAAACTAAAAACTGTACTTTTGTTAAAATTTTAAAAGATGGACGAGATTCTAAAGTATTTCCCTTATTTAACTGACATTCAGAAGGAACAATTCGAAAAGCTGGATTTTTTATACCACGATTGGAATGCCAAAATCAACGTCATTTCCCGAAAGGATATTGACGAATTGTACACCAAACACATTTTGCATTCGTTAGGCATTGCCAAAATAATACAATTCCAACCCGGGACTTATGTTCTCGATGTGGGCACTGGCGGAGGATTTCCCGGTATTCCACTGGCGATTCTTTTCCCGGAAACCCGTTTTTATTTGATTGACGTCATTGGCAAAAAAATAAAAGTCGTTCAGGCTGTTGCCGAAGCCTTGGAACTCAAAAACGTGAAAGCCGAACAATTGCGTGCCGAATTGGTTAAAGGCGATTTCGATTTTATAGTGAGTCGCGCCGTGACGAATATGCCCGATTTTGTATCTTGGGTAAAAGATAAAATCAAAAAGAAAAGCAAACACGAACTCAGCAACGGAATTCTCTACCTAAAAGGGGGCGATTTAACCGAAGAATTGAAGGATTTTCCAAAAGCGACAACATATAATTTAGCAGACTTTTTTGAAGATGCGTTTTTCGAGACAAAGAAAGTGGTGCATTTGCCGTTGAAATTTGTCGTGTAAAATGGGCTGGATTATCTAATTTAAACTTCAAAACTATTCAAAATAATGAGGAATAAATTACAATCGTTTTGCTTTTTCGTGGCGTTATTTTTAATAACCACCGTGAATGCACAAAATACGGACACCGGAAACTGGTTTCTTTATTTCGGGAACCAAAAAATAAACAAGCGATGGAATTGGCATAATGAAGTGCAATATCGAAACTACAATTTCGCTGGAGATATAGAACAATTATTGTTGAGAACCGGAATGGGATACAATTTGTCCGAAAACAACAATAATGTTTTGCTAGGATATGCTTATGTTCATTCAGCGCCCTATATCGCCGGAACCGATAAAAAATCGAACACCAACGAGCACAGGATTTTTCAGCAATTTATTACCAAAGAAAAATTCGGACGAGTAAACATCCAGCATCGGTATCGTTTGGAACAACGATTTATCGAAGAGGATTTCAAGATGCGAGTGCGCTATTTTCTGTCTTTGAATGTTCCAATCAACAAAAAAGAAATGGAAAAAAATGCGGTTTATGCTTCGGCTTACAACGAAATTTTTATCAATACTAAAGCCAATTATTTTGACAGAGACCGTGTTTATGGCGGTATTGGCTATTGTTTTAATACTAATTTCAAGGTAGAAGCTGGTGTAATGACACAGATTCTTTCCAACTCCAGCAGAACACAATTTCAAATTATGTTTTTTAATAGTTTGCCTTTTTAGAGCCAAAATACACCACCCACAAGAACTCAAATAATACCAATTGTAATTTTACATTTAATCATACCATATAAGTCATATAAGTTCTCCTAAGCGATTTCATCAAAAACGCAACTGTTCTTATATGACTTATATGGTTAAAAACCCCCTCTGGTGCTCGTTTAATGACATTAAGTTAAGCTTTATTTGTCATTCTGACGAAGGAAGAATCTCGTGTTAGTTGCTCACGTTTGTTGAGATTCTTCCTTCTCCTAGCGTTTGCACCTCGACTGCGCTCAATGTGACAAAAAAGAATTAGTTTTTTACAAATTCCTAATTGGTATAAGGGGCATGGTTTTTCTAAAACTTCGGGTTCAGGCAATTATAGGGCAAAATACACGTTTTCTCACATCTAATTTTCTGTATCTAAAAATTCGCTTTGCAACGACGAATTTGTTTCAGATTTAAAGAATTTAAAAGAAAACAGGGCAGAAAACAGGAAAGATTCAATTCCTTCTCCCGATACGATGTGATATCCTTTTAAAAAAAAGCATTTTGTAGGATATTTATTTATTTATTTATTTATTTTTTTATTTTTTTATTTTTTTATTTTTTTATTTTTTTATTTATTTATTTTTTTATTTATTTTTTTATTTATATATATTTGCAGGCTAAATATTAAAAGAAATTAGACACCATCTTTAAACGGTTGAGTATTGTATTAATATACTTCAATATTTGGATGGGAATCAAATAGCAATTTTTATTTTTTTTATAATGATCAAACTTAATAGCAGTATTAGATTTCCATTAACTGAAACCGCTGTAAATAGCATATAAGGCAATATTGGAAACAAATCTCTAAACTAAATTTTTTTTATGATAAAGTTGAAAAATTCAATATCGAAACTTCAAAGTTAGTACTCATAATGCATTACTTAACAAGTACGATATTACGGCATCATGGAGTTGAGTGGTAATTTAAAGAAACAAACTGTTACGGTGGGGAAGGATACATAAAGAAATTTCACAGTATCCCTTCAGGGAAATGGTTTGTTAACCAATGTTGGTTTTTGCGGCATTGCGACACGGCGAGTCTTTGTGACTAACAAAGTGACAGGCGCTTCGGGGGCTGGTTTTTGTGATGGGGCTTGTGATACAACCTCCATATTCTTGCTTGTTTCTGACGGCATCTGTATCTTACAGCTATACGATAGGTAACGTCGATTTCAGTTTCTGTGCGGTTCGGTCGGTTCTTTAATGATTATGAGAAATATCCATGCAAAATAGAAATAATCAATTTTTATGAAAAAACACATTTCAATCCTGATGCTAAGTCTCGCCCCCATGGCCAGCAGCTTGTCTGCTAGTGACAATAACGCACAGTTAAGAAATTCTGGTTTTGAATTAGTTTACACCCAAGCCTTAGGAATTCCTTCAGAGGATTTCACTCCAAACTCTGTGGTTGTTTACAGAAATATGAATTTGTTCCATGTGAAAACAAAAGGAATCACGATGAAAGAGATGAAAGTATATGATGCTTCAGGACGTTTGATTTACAAACAATCAGACATCAATGCAACGACATCGGTATTGACTGGTTTAACGCAAGCCGATGAAGTATTGTTCATGAAAATCACATCGGAGGATGATGTAACAGTAAACGTAAAAGTAATTAACTAAGGAACAGGTGCATAAATATTGAAATAATGAATAAAATTAAGAATAGCGTATTTACATTTATAGCAGTTGTACTGTTTCAGTTTGTTGCTTTGGCTCAGGGCGGTCCTCCACCACCACCACCGCCGGGGGAAATTAAAGGAGACAATCCACTTGATTTACCAATAGATACGTACCTGTGGGTTTTGATAGTTATTGGTTTGGGTTATGCATTTTATAAGTTCAAGAACCATATTAAATTGAAAGCTTTCAGCAATAAAGAACAAGAAAGCTGTGATTAGAATAATAAACAAAAACCCACAAGAACTAATTTGATTCTTGTGGGTTTTTAAATATCGTACTTCGTTTGTCACGCTGTAAAGCCTTCCTATTCTCGTGAGTAGCGACTCCTACGGAGTGACAAATAGCATAGTATTTTGGATTTTATAGGTGTTTGGCATTAATAGTCAAATCCTAGCGTTTACCTCTCGACTGCGCTCGATGTGACAAAAGAGAATTAGATTTTTATAGGTTTCCAATAAGCATTATTCTCCCAAAAACGGGTATCTATAATCTTCTGGGGTAATAAATGTTTCCTTGATGGTTCTTGGCGAAGCCCAACGTAACAAGTTTAAGGCTGAACCCGCTTTGTCATTCGTTCCAGAAGCTCTTGCGCCACCAAAAGGCTGCATTCCTACAACGGCACCGGTGGGTTTGTCGTTGATGTAGAAATTTCCGGCTGCGTTTTGCAAAGCGATCGTGGCTTCTTCAATGGCATAACGGTCTTGGCTAAATATTGCTCCTGTTAATGCATATTCTGAAGTTTGGTCAACCAGTTGTAATGTAGTTTCCCAAGCCGCGTCTTCATATACATAAATGGTCATTACAGGCCCGAATAATTCGGTTTCCATAGTGGCGTAATGAGGATTTGTGGTCACGATTATGGTTGGCTCAATAAAATAGCCCACCGATTTATCATAGTTTCCACCCGCGATGATTTCAGCATCCGCATCTTTTTTGGCTTGGTCAATACAACTCGCCAATTTATCAAAAGAGCCTTCGTGAATCACGGCAGTGATGAAATTGCCAAAATCTTCCGGAGAACCCATTTTCATCGATTTTGTATCGGTAATTAATTGTTCTTTTACGGCTGGCCAAAGGCTTTGCGGGATGTATGCCCTTGAAGCTGCGGAACATTTTTGTCCTTGAAATTCGAAAGCACCGCGTACAATTCCGGTGGCAACTTGTTTCACATTTGCACTTGGATGCGCCACCACAAAATCTTTTCCTCCGGTTTCACCTACAATTCTTGGATAGGTTTTATAGTGGTGAATGTTGGCTCCAATTTTTGCCCAAATATCTTTGAATACATGGGTTGAACCCGTAAAGTGAACTCCGGCAAAATCACGACTTGCCAAAACGGTGTCCGTAATCATCAATGCATCTCCAAATACTACGTTGATTACCCCATCAGGAACTCCTGCTTCTTTGAAGACATCGATAATGATTTTAGCAGAGAACACTTGGCTGTCACTGGGTTTCCAAATCACGACATTTCCCATCATTGCGGCACTTGCAGGAAGATTCGCGGCAATGGCTGTAAAGTTAAAAGGCGTAATGGCATAAACAAAACCTTCTAGCGGACGGTATTCCAATCGGTTCCAAACATCCGAAGTCGATTTGGGCTGGTCACCGTAAATTTGGGTCATAAATTCCACGTTGTAACGCAAGAAATCGATTAATTCGCAAGAAGCGTCAATTTCGGCTTGGAAAATATTTTTGGATTGCGCAATCATCGTTGCAGCATTTATTTTGGCCCTGTAAGGCCCTGCTATCAATTCAGCGGCTTTAAGGAAAATAGCGGCTCTTTGTTCCCAAGCCATATTAGCCCATTTTGCTTTGGCTTCGAGACAGTTGGCAATGGCTTTTTCAATATGTTTTTTTTCTGCCAGATGGTAGGTTCCCACAATGTGTTTGTGATCGTGGGGAGCGGTCATGTTTTTAGTATTTCCGGTTCTGATTTCTTCACTTCCAATGTATAGGGGAACGTCGATTTTAGTATTCCACATTTTTTTGTAAGCAGCAAGAACGGCAACTTTTTCTGGAGAATTTGGCGCATACGATTTAACGGGCTCGTTTATGGCTTTTGGCACATTGAAAAATCCTTTAAGCATATCTTTGTTGTTTTGAGAATTAGAAAATTTTCACAAAAGTACAAAGGATTGTTTAAAAAAAATGTAATTCCTACTGTAAATCGACTTCGTAGAGAATGATAAGTTTGGTGTTGATTTTAATTCAGTGCAAAAGGAGCACACAGCCTAAATGAAGGCACGATAACTTTGAAGTTTTTTGTGGTGGTAAAATTAACCATGTTAAAAAATCCTTTCATCGCCCCATAAGGGGAGGACAATAAACAACCCGAATTATAAGTATGTGATTCACCGGGTTTCAAAACGGGTTTTTTGCCAATTACTCCTTCGCCATCCACAATTTCCCTGTTGTTTAGGGAATCGAAAATTTCCCAGTGACGCGAAATTAATTGTACGGAATCCTTACTGTGATTTTCAATAGTAATTTCGTAACTGAAGGCAAAATGAATCCTGTAGTTTTTGAAGTAAGTGCCTTCAAAACTAGTCAAAACCGAAATTTTTATGCCTCTTGTTATTTGAGAAACCATAGCAATAGATTACAAATGAGTTTGATCATTGCAAAATTACAAAAAAATGGGTTTGATTTACAGTTTAAAAAAATGTTTTTTTAGTTGGTAATTATAGTTGAATTTGCGGTTGCCTTTCCAATAACACGATCATAGCGGTCAGTATTTTCACGATAATATACTAGAATGGAATAATCATTTTCTGTTTGCCAAAAATTTCCGTCTATGGCATTTTCAGCATCAATAGTTCCTTTGGCATCTGCCACTTGATATTGGTAATTGGTGAATCCTTGTTTTATTAAAACGGCTTTTTCATAAGTATTTTGCTTGACATTGAAATCCATTTTATACTCAGGTGATAGGCTGTAATTATTGAACATTCCCGTGATATAAATGCCTTTATTTGCCATAAAAGCAGGAGCCGAAAGACTGAAATAAACCCAAGCATAATCAGCTTCAATTTCATTTTTTTCTGCTCTGATGTTCCGAACCACAAAATTTCCGTTGACATCCGGCGCCACGGAATAAGGATAATTCGCCCTGGCATTATTGGTGTATAAGTTTGAATTATAGATCCCGTTGCTGGAGTCTATTCGAGACACATTATTACCGGCAGCCCTAATATCGTTGTTGTCAAAATACAAAAATTCATTCCCTGCCCAAAATTGGGTTTGGGTATCGTATCTATAAATTAACTCATTTCCAAGGGTGTATTGTGGCGCTATGTTTTTGATTGCGGTGTTGAACTGTCCATTTTGAAGTAAAACCACTTTTATGTTTTTCAAAGGGTTTTGAAAATTAATCAATTGCGATTTTACTGAAAATTCAATATTGTGTTTATACTCCAGATAATTTGCGGTTCTGGACCGTTTAATTTGAATGGGAATAGTAACTAAATCTTCGTAAAGAATAAATTTTCTGGACAAAACGACTTCTTTGTTTTCGTCTAAAATTTTCAGGACATAATTGCCGCTGAGGAGCAGTTGGGTAAACTGGTTTGGAATGGGTAATTTATAATGCGAATAGATTTGAAGGGTATTCAAGGAGTTCTGATACTCTTGAATTCTTTGGCCGTCAAAGCCTTTCAAATATTCCTGTTTTGGAATATTAGTTGGAACCCAATTGTAATCACAATGCACGATTTCATAATAATAGTTGGCTTCATTTCCGAACAAATCATCAAATTGAAATAGGAAACCGGCACGCAATTCAAATAGGGGAACAACATTTTCATTGCTTTGCATAAAGGATACCGTTTTGATGTTGTAGGGCGGAATTACCTCGACTTCTGATTGTGCTATTGCCGAAGTGACGATGAAAATCAATACTATTTTTCGAAAAAAGGAAACAAACATAATGATACAATTGTTAAATGGTAAATATAACGATTTATGCTTTGCTAAAATTATGCCGAAATAAATTTGGTTGAATTGATGTCTATTTAAAACAAACCGGAATAATTTCGCCTTTGGCCAAACAATATTTCTCTACTAATTCGGGAGCAATTTTGTTGGTGTAATCTTCTTCAATTACCTTGAAACCAATGCTTCTCAATTTGTCAAAATAATCACGACCATAAATGCGCACATGGTCGTATTGGCCAAAAATGGCGGCGCGCTCCTTTTGGTCGGTGATAGAATCGTCGGCAAAGGTTGCTTCTCTTTTCAAGTCTTGTGGGATTTGCAGGATTGCCATTCCTCCGGGTTTCAACACTCGAAATAATTCCTGCATTGCCTTGGTGTCATCCGGAATGTGTTCCAAAACGTGGTTACAAAAAATGATGTCATACGAATTGTCCTCAAAAGGCAAATCGCAAATATCGGCTTTGACATTGGCTAGGGGCGAAAACAAATCGGTTGTGGTGTACTGGATGTTTTTTTGGTTGCGGAATAATTTATAAAAAGCTTGTTCCGGCGCAAAATGCAGGACTTTTAATGCTGAATTTATTTCAGCATCTCTTAACTTTACTCGGTTGGTATTCGAAACTTGAGAATCTGAAACGGGTTCAGATTGAAAAAAATCGGTTTCATTTTTTAAATACAACCACAACAAACGGTGTCTTTCGAGCGAAAGTGTGCTTGGCGAAAGTGCATTATTTCTTTGTTTTCCGTAGCCATAAGGCAAGAACATTCGGAAGCTTTTGCCGTCTATGGGATCCGTAAAAGTATTGCCTTTCAAGGCCAATGCAAGAATAGGACGAACAGCATAACTCAGTCTAATTAATAGTGGACGAGGAATGGTATTGAGTATGAGTTTGAACACAGATTTCATTTGATAAATTTTTGACACGAATTAATGGTATAAAAAAAATGACACAGATTTCACAAATTTGCACAGATTGATTTAGAGAATAATCCTCCGGTATTTTAAACTATCTTCTCCAAAATTGACCAGTAATCCTAATTGGTTTTTTGAGGCGGCGAGATAATTTAATGTTTGTTTAATATTACTATTTGAAAAACATTCAATTGCTTTGGCTTCAAGAATTATTTCATCATAAACTACAAAGTCAGCAACGTATTTTCTTGGTAAGACAATGTCTTTATATTCAATTTCATATTTTTTCTCTCTTTCGAAAGGGATTTAATTTAATTTAAATTCATATTCCAATGCGTCTTTATAAACCACTTCGCTATGACCTTTCCCCAGAATTCTGTGAACCTCCATACAAAGACCAATAATGGTATAAGTCTCCTCTTTTAAATAAAAATTTTCCATATTTCAATTTGTTTAATATAAACAAAGGAACATTGGTTATAGTACTAAAGCTATTTTAAATAATTTTTTTCACATTAAAAAAATCTGTGAAAATCTGTGGAATCTGTGTCAAAAAAACTAATTCGTGTCTAAACAACAAAAGGTACTTTTCTAAACTCATCTTCTTCATTACTCACAATTCCGAGGGCTTGATGTATGTATGCAAAAGTGGATAAAATTTCTGGTTTTCCATCAATTAGGGCTACATCGTGTTCGAAATGTGCAGATGGTTTTCCGTCGGCGGTGAG